>Ga0307942_1004256_pt1:5000-7500 | contig 11439 bp, 20 predicted proteins | sample OrgLakmetagen175_FD_201846 | JGI IMG/M metagenome (GOLD analysis project Ga0307942, IMG submission 201846) | Saline water microbial communities from Organic Lake, Antarctica - #175 | ecosystem: Environmental > Aquatic > Non-marine Saline and Alkaline > Saline | place: Antarctica...
CACGCACACTGTCACGGCCACACGTGACCACCTGTGTGTGTGTTTGTGTTAAGTGGTAAAACAAAATCACTCAACCTAGGACTTTGAGATGGTACACACGCACACTGTCACGGCCACACGTGACCACCTGTGTGTGTGTTTGTGTTAAGTGGTAAAACAAAATCACTCAACCTAGGACTTTGAGATGGTACACACGCACACTGTCACGGCCACACGTGACCACCTGTGTGTGTGTGTTTGTGTTAAGTGGTAAAACAAAATCACTCAACCTAGGACTTTGAGATGGTACACACGCACACTGTCACGGCCACACGTGACCACCTGTGTGTGTTTGTGTTAAGTGGTAAAACAAAATCATTCAACCTAGGACTTTGAGATGGTACACACACTGTCACGGCCACACGTGATTACCTGTGTGTGTATGTGTTTGGTGGTAAAAAAACAGCGTTCAACCTAGGAGCTGAATATTTCAAGTATTTCAAGTACCAGGGGCTGCATGTAAGTAGATAAGTAGATACACATGTGCACAAAAGCACACTGTCACGGCCACACGTGACCACCTGCGCATATGTGTAGGGTGGGCCAGACCTATATATTTACATGTATATACGGTGTACATACGGTATTTTAAGCAGGGAAATCACCATACATTCGACTGAATACGGTGTGTATATACGGTTCTGGCCAACCCTATATATGTGTGGTGGTGAAACAATGGCGTTTTACCCGAGTGCACTATATACCATATCTACGCTTTTTACACATCTTGTACCCTCTACCTGTGTTTATAGTTAAGCCCTCTACCTGTGTTTATAGATAAGCAGGTACTTGGTGTTACAGGTCAGCTACACGTACTACACACACGCACATGTGCGCGCACACGCACACACACACACACACACACACACACACAAACACACACACACACACATGCACGCATACACACACAGACACACACACACACACACACTCACACTCACACACACACACACACACACACACACACACACACACACACACACATGCAAACACCATACCCGACACACGCAAGCCCACCTGATCCTCTTCAAACTCTGAAAAGCGTATGGCCTTGATATTGAACTCTGTTGTTTGGCGAGCTACCACTTCAGGCTGTGAGTGAAATGAGTGAGAGTATGTGTGTGTGTGTGTGTGTGTGTGTGTGTGTGTGTGAGTGTGTGTGTGTACATGTGTGTGTGCGTGTGTGTGTATGTGTTTGTGTGTGTGTGTGTGTATGTGTGTGTGCGTGCGTGCGTGCGTGTGTGTGCGTGCGTGCGCGTGTGTGTGCGTGCGTGCGTGTGTATTTGTATCAAGATTAATTGGCAGCTAGAAAGTGGAGAGGCAGTCAATGACAGTGAGTGAACATAAAGCTTATACCTGTGTGTGTATGCATGTATGCCGTTATGTGTAGGGTTGGCCAGAACCGTATATATACACCGTATATGACCGCATATTTGGTGATTTCCCTGCCAAAATTACCGTACTTACACCGTATATATATGGTTCTGGCCAACCCTAGGTATGTGCAATGTACACGACTAATGTACTTTTGACGGAGTAGGTAGTAGAGGGATGCAGCAGAGATCTGAGGATAGTTGGGTAACAATGAGTGAGCATCAAAAGAATTGAGAAGAGTGAGAGACAATGAGTGAGCATCAAAAAAATTGAGAAGAGTGAGCATCAAAAGAATGAGAAGAGAGAGAGAGACAATGAGTGAGCATCAAAAGAATTGAGAAGAGTGAGGATAGTTGGATAACAATGAGTGAGCATCAAAAGAATTGAGAAGAGTGAGAGGCAAGAAAAGAAAAGAAAAATTACGCAGGCAGCAATATACTCCCTGCATCAATTTAGGAAAAAGAGACAAACTGGCCCGAAGTGCCATGAGTCTCTCCCACCAAAAGAAAACCGACCAAAGGAAAAAATAAAGCTAGTGGGGATAGTAGCTAGTGGGGATAATAGCTAGTGGGGATCTGGAGGGGGGCTGGCAGCCCCCTGCTCCAGACCGAGACCTTGAGAGCAATTCATTTTTTCAAGTTCGCGTCTAGTGTAGTCAGTTTGTGCGCATAATACACAGTGAGAGGCGAGTGATGAGCATCCACAGATAGAAAGAAAGCCAAAGCAGCAGATTTTGTGTGATAGAGATGAATTGAGAAGAGTGAGGGGCGGAGGGTGGACAGCAGGGACAATTTGATGTGCAATAGCAAAAGGTAGGGAAATGGTGCAGCAGCTACATATAGTAGCAGATAGGATTGAGCGGAATTTATGATTAGTAGCTGTTGGGATCTGGAGGTGGGCTGGCAGCCCCCTGCTCCAGGCCGAGACCTTGAGAGCAATTCAGTTTGTGCACATAATGATCAAATCCTGTAGGCAACGGCCAGGATGATCCACTCGTCCCATTGTTTTCTGCCTGATCAAATCCTGTAGGCAACGGCCAGGATGATCTAATTGTCCCATCGTTTTCTGCCTGATCAAATTAAGTAGG
>Ga0307942_1004258_pt1 | contig 11433 bp, 9 predicted proteins | sample OrgLakmetagen175_FD_201846 | JGI IMG/M metagenome (GOLD analysis project Ga0307942, IMG submission 201846) | Saline water microbial communities from Organic Lake, Antarctica - #175 | ecosystem: Environmental > Aquatic > Non-marine Saline and Alkaline > Saline | place: Antarctica: Organic Lake...
CAGCGTAGTCTGTGGAGATGTCATCCTTTTTGTACTCCTTGCCAGCTGCAAAACAACACGCCAGGAGAAGAGGGAGCGGATGTGAGGTTGGATATCAGTGTGTGTAGAGAGCGAACACTAGCTTATTCCAAGCATCAGCCTTTATTCAAAGCAGACATACTAAACATTTAAAAAACAGAAGGAAGTGCACTCACCAAAGGCTGAAGAGGAAAGCGCAAAAAGGGCGCAAAGCGAAATAATGAGTTTGAAGGCCATATTAATCAGCGTGATTTTAACAATTTATAATTTTACTCGTTATCGGAGAATCTATGACGACCACAAAAAAACCAATCACGCATCATGATGCCGTAATGCCTTTTAGAATCACGCGACACATTTTTTCTTGATTTAGTTTGAAATAAATGTTGTTCCACCACTCACAATGACGAACTTGTACATGCGGGGATGGACTGCCTTTTCCTGCCGTACGAATTCAAAAATTAGTGAGCGCACTTATAACAGTTCTTTTTTGTTATGCAAGGGATCGAAACAACTTCCGGATTGGGTTGCCAAAAGTGCACACTGAAAAACCAATTGACGATTCAAGTTTGGTATAAATTGCGATGCAGTCCAAAAAAAATATTTCTTTCATTTCTTCCTACATCCTGGGCTCCCTTGGATCATGCCAGGCTTCCAGCAGACTTGCAAGCACGCGCACATGCACACACACACACACACACACACACACACATACACACACGCACACCCACACCCACACCCACACCCACACCCACACCCACACCCACCCACCCACCCACACCCACCCACCCACACACACACACACGCACACACACACACGTACACACACACACACGTACACACGTACACACACACACACACACACACACACACACGCACACGCACACGCACACGCACACACGCACACGCACACGCACGCGCACGCACGCACACACGCACGCACGCACACATATAGTTTATTTGCTCTCATTCAATGCAGCGCCCATGGGACCATGCGTTAACTGTGGAAAACACTTTAAGATTGGGCAGGCCTGTCCGATCAAACGCGTGTATAAAGAAGCAACAGCAGGGGCAGCAGTTGATGGCGGGCATGTTCGCTTCCCATGGGTGAAGGTTAAACCCATGCATGGCATCGGGAAGTAGGGAAAAACATGGATGGCCAAAACATGGCCAATTTGTCCTCTGGCTGGCGGTCTCCCCTGGCGGTCTCCCCTGGCTCACCTGCACAAGGATCACCCCCAAAGCGCGCACAAATCTGCGGACATGACAGTCCCTCCGAGTGCCATCGCAATGCCAGCGTTTTGATAAATTCAGAGTAGCAGCTGCGCCACTGGGCTTGCATCTTGCCTCAACGATTAGCAATAAAAGAAAAAAATACTGTTTGTACCGCGTCGCAATTTATACCAAACTTGATTTGCACTACACCCCAATCCGGAGGTTGTTTCGGTCCTTGCCATAAATCAAAAATACGATGTTTACGAAAATTCATGCTCGACCAGCAAGACGACTTTCCTGTTATGCAAGTGTGCGTGGTATGCGTATGGACAAGCAATTCACATATTGACTCCAAAGCTCCAAAACTCAATCTAACCTACGTTAATGGGGCTAAAACATTTGGAAAGCTCGTCTTTCTTAACGGCAAACAAGTGGCCGCCAGCCTTGAACAGTGCACGGACATATTAGGATTTCAGGCCGGACGTACGGCCGGCCCCCCATCAATAAACATTTTTCCATGTATTGCAGCAGCAGCAAAGATAGTAGTAAGGAAGGATCCTTCTTTCCATGTATTGCAACAGCATAATTATGATTTCCACACGAACCTCTTCCGTTATTGAAATCTCACACAGCATAAACGACCCAAATGATCTGCCAGGTAGACAAGTGATTGCTCCCTGAACGGATATTTAGTCCTTGTAGAGGAGAAGTGCCGCAAGAGAGGCGTTCTTTGATAGAGGAGCAGGGGTGGACGTTATGGGAGGCGCTGTTGCTGTTGGTGTCCGTGATGGTGGTGGTAGTGGTGGTTGTGGTGGAGTGTGATGCTGCTTGTGCGCTTTGCTACTGATTTTGATGTAGCTGCAGCAAAATGGTGGCGTTTTCAGATTTTTGGGGACTGCTGCGGCTGCTGCGGTACCTACGGCATCTGAAACTCAAGCTGTTACCCCCTGTGCACACATATGCAAACACAGACTGCACTCTAATGCATACTATCTTGAGCCAAGGCACTCAGTTTTGCCAGACGTTGGGATTTATGGCGTACCTTCTCGCTTTCACTTTCACACTAATTTGCCCTACCATCGGTGCTGTGGCGCAACTGCTATTTCACTTCTATGAGCTTTTTTTGCAACACGGTCTTGTGCATATAAGAGCATCATGTATCTCTCCCCTTCGTACCTACACTTCTTCTTCCTGTTGCCTGTTGATGCATCTTCCACTGTAATAACAACTGTCCACCAGCCATTGTCCATACATGCAAACGTACAAAGCCCGCAACTTTTTCTATGCCGGAATTCGCTCCAAGAGTAAAAAGAAGACATTGCAACTATTTTCAGTCACATTTTGTGCCTGCTTTGCTGTAGGAGTTGCATATAATTAAACCTGGAACCTTTGCAGCTTCCATGAGTGCGGGAAACCGCAGAAAAAGTGGTGATGTTGACATGTTTTGGGTTCTTTGTATGAAAAGAGCAACATATGGCAGCAATAAAATACAGATCATCAGTCCTCTGCTTCAGCTGTAGAACTGGAGTTCTTGCGTAGTGAGCGTAGGCTGAGATCTGGCAGGCACTTTGCATAAAGTGCTGTGTACTCTCGTTTTAGGCATTCTTTTTATGCCTTGCTTTTGCTCGGGTTGTTTTGCTTGGTGTAATGACGAAGCCTACAGCGAACTGTAGCTTAGAACTAAACCAGCACACATTATAAACTATAATAGCTGGTTACATAACTTGCACGTTAAACAGAAGAGAAGAGAAGGTCATCTTTTGGAGAGCAGGGCATCAGCTGGAAGAACGATCATCTGATTAGCTTTGCAGCAGAAAATGGGGTGTGGCTTGTAACCTCTGCATATCTACTTCGTCAGCAATTTCCGATGCTTTGTGAGCAGGTAGCAGCACCAGCATCAACGTCCTTATGTATGCTACACTCACAGGACTTGTTTGTATAAAAAGGTGCAAGTGGTATGTCAGTAAGAACAAATTTGTACGCATTCATTTCATGCCAAGAGCAATTGAGACCCAAGTATGCTATCAGACAACTAGCAACTTTGATCACTGACACAATGGGACAAGAAAAAGACTAACCTCCAGGGAACGACAGAAAGGGATGGCCTGACCTAAATAACTGTGTCAATACTTGTGGAAGACTGTACACCCTGCTACAGGTAGTGATGTACGCACGGGGCTTGGGTCGGAGCGAAGAACCCCCAAGGAAGGGGTTACCTGAGGCAGATTTATAATTCACATACTCCCATGACTAGTAGATTCAATCCCAAAATGTTCTGTAGATTTCAATGCAGCTGATTTTGAGTGCTGCCAGTCACGGGATACATGTCAAATCAGCTGCCGAGTAAACCTCAATTTCATAGTGCCAAGTCTTCGTATAGATCACCTGCTGCACCAATTTCATTGATTTTTACGTGTTGAAATCCTACCACATAAGGTAAATGCAAAGCAAACGGAATTAAAAAACCCAACGGTTAACAAAATTATAAGTACCAGCCATTTTCTTGGAGGAAATCAGCAAAAGGGGCGCCAAAAAAAGGAAATATTGAAACCTCAGAGTTATATTACGGCTCATTCAATAACAAGAGGAAGTTCAGGTTGGAAAGGGGCAACAAAGATCGAGAAACAAAACGATCAAGGAAAAGTCTTTGAAACATGCCTGCAGGAGGGAGAGGGAAACCTAGATGAAATTTACAAATTTCTTAGAAACGGGCAAATTCCCAAACATTCAAGGCATCAATCAAACTCGTTATTTCAAGTGAGGGCAACAAGACCATCTCGCTAATTGCAGTTGGTAATTGCAGTTAAACAATTGTTTATGATTTTATCTTTGCACAGACTGAGATCAGACCCCCCCCTCTTCACAATCTGTTTCGTTTCTGTACTGGCCAGAACTAGCATGAAAAGCCTAGTTACCCTTCTGCTAACCCCTTTATATGGCTTCAGCTAACCCCTTTATAAACCCTTTACTAAATGCCAGCGCAATTTAGTTGATGAACAGCTGAGGCATTTTGGTGGTGCTATTTTAGTCAATAAAAAATATTAAATCCCACTGAACTCACAGTCTGTGAGTCTGTGAGTCTATCTGTGAGTCTATCTGTGAGTGACAGATACGGAAAGGTTCATTTGTGCCAAACAGGCGTCCATGCCAGCAGGCTCGTCCGTATCAGCCAATTGGCTGGCTATATTTTTCTGCAAACTGCCTCGACATTGGTGTCGAGTATTTGTATCGATTAGCTTAAATAGGAAGACTTGCAACAATTTAAATTCATTATGCAGGCCTTGCTTAAGTCGAAGTGTAGCCTTGGACCTGCACCGCTGGGCACCCTCCCCCGTGCTTGGAATGCTTCCCCTTTTGTGTGCTACGCAAAGGTTCCACAAAGAAAGGGTCAGGCAAGTCGCATTTCTAAACTACGGTTTCTAACTCGTATGTGCATTTGGTGTGCGCAAGCAAACAAAGTCAAACCCTGTACAAACAGGGGACGGATCCGTGCACAGGCCTGCCTACCTAGCATGCAATGTGCGTTGTGGGAGAGTGTGAAGGCAATTGCAATGCACGTGGTGCAGCCCATTCATTTCCTTCAACATGGACTCGCTTTGCTACTGTCTGGAATCACTTCTTTGGCTTCACATTTATGTCAGAGCTTGTCCGCCACGCAGACGCAGAGTGCCTTGCACACTGTGCACTCGATTGGCTGGTCGTTGCTTCACGGTTAAGTGCTGAGCTCGTAATACTCGCGCTAAACTGGCGTGCATCACTCAGCAGCAATGATGCTGTTTGTCAATTGTGCGCTTACACTTGCACGAAGGCATAGTATGCCGATATAAAACCCCCTCCCCTCGCCAATAGTCATAGCAAGCCTCAAACTTGGCAGGTTCAAAGGGAAGGATAAGTAAGTTACTCAGAGTAACCAACTCTGAAAAGAAGCAGCTGCAACCCGAATGTTGCAGCTCACCCTTTGCCATTCGCCCTTTGAAGTGTGCAGGACACCGGGATCAGGACGATTCAACAGATGCATGCACTCCTCAATGATTTAACACAGGGCTCAAAACGTAGGAAGCGAGAAATAGAAGCTGGTTTAAGGTCCAAAGGCGATTACAGCCAGGAGCGGAAGAGGTTCCCGCAGCCTGGAGACTTGGAGCAGCCCGTAGAGTCGGAGCAGTCTGCGCTCTTGCCGGCTGAGCAGCCAGGATCCATTTGCACACCAGAGGTGAGGGCGGAGTGCAATCCATGACCTTTGAAGTAGATAGTTAGAAATCACTTTTAAAGCGTAATTATTGTTACCTCCTCATTTTTGCAGGTCCATGTTTACTGGGACATCGGTGCGTCTTGTACCTTTGCTATTAAAATTTTTGAAACCTGCTTTAATACCTGTGTGTTTAATTCTCAACTGCTCTGCATAACGTTGCTCGACCTGTATATGGTTAAATGCTTGCACTAAAGCTCCTCCAGAAGCCTCTTTAATTCCTCCTCGTGCCACGCAGACAACCTCCCGCCCTTTGATTTCCCCCCAGAAGAGGTGGTTCCAAGCATAAAGTAGGTGTTCATGTTACATGTCTCCATGCGAGTTACAAACTGTTACAAAGTCACGTACAGTGGAGCACGTGCATTGTTACATTCCACAAGTGATGTGCTCTTACCAACAAAGTGATCAAATCTGCTGTTGACTAATGCTTGTTTTCAGCCGATGTTCCAGCTCTAACGTTATCCTGTTTTTCCTTTTTAAAGGACTATGCTGCCTGATGTACCTGCAAACCTGTTTACAGTTAAATGTTTTACGTTATACGTAAGAGGAAGGGTAGGAGAAGAGCGAAGAAGGGCAAGCGCTCGATGATGACATCAAAGGCCATTTGCGGGACTTCGTTCCCTCCCTCCCCTAATAACCAACGTGGCTTGTGGCATATTGTATGTTTTGAAGCTTTTATTCATACCCTTGCAAAATATGCCGCAGGGATAAGCTTAAGGAGTATGGCCGTGTGACCATCTCTGCCTTTGGAAATGATGATTCTTTCAGGTAGGTATGCCAGAACATGCCCACAAACAACGCGGCTGTCTTCAGGAGTGTCTGTGCATTATGACTAGGGCTTTACATTGATGGTGTTACGGTAATGATAATGCCAATACATGGTACAGGAAACAAAGGAAGCCAGCCCCCAATATAGCTCCAAAGCCCTCTCAAGAGCAACTAGTACTGACGTAATTCCTAAACCTCCTCCAAAATTAAAAAATAAAGGGGTCAATAATTTAAAAAAGGCTCCAGAGGGGAATTGTAGTTATATGCTGCCCAGGCTAGGAAACCTGATGAATACGGGAAAAGTGGGAAAGGAGGGATTTTCAAAGACTTTATGCTTTTACGTGTTTTAAGTGACCGTTTCCCATTTACAGCCAAAAGCAGCAGCATTAAGCAGCAGCATTAAAGCACCTGCATCGGGCTTCTAGGATGCTAGGTACCTTGTTGAAGCTCTTGCCTTGTCGGTTGCTCTGAGCCAGGTACGGGCAATCAGTTGTTGAACGACGCAAGAGAATAATTGGTGTTCCTGATTGTACCCACGTCACACACAAACACACACGCACACACACATGCATACACACACAAACACGCATACATACAAATAGGGTTGGCCAGAACCATATATATACAATGTATATTCAGTGTTTTTGCAGGGAATCCACCAAAAATATGGTGTTCATATACGGTTATGGCCAACCCTACATACCCACGAACATGCACACACACAAAAACACACAGATACACAGTCATACACACAAACACGCACACACAGATACATGCACACACACAAACACGCACACACACAGATACACACAAACACACACATGTACACAAACACACACACACACACATGTACACAAACACACTCAAACACACAAACACACAAACACACATACAAACAATCAACGAATATGTACACATATTCACACAAATACACAGCTATGTGACATCTGATATGCGAGATGCAAAAAAGAGCAGGGACTCTGAAGAACTGACAAGGCTGAGGCTGCAGAATCAAAGGCTTGCTGCAGGTGCGATATAGGTGGGAGGGTACAAACAAGAGCCACATTTTGGATTGCCACAAAGGGCTCGCCTACAGGGAGGAGGGGTCGCTATTGGTAGAGACAGGTGTTTCTATTGTTACTACTGGTAGGGGTTACTAATGGTAGGGGTTACTATTGGTAGAGACAGGTGGTAGGGGTTACTATTGGTAGGGGTTACTATTGGTAGAGACAGGTGGTAGGGGTTACTATTGGTAGGGGTTACTATTGGTAGAGACAGGTGTTCTTAGTGTTGGTCTGATACGACGCTGCCCGTACTGAGCAAGAGTAACGTGCGTGGAATACAACTCCTTATAGTATATCTTGAGAATGCGTTTTACTTGCACAACTACAGTTGGAAGAAGTGCTTGGTTAGGAGGAGTTGCTGCTCGAGACTTAAGGTTCAAACTGCCATCATGCACAGGCTCAGGGTAAAATGGCAAAATGATATTATGCATAGGCTGAAGAGTAATTATGGGTCAAACTGCCATCATGCACATGCTGCCAGTCAAGCGCCCCGATGCTTTGCACTTAAATCCTGTGCCAAGCACGTAAGACTGCTAAAATTGCTGCACTGGCAAACTCCTGCTTGGCGTTATTGCCTTTTAATCTTTTAATTGTGGAATGTTTGTATAAACATATGATTTGGGGTACCTGAGGTTGCAAGTAACTGATTCCATCCAATTCCTACCAGGCTCTGGAGAGGACGATGATCTACGCTGCAAACTTTGCGGCAGGAGGTGTAAATCTGCCAAGGATTTGAGCAAGCACTTCAAGCAGCTGCACGAGCGGGAGTTCAACAAGAAGCTGAAGCACAAGTGCGCACGTCCTTTCTTTATTTATGAAACCGTCTGTGCATTGTGTGTTGTCGCGTGTCTTTTTGGTGTGGATGCGAGTTCCTTGAGCAGGCTTGCAGGTCGCACGCGCACACACACACACGCACACACACACACACACACACACACTCTGTGCAGGCTTGCAGGTCAAGGCGTTGCGTCTTTGAAACGTTTTATGACTTCATACTTTTGTGCTGTGTAGTGCCTTTCACTGAGTGACAAGCTTTGTCAACAAGTTTGAGCCGTGTGCGTTTTAACAGGTTTGGTCATGCTAAGGGTTGGCCAGAACCATGTACATACGGTGTGTATACGGTGTTTTGGGCAGGGAAATCACCAAATGTACGGTCATATACGATGTATAGTTACGGTTCTGGCCAACCCTAGTCGTGCAGGTACTAGGTGAGAGGGATAGGAGCTCAGGATGAAACAAACGTTTACGAGTTGATATAATGCAGAACCATTACAAACTGTCTACATAAATAAGGTGGAGCCTCAGAGTAAAGGAGGGTGCTCCCTCCCTGTTGAGGGCTGTACTCATATGTAGGGTGGGCCAGAACCGTGTATATGCACCGGATATGACCGTATATTTGGTATTTCCCTGCCAAAAATACCGTATACAGTATATACCATGTAAATGTGGTTCTGGCTAGCCCTATTCATGTGGCCTGATTAAGAAGCATCACCGCAACCATCATCCAAGCTGATGTCGTTCCCGACATTGTTCCAGGCATTCTATTTTTATGGTATAGGGCCCTTTGCCAACGTTTATTAACTCTCTAAAAGTGAGAGCGTTCGAAATTTCTCCTTTTGGACAAGGAAGGGCAGGTTGGCTAAAAAGATACAACGTTCATTTCTGTACTGAAATGCCTTGCAATAGTCTTGAGCTTCCTTTTTTACTTTTGTTTCTTCAGGCCAGCTGCCAAGAAAATGTTCAAGAATCGCAAAGACGACGTGGACAGGTATGTGGAGAGAGGCAAGAGCTAACAGTCACATGTCTGTTGGTAAAGCAGCCTCTTCCTACGCCAGTCAACCACCTCTGCACCAGTCTACCACCTCTGCACCAGTCAATCATCTGCACCAGTCAATCACCTGCACCAGTCAACCACCTCTTCCTGCACCAGCCAATCTGCCTCTACCTGCACCAGTCAAGCATCTCCTTATGGGCCTTAGGAGCCATTCTGCATGGTGAAAGAAGTTAAACACAGGCAGTAAAGACTGCTGCCCACATTGGACGAGAAGCAGGAGCCACTCCGGTATTGAGTATTGTAAATCTCATCCACCACAGAAGCAAAACAAGAGTTTGGGGGATCAATGAAAACGAAAGCAGGCTTGGACTAAATCCAGCTCATGATAAGGGTTGGTAAAAGTAATGGACAAGGTACGTCTGACATGGACAAGTTAGGTGTAGCCTTGCTCGTGTTAGAAGAGTGCTTTACTGAACTCCTGAGCAATACTTCCTCATGTAGGCATGTAGGCAGTCATGTAGGCACGTAGGCATTCATTACACATGTGTGTGAATTAAGCAGGAAGGCTAAGGTGTATGGTACAGTGCACCTTCTTACATTTGTTGCGAAAGAATGGGGGACTCTTTTTGATTGATGCTAGCATGTACCACCGTAGATGGGCTCCTTTACTTTTTGTTTATACAGATGCACCCTGCTGCATGCACACGTGCTTGTAATTTTGTTTAAACACAGATGCACCACCCTGCATGCATGCATGCATGCTTGTGAAACATGATGGACTCCTCGTCTGTGACCAGTGTGCTTGCCACCAAAACTTGTTCACAGGCAAATCACAGCGAGGCTTTACACACAGTTGTGCAAACTCCTTGTCTGCTTTCATACGATACCAGGTTTCTGTTCTTGCCACTCGTACCGCAGGTACTTCCATGCAAGGCTCCACTCAGGGAGTGCAAGGAACAGGTATGCATTTGCTGGGTTTGTGCACAGGACCCTAAAACAGTTGTCACCACGGCAACTCCTTTGGTCATGGAATTGTCACCACAGTAATGGAGTTGTCAGTAGCTCCTTTGGTCATGGATCTTGTTCAAAATCGAAAATTAATCGTCACCACAGTAACTCCTTTGGTCATGCATGGGTTCTTGCTCAACGTCAGGCCCCCACCAATCCCTGCCAAACTAAAATCCAGTCCTTTCGACAAACCTCATGTTTCAACTTTTAATGATCCAGGGGCATCTTCCTTGCAAAGCGTCTGGAAAACTTGGGGGTGAAGGTGCGTAGGCGTGGGAGTGTAGCACAGCTTCTCTTGATTTGTATCCTTTGGAAGACTGTCCTTACAAAGGAACCAAAGCAAAGTATCATCTGTGGGTTATAAGCACGTGTACACAGGACTTCCTTTTTTTTAGCACGCGAGGCTGCCTTTTCAAGGAAGCCCAATAGCACCCCAACATTGTGGACAGTTCTATTTCATTTGCATCATGAGATGGAGGTGATCTATCTACAAGGTCTGATCAAAACTGCTAAGAAGCTAGAGCCCTCGTGACTGCCCATAATAGAGAAAAGGGGCACAAAATTCAAACTCAAATTCAAACTAAGAAGTAAAGAGCAGCTGTGAGTACCAAAAAATGAAAAAATGGAGAAACTCAAGGGGAGCACAGATAAAAAGCAAGAGTGATATGAGATATGAGTGGCATCGTTTTGCTTCATGTCAAGAACTGGAGTTCGAGTGTCACACACTGAACTGAGCAGGTTCTCAAATCGGAAGCACTCATTTTTTTGTTTGCAACCGCAATGGGTACACCTCAGACATTGGAGCATGCATTATATGGTGCCTGGAAGCTTGAGTGTGACGGTAATTCATCAGCATCAAGTACAGGAAATTTCCCAAAAATGTACTTCAGCTAACAAAAGATCTTGTCACACGCTTTGTAAATTTGAAAATCCAACTTCACAAACACACATACACACATTCTTTCACATTATGAGTTGATGGACGAGTGATTCCAGCCCTTCTCCCCCGGCCCCCCCCCCCACATACACACATATCACAAACAAAACCATGCATACATATACACACACACAAAAAAACTAACACAGACCAGGCGCGTGGCCCGCAAGCCCCAGGCAGCAGATACAGCCCTTCAGGACTCTGTGTACAGATCACGCTGGTGGAACCGCATGGAGTCGGCTGAGGGCAAGGGGCTACCGTACGTTCACGTGGTCGATCACGTGGAAGTAGGAAGGCATGAAGGGTGTGAGGAAGGGTTGTCAGGAGGAGTAAGGAGGCCGCTGTTTGATGTGCAGCCAGATGTGCAGGTTGGTTGGCGTGTCATCATCATCATCATCATCAT
>Ga0307942_1004260_pt1 | contig 11431 bp, 10 predicted proteins | sample OrgLakmetagen175_FD_201846 | JGI IMG/M metagenome (GOLD analysis project Ga0307942, IMG submission 201846) | Saline water microbial communities from Organic Lake, Antarctica - #175 | ecosystem: Environmental > Aquatic > Non-marine Saline and Alkaline > Saline | place: Antarctica: Organic Lake...
GGGGAGCGGGATGGAGGGGTATATGCAGGGCAGCAGGTGCGGTTGAGTGAAGTGGAGCGGGCCAGAGGGGCTGCAAAGCAGCTGCTGGGGAGGCAGAGGGGGAACTTGGTGTTGTGGGGGGCGCTGGCAGAGCTGGAGATGCTGGTGGGGAACGTCAAGGTGAATGCTCAGGGGTAGTGCGTGGGGGTAATGGTGACGTTATAAGATGCAAGTGCTATTTGTGTCATGATACTAAGATATGTGTGACTGTTTAGTTCCATTGCACCTCTGTGGTGGAGGGAAAGAGGCCAAGGTGAAAGTGGGAGGCGTGGCCTGCTAGTGTGGTTTTCCTGTGCAAGAGAAGCAAATTAGGTGCGATTCTAATTTGTGATCGGTAGATGTTGTGGATGGTAAACAGCCGTTTTTACATTTTCAGACTGTCGTGTAAGGTATGGTGACGGTACAATATGATCAATACTCGTGTGATAAGGTCAAACGTAACGTACAAGTACGGTTTGGCCGTATTTAGCCTTTTTGCAGGGAAAAAAGAGGTCATGGCTCAATTCCCGGCTATGACTGTGTTTTTTTGCTTCTTCACCAGCTGTCTTCACCCCCATTTTTTACTTGCCTGTTCTTTTAGACAATGCCTCGTAGTTTCCTCTATTCACACATCAATATACGTATCTGCACTGCTAAAGTTTTGAGCTAAAAATGATCCTTTCGGTGCAAATTAGGTCAATTTCCAGCCTTTCGCACCGTACTAGAACTGTACCATTTTTTACCGTGTACATGTATTGACTGTACCATACCATAATCGTAACCGTACCATATTGTATTTTCGTACATCGTACTGGCACATCACTGGCACAAACACACATACTCACACATGGCAATGCGCATCCGTGTGAAGTGCACCTCCCATTTCTTCTACAAACAGTCTTGTTTTGTCTACAATTTCCTCCAGGGGGCCAGGCGTGTCATAGAAACAACCCTCAGTGGCATCACCACCTTCCCAGAAAGCAGTCAGCAGCAGCATCTGGGTCCCCTCCTGGTGAGCTGCTCTCCGCAACAGCAATTTTAGTGTCCATCACTAATGAGTTCAATTAATTTCCTTGGTATATAGAGTGAAACAATACACTTATATTTCCTTAGTGTCAAGGAAGAAGCCTCTGTACTTGTCCTTCCTGCACGGTCCTTTCCTTTTGCCACGTGGTGGTTTTGCATGGTGACCGTTGCGGTCTGTGATTGCATCGTCATTTCACCTAGCGCGCTGTCAAAGGATACCTGTCTGTCACGTGTCTGCATTTTCTTTGTGCTTGTGTTTGCTCACCGTCAAGGTCGGGAGTTCCTCTTCTTGGGTGTTAAATATTTAATCCGCGTAGTGCAAGCATCAGAAGCACGAGCCCTAGCCAGGGTTTATGGAGTTAACAGTAAGCACCTCCCTTACACTCCTCAGAGGCCATGGATTACTTGGGAGAACTGGCTAGCACTCCCCGACATGATAACAATCATTCATTGCATTTTTTGTTGCGTGTGCGTGTGTGTGTCTTACAGGTAGGCCACGTGCTCGCTGAGCTGGTCCATGTCAGGACAGAGGTAGACGCAGGTGCTGCCAGGCACAGGGCTTTTCACATGCTAGTGTGGTTCCTTGGAGGTGCGGATAGTAACTTTGCGCACTTTGGTCGTGGTGTAGGGGGAAGATGAGGGTCTTTTCATATTTCGAGAGACTGTTTCCAGCGTGCTTTTCCCCCTCTACACAAGGCCAGTGTGCAGCGTACAACGCGTGTGTGTGATACTCCACCTTTACATGCGAGGTACACCATTTTGCTGCCTGTTCATGTTTTACCCATCTCGTGCCACACATGCAATCACAGGGTTGGGCACACAGGCAGTTGCATACAAGGCCCTCCCTGCAGCGAGGGCAGCGGCACCACAGGCTGCCCAGGATTTGTTGAGCCAGCTAGCAGCAGCGCGAAGAGGACTAAGTCAGGTGCTGCCTAGAATTGCAGCAGCTAGTGTACAGGTGAGTCAGAGGAGAAAGACATGGTGGAGGGGCTGCTAGCACAAGCACAGAAGCGAGTGATGGCTGTTGGTGAGAGGTTGCGTGCTTGCAGCTTCTGGGCTGTCACGCAGGAGGGTCCGAAGTTGTCGAAGGAAGAGACGCTGACAGTACAAGCTGCACTGAAGGTGTTGGTGGAAGAGGCATGAATTTCTCCCCAAAGCAAATCTTTTGCGGATGAGGCACGACCCAATGGTTTTGTTGTAAGACAGGATTCTCCTGTGCAAAGCAACAGTTTGCCTGTATCATCTCCCCCCATATCAACTTCCATCATTGATACAACTCATCGTATTACGTCAACCATACCTATCAGGTCACTCGGCACGTTTTCCATGCACACACACACATACACACACACACTTTTTCACGCACACATATACACACGCACTTCCATACCCACGCATACACCCACACATACACACGGCTGCACACGCATTTCTCACAGGCCCAGCTTTCCCGATCCGACGCCTCTGTCATTTTGGCGGCTGCTTTGATAGAGGTCGTGGCTGCACACTTGCTGCCCCATAGTGGCAGCAACCTGCTCAGTGCACTAGCAGTGTTCAAAAACACAGCTGTTGCTGGGGTGGAGGTGGCCGTGAGGACTGCCTGCCCGCACCATGAATGGCTGCAGGTAGGTGGTGTTATTTGTGTGAATGTGCGTGCATACTTGTGCCTAGTGTGTCTAGTAGAACATCATGAAGTGTGTTTCGCCCCGTAAGTATTTGTATGAGCACTTTATCTGATACATCCACTTTATCCGAGTCCTCATGGATCCTTTGACCTCTGTGAACGTGCAGGCATGGATGTGCCACATTGTGGTGAAGGAGACGGCAACCCCTGATCCACCCATGCCTCCTGCGCAAGTCAGAGAGCATGTGCTCCAGGTGAATTATCATAGGTTGGGACTTGTCCGTTATCTATGTTATTACTACACCCTCATCATGAGGTTGGAATGGTTCTGTATTTGATTTTGCTGGAATGACAAGGTCTTGGCTATTTTGTTGCCTAACCATACAGGGGGAAAGGATTGCAAATGTCTGAGATCTGCCTTTCTTTAAGCAGGGCGCTAGATGTGGCTTTTTCCATCCCAGGGGAGAAATGCACTTTTTTACAGCACAAGCTGCTTACAAGGGAGGGTCCAACTGTGCATCCCTTAGTCCTCAAGCTGTGGTGGTAGATCAACAATGCCTGAGCCCGTATCCGCTCTTATTCTATTATTCATGGTGGTTGGTATGACTTCCTGTTTTGTACCCAGGCCTTGTCTCTGTACCCCCGCAATCTCGCCCTTCTCCAACTCCTAGAGACCATAGAGATCCGTGCCCATGCGTATGTACGGCTGCAGCAGGTGAGCGGTGATTGCCGCGCTAGCTTGAATAGTAAATACAGCAGGTGGCCTGGCTGCCTGACGCAGCATTTGTTTCAACTCAACACGCAATCTCGTTGGATGTTAACCTCCGTCACCCTTTGGCCTGCCGCTCACTTATTTTACAAGCACACTAGTTTGTGCATCACACATGCACACACACATACATCCACCAACCCTGCAGTTCATGCGCGCCGCTGTGGAGGCGCATCCCAGCACCCACTTGCTTGCCCATGCCTTAGCCAGCGAGGTCCAAAGGCAGCGCTGCAGCAGCAGCAGCAGCGTTGCGATGAGTGCCCATGGGGAAGGCGTGGCCAGCGGTGCTGAAAGTCGGACCACCCCTGTTGTGAGGTTGCGGCCATTGCTGGAGCGTGCTGCTGCCACTCGGCAGTTGTCCACCTCTCCTGAGTTGTGGTTCATGTACTTGAGGTGGGTTTGTTTAGCCAGGCCTCGGGTATATACCTGTGCAGGCACATGTGTATGCTTTAGTTTGCGGTGGATCTGCTATTTTCCACGTGTTGTTCTGCGCCTGCTGGCTAAGGTGAGATACTAAGGTGGGTGCCACATGTCTTTCTTTGTATTGCTGTATATTGCGTTGCACCTGCTTGACTGCAGCGTTCCTCTTGCCCAAGCATTGACACTGGCATTCCACTGATGGCTGGTGATTATAATAAGAGTCCTTACTCACAAATGATAATAAGAGTCCTTACTCATAGGGGCCTCTGATGTACAAACGTGCCTTACGTTCCTTGTCTCCAACCAGCATTGCATTTTCGACTTATGTCTCTTGCTTCCATTTAGCACTGCATTTCTTACTTACACAGATTGCGCTTAGGGTGCGCTTAAGCATTTAGGGTTTAGAGTTGGGTCAGCCTTGCCTTCATCACAACTTCAATTTTCTTACGCGGCAGTCTCACAAGGCATACGTTTTGTAGGTAATTTATGAATGCGATTTTAGCTTTTTTGCACTTGTACAATATTGTGTAATCGATGCTCTTTCCGTTCTACGGGCACGAGACGCAGCAAGGCCAGTTTATGGTCAGTTGATATCTTGTGCTGATCAAACTTCTTTAATATACAGGTATGATCATGGTCGTCCCCATGGCTGGTTGACCCAAACTGTGCCAATGAGCTATGCACCCAATTCAAAGCCCCCTGTATCTCATCTAAATGCAAGATACTTGCTGTTATATTTAAACCATTGACATTTGCTGGAAATTCAGCATTCTGGGGGGCTGTGTGGGGCCCGGTGCGTATTTTGCACCCACGTTGGCAGGGAAAAGGTACAATTCTGAACTTGCCCCGATCAACCTCTTGCTGCAGGATATAAGCATTATATATGTCACTTAACAATGCTGCGATGTCAAATCTGGCGCAGGGGTACTGGGAATGCCAGCGAGTGGAAGGCACTCACATAAGGGACACAGGGGTAAAGGACAGAAATTTTGTTGCTCCATTCCTGCTGTGACTTTCAGATCTTTTTTTGTTATCAGAGTTGCGGGTTAAAATATTAATTACATTAAAATCAAAATGGGGCCAATCGGTGGCCTGGTTGGATTTTGGTGCAAATAGTTCACCCCTGACATGCAGCAATTTTCGCCTGTGCTATTTCGGCTCCATATAAAAATTCCCGCATTCACACCAGAGTTGCGGGGTGATTATCAAGCCCTATAAAATTTACAGGGCGCGATTGGTGCAGTGTGTGAGCAATGGTGTCTGTATTTGACCCCTGAAATTATTATTGCGAGCCACCCACTGGGTCTTTCGGCCTGCTTTCTTTGTGTGCATAAAAAAAGATTAAGCTATCCAACACAACTTTCGGCTCCCAATGGTGGATTGGTTGGGGATATAGAGCCAAAATTGGCTTATTGGCACAATTTGACTGGGAAAGGGCGGTCCAGCCATGGGGACGACCACATATTTTGTGCTGATCAAATTTGTATGATAATATTTTGTGCTGATCAATTTTCTTTAATACACAGGTATGAGGTCCAGCAAGGCCAGCCTGACGCTGTGCGCCGTGTGTTCTTGCGCGCTGTGCGTCAGTGCCCAGGATGCAAGGCCTTGTGGCTGGAGGGCCTGCTGTACGCTGCTGCTGCTGCTTCGAAAACAGGAGCAGCAGCACCTTTAGGTGAGAAATGGCTGTCATCTCTCTTTGTAAGGGGGCAAGAATGTGTCTTAATGGCCTTGATGCTTCAGGGGCGACTACTATTCTATCTACTGCTGCTAACACAATAGTAGGCAAAAGTCAGCAGTATATTTGAATGCAGCTGAACTCTTTGCAAAAGACTTGGGCACTCCTTGTCACTGGTGGGTCAGTTTTTGTACCTGGTGGTCAGTCCTTGTCACTGGTGGTGGTGGGTCAGTCCTTGTCACTGGTGGGTCAGTCCTTGTCACTGGTGGGTCAGTCCTTGTCACTGGTGGTGGTGGGTCAGTCCTTGTCACTGGTGGTGGTGGGTCAGTCCTTGTCACTGGTGGTGGTGGGTCGGTCCTTGTCACTGGTGGTGGTGGGTCGGTCCTTGTCACTGGTGGTGATGGGTCGGTCCTTGTCACTGGTGGTGGTGGGTCGGTCCTTGTCACTGGTGGTGATGGGTCAGTCCTTGTCACTGGTGGTGGTGGGTCGGTCCTTGTCACAGGTGGTGGTGGGTCAGTCCTTGTCACTGGTGGTCAGTCCTGTGATGCTGTTTCTCCGTCGACTGCTCTGACAAGCATGCAAGTGCCAAATGTATTTTTGAAGTCTTGGTGGGTTGAATTTAAGGGGGGGGGGGGGGCACCGCATGGTTAGCTGTTCTGTCCTGGGTATTGCATGATAGGTATGTGAAATCAGGATTCATTCAACTGCAAGACGAGCTTTGTGCCTTCCTTTCTGCCAACACCTGCTCTATCCTCATAACTACACCTTGCATCACTCTGTAGTATTTTTGAGTGCCAGTGTCTGCTCTGTATCATGAGAAGTGCCTCATGTCTTTTATCAATAAGGACAATTGTGCCAGCTTATTTAAATCAGAGCTTCCACTATCTGGTGCTTTCATTGCGAGTGTTTTTATGTTAGCGTGTATTAACTTTGAGGGTGCTGCTGCTAATGAGGCCGTATCTTAAACCTTGAGGAGGAAGGTTGGAACAAGTGCAAACAGACCTTTTTTGTTTGCTTGCGTAATCCTTTGTGAACCTCTTTTTAAAGACACCAGGTATGCTTATTGAAAATTCGCCTTTACACTTGTCTGCGCATGATAGGCCTGTTGCCGCCTCGGCAGGCAGCCGAGCTGCTGGAGGTGATGGGGGACAAAGGTGTTAGGCTTCACACGGACGTCATGGAGGCTGTCATGCAAGCGCTGGACGAGCAGCCTTTACTTCTGTAGTCTTAAGAGGGTCCGTCGTGGACTGGTTGTGCACATTAGTCTAGTTGTGTAATTTAGGTCAAGCATGCTGCTTGTAATGCAGTAGAAGTCTCATCGTGCCATTCACAGGCACACTGTTGCTGTACTAACGTATCTCATGACAATAAAGTGGATTGCTTGACATAACCTTATTTCCGATTCTTTCTGACTGCCTATCATTTTCCGTGTTTGCAATTAATAAGTTGATAAGAATGACAGCGTAAACTCTTTATTACTGTATTCGTCTAGTGTAAGATGTCACATTGCTTTTTCCATTTGCTTGGGAGGTGTATTAGATACGGTGCCTTCCTGACAAGTTTATGTCTTGGTCACGGTACCTTCTATAGCCAGTGAGTGCAATGCAAAGAAGCAAATTCAGCAAGCCTGCTGCAAAGTTTGCGCCTGCCTTACAAAAATAGCGGACTTCACTGTCTGGTGGGGACTTTTTGGCGATATGTGGGGCATCATCACCTGGCTGTAACATTAGTATTGCCTCCTTTCTCCATACGTACTATGGCTATGGATTACATTTTGCCCTCTATATAACCACATCCACACAAAACAACGAAAGAACAGATAGAAAAACGAGCAAAAATTACATAATTGCAAGCAAAGAAGCCAGCTATGCATAAATACTACTGATACATTATTCTTGCTCTTAATAACCTCGATATTCTTACTTGATCAGTGTCCCAGGGGGCTCATCTTCTAACGCTTAATGACAGCCTCCAGCAGCGATGCTTACTTTGCTCTAGAAGGTGGCTGGTGTGTGATTTGTAGTATTTGGTCTGCAATGTTGTGTCGTATCCGCTGGTGTCAATGGACGACGCACTAGGCATTTGGTATGCACCGTCTAGCGGTCTAATTATCGTTGTTGAAGCAGCCATGCCAGGCTGGAGGCCTTTGTAATTCTAAAAAAACTGAACAAAGTAGCAGAGGAGGTAATCTGAGCAAAACTCCTGGAATGAGACTTTTTTGATGCAAATAATATAACTAGATGGTTCACAAAGTTTAAGGCAAAATGGCCCTCCCCAATGGCCTGGACAGAATCTCAGTTCAAATTTTGGCACTGAAATTCCACGTTTTGGGCCACAGCACCTTAACCAGGGCTTCTATTCACCTCAAAACACGGCAGGAGTAATTTTTACATGATGAGGAGTCGTTTGGAATGCTGAAAACCAGATTTGGTGGAACTTGGTATTCCACCCTATTTGGCACCCCTTATCACGATGAATCATGGTACCAGCTTAAGCATGGATTGCAAGTATGGGCCATATTTGCAGTGACGGTGATTTGCCACGTACGACACACTGACTAATAATTTCAGCTAAATACCTCGAAGGGATGGTCTCTGCAACCTTGAGCCACCAAGCAACCTACTATTACTTGGCATCAAGCAAATTTGCGGCTGGAATGTTAGCGAGCTGGAAACTCGTTACAGGTTGCATACTAGTTCTAATTCCTAGTACAGCATATTCGTATGGTCTAGCATGCCCCCGGGGCCATGACAACAGTGGCAAATACGAGTATCAGCCATATATCCGATTCAAAATGATAATTCAAACAGCCCGATTGAGGAATAGGGGTCTCCAAAAGCCTATCTATCGCTCTGTCTTAAATAACATCACCAATCAAATGCTGTCGCGATGCTGTCGTGGTGATCTTGCGGGATAGCTTGGGCGATCCCTGTCACTGGTTCCTCAGGGTTGCGCAGATATGCGATAGGATGGTGCTCCTATTTTTGCCAGACAGCCCCCTGCTCGCTTTCTAGAACATCCACCACAGCATCATGCGTGCTTATAAGACTAAATAGCTTTAGACAAAATGACCTGCTTGCCTTTCTGGCCTCAAGGAGACAACAGACAAATCTGGGGGATGGGTGCTTGAGCCCAAGTCAATCTGCAGCTCACGCAGCAAGGCAGTCATTGAAAAATGTTCCCTCACCCTCTTCATTAGGATCTAAATGATACCTGACACAGAGGACTTGTAAGTTGGTAAAGAGGTGCCCCAATGCAGCCATAAAGCCTGGGCTGACATTCCAGTCATACAGCTCAAAAAAATGAACGCCACTAAACGCTTGCCGGATGGGAGCCAGCGCACGCAAAACGTCAGTATAAAAACCAGCAGGCCAGTCTGAACCGCCCCCCCACAGCTCCTCCCAAGCATCATTACTAGCCTCTAACGGAAGAGTTGAATACCTCTCAGCCATAGCACTGTACTTCTGCACCACCCCCTCATCATTATAATCATCTGGATCATCAATCAAAGATGTATCCAACCGAGAAAACATAACTGATACAAGTTTAAGAAAGTCTGACAAGCGAAGGTTTGGAAGCTTTTCTGGGAAGGGAGACAGGCTGTCCACCCAAATTGTCTGCAGAGATCTTGAAGCAAGTCGTACGCCCTCAGGAAACCAGGTATTATAAACAAACCCACCCAAATCCAGGGACTCAAGCACCTGTAACTCTGTCAACACTGTATCAAGGCCATAGCACTTGCACCCTCCCAGAGACAGTTGCTGCAACGATTTTAGCTGAGAGAGGTAGCTAATGTCTGGTTGTAAGTATGGTTTAATACGGAATTCTAAATATGTTAGATCAGTCATCGCAGCTGTGCATCGCATTGCAGAATTTACTGATTGATCAGGCTCACCCTCTTCAAAAACACAATTGAACAATGAGAGACTTTTCAGCCTCACCTGGGGCGCACAACTAAAGACCTTGTCGTCAAAATTTGAATCTTCAATGTTCAGATCGCAAAGCCTGGGGAAGGTAGCAGGCATCTTTTCGGCAAGCACACTTCCAGCTGACTCAAAGTTGAAGCCCTGAAAAAAGGGGTAGAAAAGAGTGCGAGGGTCTCCGCACACTCTGCTATGAGCAACACAGGCAAATACATAAGTAGTGCTGCGTGCCTTTATTGCGCGCGACATAAGGCTGAGTGGACAAGTGCAAACAGGTGAAGAGCACAAACAAAGTAGAGTGTAGAACTTACCGTGAAGTTAAGCTCCACCACATCGCGCAGCACAGCCATTGCGGTGTGGCTGCGCCTGATGGCGTCTATGACAGCAGCTGCTTCCAGTTGACTGTTTACATCCCTGTCCTGACCAGATAGGATCCATTTGAAGTGAGGATGAAGATACGCAAGGTAGCAGGACGGGGGAAGGCTGAGAGGTGAGAGACCTCCAGGCCAACGCGTTGGCTTGCCAATAGGATGTAAGACCTCCGATATATAACCTCAACAACTGCTGCCCCTATGTCTGGTTGGCAGCGAGTTGAAGCGGCCTCGACGTGGGAGGGAGTGACGAATCTAACTTTCAAGGATTTGATCTGGGCGTTGACGGCCGAGGAGCTGCATAATGGGATGAGATTAAATGGGACGATTAAAATATGAAAAGATGTTGCACCAAGTGTAGTGCCATCTTCTCGAGCTGACCTCTAAAGCAAGTTTTGGCAGGTCCAGCGCTGTCACCAAGCAAAAATCTAGAGCACAATTGGGTGTGGAAAAGGCAATATACAGGTAAAATCTGTTTTAACTATCCTACTCAGGAGCACTCCCAGTGTCTGTTGTGCCTGTTGGTGTGCAATAAATGATAAAATGTGACATCTGCTACAGGCGCAGTACAAGATCTTGCCACTGCGTCAGCTAATTAATAATAATCCAGCAGAGATGTCTCAGCACGTCAATCAATTCATCACAATTAATAACAGTGATTCCAAATCAAACGCATCCTCATGTGCCTTCACAACAAGCATACTGGTCCAATCCATGTGTGCCGTTGCATGCCCTCACATAATTCACTTCCTGATTTTATAATTGTTATCTTGCTACCTTTTACATATTCGTCAGGTTTCCACCGTACATGGGATGTATCGGTAATGTATACATTTCAATATTGCATGTTTACATATTCAGTTCAAGCCACCCAAAAATGCAAGCATTTGAATCAGATCAATGTCCAGAGTCATTTTTGTACGCTCTCTGCACAAAAGCATGTCAAGCCATTATCATTACCAACCTAACCTTGCCTTTTCTACTTTGCTTGCTATCATGCTAGGTTTAAACACGAGGGACACTACCAGCCTGTAAGCATTTGCATGTGCCCACAACTCACTTGTACGTAGTTGGATGTGCATGCCGGAAAGCCTGCACGTAAATGCAGATTAGATTCAAATCAGGCACGCGAGCAGCAATGCTCTGGTAATTTGAAGTAGGGTATATGTAACGAAGGGCTGCACAGACAAGGCAATGAAGGGCCATGGCCTTCTGTCTCAATCACTGCTCATCTGAGGCTTTTTGCTTTCATGCAACATCAAACTTGCACAACTGAAAGAGCGGAATGAGCGTTACGGGAGGAAGGAATATTGTCAGGGTGCTTGAGCTCCAGCAACAAAAGGACCCGACCTCTTTGTCCTTGCTCGTTGTATCCAGGGCAGCATACACCAGGCCCAGCAGGTCATCACTCAAATCTAGCAGTTTTGTCACTTCTTTTCCTGGCTTTTGATGCATATCCATGGCCTGCATTTGTGTGTATACATGAGTGAGTGTGGTGTGTGTGTGTGTGTGTGTGTGTGTGTGTGTGTGTGTGTGTGTGTGTGTGAGTGTGTGTGTGTGTGTGTTTGTGTGTGTGTGTGTGTGTGTGTGAGATATATAGAT
>Ga0307942_1004262_pt1 | contig 11427 bp, 9 predicted proteins | sample OrgLakmetagen175_FD_201846 | JGI IMG/M metagenome (GOLD analysis project Ga0307942, IMG submission 201846) | Saline water microbial communities from Organic Lake, Antarctica - #175 | ecosystem: Environmental > Aquatic > Non-marine Saline and Alkaline > Saline | place: Antarctica: Organic Lake...
AAGAAGGGAAGCCAGGGCACAAGTTAATTGTTCTTATGAATATATTTACCAGCTGATTCTCTCCTACTTACTAGCTTCACAACTCACAACCTTTAGAGGTGTGGTCATACAACGGCAATGTCTTCCATTTTGACTGCACTTTGAGTTGTGTTGTAGCATTTGTTTTGAGTCGTGCTTTAATATTTGCGTGATTGGAGAGTAAGTACGTTGTTTATTCTTCCAAAATTTCAGCGCAGGAAGCCCACATGCACGCATCAAAGTGCGACCCTCGCGTTGTTAGGTGTTGGCTAAATTTTGTGCACTGGCACCGTGATTGTGTGCAATAGTGCCTGAGTGTGTGTGGATTTTTACTGCAAGGAATGCTATTTCAGTACGAGGGACTGGAGGAACTGGCTAGCCTCCCATGTGAATACTTACTGACAATTCTGCTGTAATGAGTTTGGATACGTCCATTGCACCTCCGAAGTCTGAAGATACTGTAATACCGCAGCCTGGCACATCTGAAGAAGGCACAGGAATGACATGATAAGAGAGGTGTGAATGCCCAGAGGCTTGAAATTCCAAAGAAAAAAAGCCTCTAAGTGCCGAACATGCAAAACAATCAACTTGTTTTCCCATACAAAATACAAAGAAAAAACCCACCTCTCTGCACTTCTACATCTGAGACCTGCGTATGTGATGTGCGTGGGTGAGTAAGTGAATAATGTGTGTTTGTGTAAGTGTATGTGTGTACACGCACATGTGCAAATGCAGATGTGCAGTTATGCATGTTATGTGTCTGTGTGTGTTTGTATTCACCTCCTTGTGTGTGTGTGTGTGTGTGTGTGTGTGTGTGCGTGCGTGTGTGCGTGCGTGCGTGCGTGTGTGTGTGTGTGTGTGTGTGTGTGCGCGTGTGCGCGTGTGCGTGTGCATGCATGCCTTTAACCTGCTCACATCTGTCAGTCAAACATGGAGACTCGCATCCTCTCAGAACACGCTCCCATCGTCATCGCGTCATTAAACATAAATTTTTAATTACCCTTGCAACTTGAATTGTGGAAATCCGTGCACCCGTGAGTGCATGGGGCAGCGAACTTTCCGCCCACGCCTCCCCTCTGCCATGGACTCAGCAGGCACACTCAGGGACGTTTTCTGATGACGCCTGTGCTATCATATGCTGTCCGGGGTGCATGGGCTGGTCTCCGCCGGGCAGCTTCCTCCAGCTACCAAACATTGAGTTAGTTCTTTCCACAGCACTGCTCACTGCACCCCTGGTCACCAAAACTTGTATGCCCCGACAAAAAGTTTTTATTGGCCTGCCTGCCAAGTTTCAGACCTGTACGTTGGCTGCGTAGCTCTGGCCAGGCCCTGATTCTCAACTTTCCAAACTTTTGTTCCGGGGTGCGCCCAGCAGCACCACCCCCTGCCCCTCCACTCCCCCTGACACCGCAGGGCTGCCTGATTTGTAAGTCTGGGTCACTGTGCAAGTTTTGGGTGCGGGGGGTGCGATGGGCGGGCCTGCGCACACTGGTGTGAACTTTGGTGGGAAGACATCAAACCTAGGGGCTGCGCCCCATGACTGGGGCTTCGCCAAAAAGAAGAGAAAAGGCTCCGCTGGTAGTGATGACACATCCATCATGATTAAGGCTGCTAGCACAAGAAGCAGACGTAGTGGAGCCGTGCAACAATGGTACAACAACAAGGCGCTTGTCAGCCTTCTGCTGAGACACAGAACGTATGGTGGTTCCAACGTAGGTCTTACCTTCCAATCTGAATTCGCAAGAAAGGCGAAAGTATAGCAAGCCAGACGCAATCATAGTTACTCTGCCCCAGCAACCATGCCCAACAAACACTGATCAACCTGGGGCAGCCAGTAATGAAAGAAGAGTTGCTTGTATTAACCTAGTAGCAGATGACCCTGCCAATCCATACCCGCTGGCTATGAAACCAAGAGACATACCTGGCTATGAAACCAAAGAGACACACAAGGTTTACAAGGTTTACAATGAAAGGCCTTTAGTCAAAGCGTGCTAGCCTGCTCATAAAAAAAATCAGTTAATGTAGAAACAATAGAGTTTGTTGTTGTTCTGGTGCAAAAATGTAGAAACATCCTGTGCTCTCGCCTCTGAGAACAAGCACTCATACCTCCTGCGAAGAGACACTGTGCAGTGGAAAAGAGCATGCTGTTCATCCTGGACATCGTCATCAGCCTCACACAAATCACAGGCAGGGGAGGACCTGGGGTTCCATGTTGCAATCTCAAAGCAAAGGGTGTGGACACGCAGTCTGAAACGGGCAACACTGCGAATGAAATCTTGTGGGAGGTTTGGGAATATGTAGTTGGGAAGGCTGTTGGGAGAACGAGTAGCCAGAGCCTTTTTGGGAGGCAGTGCACACTAACTGTTATGAGTGAGAAATTTGCTGTTGTGTTCTCGTGGGTAGCCATCAGAATAGGGTGTCCAAAGAAACTCCAAGTGTCTCTCTTTGAAGTCCACGATAACTAAACGACTTAGGTCAACGGGTTCGCAGTTCCACAGCCTTTCTTTTGAACATGTACTCTTGTACCAGACCAGTCATGGCTGAGAATATATGGGAAGACCAGCAAACATCAGGTCTGAAGCTCAGTTGCATGTCAGCATGTAAAACTTTTTTGGCAGTACTGCTGTTGCATTGGGTCAGAGAATTGTAAAGACGCATCGTGGCGCGAAACCAGTTGAACTGTAGGGGCTCAAGGCCACACTCTCGCATAACGCACCAAAAAGGAATAGTATTTCTGACCCCAAGGATTATTTTTACCACTGTCAGCAGCCACTTTTGAACTGGGTTTTCCATCTCTTTGCCCTGTTATAAAAAAGGAGTTGACCAGATCTGGCTCGCGTACATGTAAGCAGGAACTGCATAGGTTTTGACGAGCCAGATGTGAGGCATGCAGCCTGTTGGTAAGTATATTCTCTTGTACAAACTTTTTAACTCTGAAAGTGCCAGTTATGAAAGGTCTCAGTGCTGCATCAGCCGCAGTGGTCAGATAGATATTTTGTCACATACCATGCAAATGTGTCGGTGTAGGATAGTTGCATGCCGTCGTATAGAGAGGAGGCAGGTGGTTATCAGACTTGGAGATGAAGCACATCACCTCAGATTTTTGTGTGTTCACCGTCAAATATTTCCTGTGGGCATAAGCTCTGAGCCTGTTGAGCATGGTCTGCAGCTGGTCATGGACATTGAACAGCAGAGAGAGGTCGTCAGCAAACAGCAGTTCTGGGACAGCAAAATTTGGAGTACCAGTAAGTGCGCCCTGTACCCCTTCAGCCAGATGTCAACATCGTTCAAGTAGATGGAGAAAGTAGGGGGGAGAGAAGACAGCCTTGCTTCACACCAAACTCTGGCTGCACACTTGCTTGCTTGTCCCCATCCAGCAGTGTGTACTCATCTGTGTAATACAAGTCTTGGAGGATGGAGAGTAGATGGTGAGGCATGTGGCAGCAGCGTAAGTGTTCCCACAATTTGTCTCTGGATATGGAATCGTATGCCTGCTTGAATGATTCCAACCTGGCTCTTACCCTCCAGTCTCAATGCACAATAGCGGCGGCAGTTTAGCTAGCCAGATGCAATCATAGTTGCTCCAACCCAACAACCACATCCCAAACGAAACCCAACAAACACGTATCAAACTAAGTCTGCCAATCATGCAAGAAGAGCTACTCATAATAACCTGGCAGATGGGGCAGATTGGTGGGACTTCTATATGGTTGCATTGAGCGGCACGCTTTTGGTTGTATACCAAATCTGTGCGCAGATCATGACATTGTTCTTTTCTCCAGACACTTGCACTTTTCCAGAATGAGTTACTTATGTCTTTCTCGACAATGCCTTCCTTGATCAGTTCTTGGTATTTAGTGTAGTCCTTTGTGGACTGATGGTCTGAAACCTTTTTTAATTTAGGACCTAGTTTGTGCTGAACGAGCATGTGTGCTTTTACAGCATCAAGATCTGAGAAGTTGGAGAGCTTGTCTGCTGGAGGCCCTGGTTAGTAGGTGCTAAGAGTATCTGGTACGCAAGCTGGGGGAGGGTTTTCCACCCTTGCTGGATAGAACATGGATGAATGGGGATGGGCGTCGGTGTTAATGTGGATATCATGGACACTTTGATTTTGCGCAGAGCACTTTGCTACGGCATCAGCGCACTTATTCCCTAGGATGCCAGCAGGGCTTAAACCTTGTAGAGATGGATGGTGTCTTTAGATAGCTGGATGTGGTGTACGATGGTTTCTAGGAGTCTGGCATGTTTATGCCATTTCATGTGCTGGGGGTAGAGGATGCTATTTTCTATTTGCCACAGTGCACTAGCGCTGTCTGTCACGATATGGGTGTGTTCATTTATCAAGGCAGCAGCAATTCCCGCTAGCTCTGACCTGTTTATGATTTTGTTGATGCTTGTCCCTCTAGGATTTGCTGTGATGATTTTGTTGGATTGAGCGTGGTAGTTCCAGCTCCAATAGACTGAGATCCATTTTATCTTGATTGTCATACAACTCCCGTTTGTGAAGGCCCATTCTTTCCAGTTAAGGGCCTTGAGTTCTAGCAAGCGCTTTTGTCACACAGAGCATTTACCATCTACGCCGTACACACATGTCACCTCTGGGAGGGTTTGGAACTTGGGAAGTGTGACTTTTGTTATCCAGTCCTCTGCTTGTGGCAGTTGGCTAGGTGTGTCGTGTTGCTTACTGTCATGTTTTGTCTCTTGTACTGGAGGTGGTCTGACAAGATCGACCTGCCTGTTCCATATTTCAGTTGCATGTGCCCTTGATATCGTTTTGCAGGTCAGTAATTTTCATGTCAAAATGAACTTTGTCCCTGATATATTTGCCTAGCGTAAATTTCCATTGGGAAATACGCCTGTTGGGATTCTCCAATCCTAACCTGGCCAGGTTATCCATATGTTTGTCCGTGGGTTCGTTTCTCGTGCTAGAGGTGGACATAGTGCTTCTCTCGTACTCTTCAGCCAATTTAACGTAGTTATGGTTGGATCTGATCATCTTTGCTGCTTCCCATGCTGGCTCCCAGTTGACCAGCCATATTTCGCTCTCTGTCCGTCTATGCCAAGTTTCCCGCTGTTCCTTAGAGAGGTCCTGGCAGGCTGGACAGTGCCATTCTTTAGATCGGTTCGTACTTGGGCGGGCATCATGGTTGTGGTAACAGCCAAGTTGCATAATGCACAAGGCAATCTCAATGGTAGGTGCAAATGCATGTGCTGCATTGAAATATACCTTGCTCGTGGTTGGATTCTACTTCATCTGTTCTTTCCTCGCTATGTGGTGTCCAACAAATTTTGCAGCAAGGATCTTGAAGATCCTTGCGCTAAGCCCCATTAAAAAGCCTTTTCTCTTTTATTCTCCAAGTGAGGTATTGTGTGTCTTTGCATCCATTGGGTGGTGCAGTGCACAAAACAACTTTCTTTCCTTATCTATGCTGACTATGTTTACGCTATCTGCGTTCTTTTTTCTTTTTCTTTCGCATTGCCTGAAGGACAAACAGCAGACTTTATCTTATATATTGCCTGAACACTTGCAGTGTGGCTTTTCAAGTAGATCTAGCCTTTCATCATAACCTCTTACTTACCTCAGAGAACAATTTGCACTGGCTGAGGCCAGTTTTTATTTTTACAACTTTTGCTTAGGACTTTGAGGTTTAGGACTTTACGCTGGCTGATCCAGCAATGCCTATCCGCCCAACATATGTGGCTGCCGGTTACTCCCTTTATCCTACAGCCAGTTGGAGGATCCCAAATGGTATTTACTTCACCTTCATTAGTTTGGATTGCAAAGGCAATCAACCTTGAGTCTGGAGCAAAAAATCATTTTGAATCACACCCTTACAATACCATAGCCTTCAAGGCCTTCCAGGCCTTGCTCATCGCACAGGCTGCTTGCAAAAGGTAAAATAAGTCAAAATCGCAACGGTGATTGGCTCCTGTAATTTAATGGTCTCAAACCCGCGCCTCTCTCAGGTGCTGACCAACAATGCTGACCATCCAAACAATCTAGTAAAAGTCTCATCGTCATCAGTGCAATACGTCAAAGACCTCTGTGCTATTTGTACAATCATTGTTTGAACCAACGAAAAGGTGGTGGTACGTGTCAATCAGCTCGCAAATAAACGGCAGCAAGCAAATAACTTTCAACTCGCAGTCTATATAAATAAGGTAGGAAGTTTTTATGTGCAAAAAAGTGGCAATCAATCGTTACATAAAATAGACCACTCTCTTCCCACCAATTTATGCAATAGAGAAAAAGAGCCAGGAAAATAGTCTGCGCGTCGCAAAATAATAAAACCAACCTGGCAAGCAGTCAAGCCCACTTCCCACAATATAATAAAAACCAATGTGCATCCTATTCTTCATCCTGTGTGCATCCTATTCATCATTGCAATACACAGCAAGCTGAGTCATCTGACAAGAACCAAACCTGTGCATCCCATTCATCATTGCAATACACAGCAAGCTGTGCATCCTATTCATCATTGCAACACACAGCAAGCTGAGTCATCTGACAAGTTGTCCATGGCACCTGATTCAAGCATTACATGCAGCTCTTTTGCCACCTGCAGTGTGAGCAAGGTGCAGCGGATGAGAGTAAGCAGGGCCACAGACCAGATGTAACGGTCAGACACACACAGATGTAACGGATCAGAGCAATTGTAATGGATGAGATTAAGCAGGGTCACAGACAAAGTCTGCACAAGAAATGAGAAGGGCAGGGTGGGCTAGTACCCACAGACATAAACACAAACAACGTCCAGCGCACTCATCTGCGGCTGTAACGCACGTTTGCCTGTTGCCAGGCCCTTTAGTGACTTGACAATTACGCGTACTGTGAGGCCGCTGCCGTGGCCTAGGTTTGAATGGAAGGCATACCTGGCGCACCATTAAGGCATACCTGATGCAATTTATTTATTAAGGACAGGACTTGAGGCATATCTGGTGCGCTGAACTTGCTTGAGGCAAGAACCAAAGGCATACCTGACGCACCAATAAGGCATGCCTGATGCAATTGAGTATACACTCGAGGTAGGAGTTTAAGTAGGTCTGGCCAGAGCCGTATATACACACCGTATATGACCGTATGTATGGTGATTTCCCTGCCAAAAATACCGTATATACACCGTATATACCTATAAACATATGGTTCTTGTCAACCCTAAATTTAAGGCATTCCTGGTGCGCTTAACTTACTTGATGCAAGAACTTCAGGCATACCTGGTGCATTGCAGGGCGTGATGACGGATCTTGGGCCCAGCAGCTCTGAACAAGCCGTGTGAACTCAGGCGGGTACTTTTCGCCAATGGGTGGTCTGTAGCCCATGCTCACTTGCCTGCGGAACAATGTGGGTAGGCAAGATGATGAACGGAGTGGCACGAGTGGTGAAATAAAATTGAAGAAAGTTGGTTACTTGAGATGTGAGCATTTATGTGGAACAATGTGGGCAGGCAAGATGATGAACGGAGTGGCACGAGTGGTGAAATAAAATTGAAAAAAGTTGGTTACTTGAGATGTGAGCATTTGCTGCCAATGGGTGGTTGTAGGCCATGCTCACTTGCCTGTGTGGGTTGGCAAGATGAAAAGAAAGTAGGCAAAAATGAAAAAACGAGAGGAAGAGGATGACCTTGTTAGCTTTAAAAGATGCAGTGAGGGGGAGTAGGGGGAGATGAAAGGAAATAGCGAGTGGAGCACTGCTGTACGGGTTGTGACCTGCAGGGGAAAGGATTGGATTAACACATGCATGCAATTAATGATGCGGTGCAGTGAATGTGCCTATTCAGCCTTTTGATGGGGAGAAGAGAGCAAAATCAAGCGCACTTGTCTGGAAAACATATACGCGCAGATACTTTCACATATCCTCTTGTTAAGGGAGAGGAGAGCAAGCTCAAGGTGTTTGTTTGGAAAACGAACTGTCAGACGGGAGCGTGAAAACTAGGTTGGCGCCTTTCATTCATACACACGATAGCTTAGGCCATCAGAAAGATGGGTGGAGGACGGTATGGTCCCCTTCCTTCCCTTCACAGCACTCTGCCCATGCACAAGCCCCTTGCGCAATCCGCACCCCTGCCTTTGCGTAATCCTGCCCTTGCCCTCACGCTCCCTTTTCTTCCCTTCACAATGGGCTGCCTGTGCACAAGCCCCTTGCACAGTCCTCACCCCTGCCTTTGTGCACAAGCCCCTTGCGCTCCTTACCCCCTGGCCTTACGATCACCTCTTCCCCTTCACATCGCGCACTGCCTGTACACAATCCCCCTTCTCACCTTGCGTAATCCTCAATCTCCTCCTCCGTGCCTAAGTTCGTCACTGAGCACACTACTAGAAACCTGTGCAGCACTGGATACACAATGCAAGGTGCCAAAATAAATCAGTGGCAAACGATCATTGGCAGCCGGTCTGATCAGCTCATACTAGGATGAAGAACAAGGCAGTAAACCGTCTGGATGCAACACAGAGGCCAAAAGATGACCAGTCACAAAAAGCTGGCAACGTGCCTGATCAGCACATGCTGGGATGAGGATAAGGTTGCAAAGGATCTATGAATGCTTCAAGGAATGCTACAGTCGCAAACTAGGGCACAGGGAGGTACACAAAACGTTAAAGCCACGGCATGACACTCTGATCTGGGGGTCCACACGCCTTCCACACCATCCACGCACCATCACTTCCACTTCATCCACATCATCCACACCATCCACACACCTTCATACAACATCATGCCAAAGGAAAACACGTCCGTCTGCGTCAGTGGAATAAGAGTGCAGCAGGATATAGTCAATTACTAAAAAGGAATGCTGGTTTTTGAGGCGAGCGCTCCTTATGAACTATGAATGATAAAAAGTACCCAACTTAACATTTCCAAGGAGGAAAGGGCATTATGACTTACACCTAACACTTTAAATGTAGGAACGTCTTATGCCAAAATGTCTCTTGGACCACTACGGCCGGAAAGTGTTTCTTTCGGGTGAAAAAGAAAAAGCAACGCAGGCAGTGAAAAACCACTCCCCACATCGATTAGGGAAAAGGAGTACTGACTACCTAAGAACTCCACCACAGAAACGGAGAGGGAAGATCAATGGGGTTGCAGGCTTGGCCTGAGAGCAGCTCCTGACGAGAGTTTTCTTTCGATATTGCCAGTATAATTACGCTAAATACTTGAAAAGCTGGTGATTGGTATATAATGCGTTTCCTCTTTCTTCCTACCTCATAAATGCATACATGGAGAAACCCCTGCTCGAAATACTGTACGTACACCGCAAATGCATACATATTGTATATTTTCAGCCAACCCTAGCATGCACTCTCAAGAAGCCTTAAGTAAGCTGCCGAGTTTTTAGTGTGGTGAAAAATGAACTCCGCTCCTTGCAAGCGCAGCAAAAGTGATGCATCACTCTTGCTTTTTTCATGATTATATTCCTCACCACTTGCTCTAGTAATTCTTTCCTGGCCTGGTAAGAGTTCCAAGCCTGTAATATATCTTGATGCAAACAGAACACAACTGTCTTGTGCCTTTGTTTGTTTAGTGTTAGGTGATGATTAGCTGTTGTACAGGGTGCACTCCCTAAGACGCTTGCATCCGTCCTGGCCTCAACTAACCGCAAAACAAAAAGGCCAAGTACTTGGTGCGCATGTCACTTGCGAGTAAACCAACCTTTTCATTGTACTTCTCCTCCTTGAACATCTCCTGCAAGAGCAAGAAGCATTATGTGATGATGAGCCTTGAAAAGCATTATGTGATGAGGAGCCTTGTGAGTTGAGTTATGTGATGAGGAGCCTTGAAAAGCATTATGTGATGATGAGCCTTGAAAAGCATTATGTGACGAGGAGCCTTGTGAGTTGAGTTATGTGATGAGGAGCCTTGTGAGTTGAGTTATGTGATGAGGAGCCTAGTGAGTTGAGTTATGTGATGAGGAGCCTTGAAAAGCATTATGTGATGATGAGCCTTGAAAAGCAGCGGTGCTTTACTCAGGAAAGCAGCAGTGATCTACACAGAAAAGCAGCGGTGCCTTACACAGGAAAGCAGCAGTGATCTACACAGAAAAGCAGCGGTGCTTTACACAGGAAAGCAGCAGTGATCTACACAGAAAAGCAGCGGTGCTTTACACAGGAAAGCAGCAGTGATCTACACAGAGCCATATTTACGATCTCTCTTCAATAAAGGCACACAAGCATATGCAGCATTGGAAAGCGTAAGGGCATTGGAGCCGTTGCTGCCTATAGGATCAGAAGCAGCACAACCTGATGCTGTCGTAAAATCTGCATACTAGGTTTGTCAATATAAGCACAACAACACGTGCAGATGACAACTGCGCACAATGGACGCGTACGTGACATGTATGAACATAAAAGAGACATACACACACACAAGTCATTCAATGGTGACATGACATGTAAAAGACAAACGAACTTCATAGATACACACATACCGGGCTCATGTACATGTAAGTCCCAGTTCTGCCAGAAAGTTGAGGCCCCGTGTTAAAAGGGAGCGGCTGGCCAGGGCCTAAAAGTTTTGCAGACACGTTCTTGCCTTGAGCCTGGCCTGGGGGTCCATGGTAGCGTGTGTTTGTGTGTGTGTGTGTATGTGTGTTTGTGAGTGTGTGTATGTGTGTTTGTGTGTGTGTGTGAGGTATGATCGTGTTTACGTTGTACACCCGGACAGGCCAAAAGTATACACATACGGTACAGACAAAGGGTCACAGCAGAGGGATGCTCTTTCAGTGATACAAATCAAAGAAGGAAAGGAGGTATTCAGTAAAAACCACCCCCCACACCAATTAAGAAAAGGAGCCAGCCACTTCGGTACCAGGTACAGTTATCACAATACAGTGAAGGCTATGTAATGTGAGTGTACAATTCGATTTTTTTATTTGTAGGGCTTGTTTGCAGTTGCTTTACAGGTTAAATTAACCATGTGCTTGGATACAGCAATTGATTTCTGCTTGAATCAACGGTCAATCTAAAACCAATCTCGATCAACCACTCCTGCTTGATTGCTCGTTGAATCAACTGTGAGCCTAAACCAAACAAACCAGCAGTTGATTTCTGCTTGAATCAACTATCGACCAGGAATCAATTTGGAATCAGCTGTTCATCATTGATTGTTGCTTGAATCAACTGTCTGGTTGAATCAATCAGGACAGCAGTGGATTTCTGCTTGAATCAATGATCAACGAAGATCAACACTTTTGGTTAATTAAACCCCACTGAACCGACAGCCCTGACTTTTACCATATTACCAGGCTTGATCTTGTTTACTCTCAAGCAAAATTTTGTTCTGAGGAGTTTAATCTTGTGATTTAATAGACTATCTGTTGGATCAAGATTTTGCAGGAGTCCACACAACTGCGTGAGTTCCGGCCTGCAAACAGCGGTGGGAGCAGGGGGGTGGGGAGGGGGCAGTGGGAGTAGGGG
>Ga0307942_1004263_pt1:0-10000 | contig 11427 bp, 10 predicted proteins | sample OrgLakmetagen175_FD_201846 | JGI IMG/M metagenome (GOLD analysis project Ga0307942, IMG submission 201846) | Saline water microbial communities from Organic Lake, Antarctica - #175 | ecosystem: Environmental > Aquatic > Non-marine Saline and Alkaline > Saline | place: Antarctica: Organic...
ACGGTAAACCCTTGTGCCTGAATGATGTGTTTCCACTTACGCATTAAAGTCGGAGCTCCTAGGCAACTGGTTCCATAAAGGTAATTTGATCAGATGTAATGTCGATTCACCTTCTTTACACGTTCATTTTCTTTCCTTGTTCACCTTCTTTACACGTACACCTTTCCACGTTCACCTTCTTTACACGTTCATTTTCTTTACACGTTCACCTTCTTTACACGTACACCTTCGCACGTTCACCTTCTTCACACGTTCACCTTCTTTACACATTCACCTTCTTTACACGTTCACCTTCTTTAAACGTTCACCTTCTTTACACGTTCACCTCCTTTACACGCTCACCTTCTTTACATCATTGGTGACTTTCATGCGCAGGTTGCCTATGACGAGCTGCTTGACCAGTTTTTTGAAAAGCATAAACCCACGCAGCTAAACCAGCAGGGCAACGACCGAGGCTCTCAGTACAGGTAATTCCAGGGAAAAGAAAATGGTTACTAAGGTTACAAGAGGGGGTGACCTCCAGCCATTTGTTTGGCTGAGCGGCTGTTCGGTACATATGATATGCAGGGAAGAGAAAAGTGCAATTATTGTAAGAAAAGCACCTAGTCCTATGCTTGCTAGGAATCAGAGTCACGACCCCACGCAAATCGATGAGTTCATTCAGAGTGCATTCAGAGTTTACAGAGAAAGCCAATTTGAACAGCAGGGCATTGATCGCAGCTCTCATGCAACAAAGCATTGAAATTTAGCAGGCAAATGAAGAGGGGGGTAGTACTTGTAATGACAGTAACAAGCACGTATGCTCAGTGCAAGAGTCTGCGCAGGCTCGAGGTGTGGATAAGGTAAGGTAAGGTTACATCACTATATATGCCTCGGGGGCATTTGAGTGGAAGCTTGGAAAAAAGCCTGTAACCACACCTAGCTAAACAAAAGGGGAAGCGACTAAGATACGCAAGAGAAGGAGACGGAAAAAATGTGTAGCTTGTGCTCATCTAGCGTGTGCTCAGTGCAAGAGTCTGCGCAGGCTCAAGGTGTGGGTAATGGTTAAAAGCACAAGCTGACGAGAGGTAGTTAGGCAGGGTAGGAGGTAATTATTTACAACAAAATAGGAACAGAAAAGAATGCTGCACATTGTTGTTTTGGCACTGCACCTGGCATTTTGACTCTTCCACTTCTAGCTGCATGAAGAATGTAAGCATTTCAGGTACCCTGTCTTACCATGATGACACACACATACACACACACGTGCACGTGCACGTGCACATATTCACAACAACAGTGCTGTTATTGCACTGTCCCCCAGGTCGGGTGTGTACTTCCACACTCCTGAGCAGCGTGAAGCAGCCCTAAAGGCCAAGGATAGAGCACAGGTGGGGAGGAGTCACGTGCGCGTCTCATTGCTCATAGCTCATGTTTAGGGTTGGCCAGAACCATATATATATATGGTGTGTATTCGGTATTTTTGGCAGGAAAACTATCAAATATACGGTCAAAAATGGTGTATATATACGGTTCTGGCCAACCCTACTCATGTTTCAAGAAAGGAGGAAAACGCAGCAAGCAGCCAGGGCCCCCCCCCCCCCCCAATAATTCATAAACAGAAATAGCGATCAGGGGTCGCTGTGGTATGAGATACGTGCAATGTAAAGCAACGTCCTGGCCAAACACAAGGTGTTTACACTATCTGCGTTCTCTTCTTTTCTGCTTCTTTCAGGCCAAGCACAAGGACTTGGTGGTGACCGAGATCGAGCCTATTGAGCGGTATTATATGGCTGAACCATACCACCAGCAGTGAGTAGTATATAGGAGGAGGTTCTCTTTTCCTTGCACTCTTGAGTAAAATGCTTGTTGTACTGCATCAAATGTTCGAAAAGAAGAAGAAAACTGCGTAGGCAGTTAAAAACACATCCTCAAGGTAATGTAAAGTTCAGCAACCTTAGTAGCTTGGAAGCTAACTGAAGTTTGGCATCTTGCTGCCTGTATCTCAGTCTACTACACAATACGTGAAGCTAACTGGAGTTTGGCATCTTGCTGCCTGTATCTCAGTCTACTACACAATGCGCAACCAATCAGCAGCTTTGTAATAAACTCTTTCAGATTAGTCACGCGCCGCCTTGCTCCAGGTGCCTACAAATTTGTGCCCTTTCCTAGGCCACGCCAGTATTGCTTGCATCATCTGTCATGGATATTTTCCTTCTTGCAGGTATCTTGCAAACGGTGGTCGTGCAGGCGCCGCCCAGAGCCCAGCTAAGGGCTGCAAGGACCCCATCAGGTGAGGGGGCTGCATAATTGTTGAGGGGGGTGCAGACCTGCTGTTTTGGACCCTAGGACACGAAATGTCTAGGGCTTAAGGATTGCTAGAGAAATTGAGAGTCTTATAGCTTAAAAATGGTGACCTTTATCCTAAAAACTTTATCAGCCAAATCGAGTGAGAAGCTCATGCTGAGAAAGATGATGCTTTTCGATTGTTGAACAGTGCCTTGGATGGAGAGAGGCACCATTTATATTGAGCTCCTGAGCATAAGAACTAGATAAATGGAAAGAAGACTTATTTCTAAGACATACTGGACCCTGCGTGGAGCATTTGGCGATGCCATGAAATGCAAGCCTGGTTCCTGAGCGGATTCATGTTGTTGCCTTTTCGCGATGAACAGGAGGCTAAGTGCAACATCTCAGGAGCACAATTGCATTCCGGCCACTTGTTGTTGTGACGACGTGTGCTCGGTGCAAGCGTCCGGGATCAAGAATGGCAGGTTTTAGGAATTTCCAACAGACATCTTGCACCACCCTTAAGGTCTTCATAGCTGTGGAAGTTTGCACATATGCCATGCCTTTTCACAAAAGACTAGCTAATAATGATGAGTTGCACGACCTAGGGTCCTCAAGCGCAGCGCCACTATTTACTTTAACATTTCTGTGACTTTCAGTGCAAACCTTTTTAATATCTGAGCTTATTGAAAAATATGGATTTTCGTTTATAGTAAACACCCTGAACGGTTGTATCGGGCTCATTTATTTGCAGGTGCTACGGCTAAAAAGGAGAACCACTTTCAGAGCCCAGGCAGGTTCTATTCCTTTTGCCCCATCAGCCCATTTTTGCATGTTTTGATGCGGGGTTTAGCTACCATAGAACTAGATTGTGTTGTATGCAGACCGGCTAATTTACTGCAAAATAAGGTGGCAGATCAATTTGACCGGGCTTGAAAGTTTTTACTTTTTTATCCAGACTTAGTGGTGGTGCGTATGGGTGTTCCTGCACACGAATTTTGAAAGCCGGCTACATTGCAATTATTTCTGGAGGAAAGGATCTCCTCCAGAAAATAGTAGGTGCTGGTGCCTAAATACACTTTCCTACGCAAATGTCTGGGGTGACAGCTTCCGCTGAGATGCCCTTTGAGGCATATATAGTGATGTAACCTTGATGTCTGGGGTGACAGCATATCTTTGTTAAACGGACGTTGTCCTGCTTATGTCTGGGTACTCAAAGCTTCGCGACGCCATTACAACCATGCAAGGAGTCACCGATTTCATGAGGCCATACCAGAAACAATAACCTAAATAAGGTTACATCGCCACATATGCCTCAGGGGGCATCTGAGCGGAAGCTTGAAAAAAGCCTGTAAACACACTTAGCTTAATAAAAGGGGAAACGTCCATAAGAAGCATGAAACAACTGTATGAAGAAGAGAAAGTGTGTAGAGAAAGAGAGTGTTTGTTTGCTTGAAGAAGCGCAAACAGAAGGCAACAAGGAAGACGAGACAGAGGCCAGTCACTCAGCCCAGCAGCATGCAGCACCAAAGCAGCCAACCCGCCAAAGGAGAGCCCCAACCCTGACAGGCCCAAACCAGTTATGCATGGAGACCGCGAGCTGTGCAAGAACAGCTCCATGCAAAAACCTTATCATACTTATCATACTACAGGTGTTTGATTTGCCTACTTCTTTTTTTTGGACTTTCCATTTTTCTCACGTCCTTCACTGGTGTCCTCTGAAGTGCTTCCTCCAATGGCAGGCGTGTTTTCGCTCTCTGCATTTGCCCTAGCTTCCAGTAGCTCCTCCACCTTCTTCTTCTTGGCCCAGGATTTTACCTTCCAGCCCTGCATGTTTGCAGTAAGCCAAGCCAGGATACTTCTATTTAACATACGTCCCGGAGGACCATTTTCGATTAAATGTGTCAACAACAGTTGCAATTAAATTGCCGAAGCCCCTAGTCTGGCGTGGCGAATCAAGGATACAAATGTTTGCAGAGGGTCAAGCCAGAAACAGAAATAGTTGCATATTTAAATCACAATTCCCTTAATCATGCTGGCTGTGTCATCACCACCAGCGGAGTATTTTCTTTTCTTTTTTATATCGCTAAGACCTCCGGTCTGGCATGGGTGCGGCTAAGCAACGATACAGTGAGAGTACCAAAGTCATCTGTGCATCATCTCTCATCAAGACAGAAAAGGAATAACGACCGCGGGTAGTGTAAACACCACCGGCATGGAATAGGAAAGGATGCCTTGCCATGCCTTGAGCATTGAGCCATGCCCTAACGAAATCAAGACGTATGATTATCAGAGGTCATGCACATCAAAGCTTCTGACACTGGAGAAAAGCCTTGCTTCTCCAGTCGTACTCAATCAAAGTGAGTGACAGCTTCAGCCCTATATATTTGAGCACCCAAAGTCCTACCACCTCAAGAGCCGCACGCAACAATGGTGAACATCTTCTTAAAACGATGATCAGCAGCATAAGCCAAAAAACGAATGCCTACCCTTTTCCTGAATCAGCCCTTACCACGAGCAAGCAAGCAATTCCAAAGAGGGCAGTCTTGTAGTCAAAGGCGGAGTTTGCTGAGTTAGCTTCGACCCACTCTTCTTGCACCTGACGAGCTTCCTGCAAGCGCGGAAAAGGCACAAAAAAGCTGTCAGTACAAACAAGCCACTCATCACATCGCTTGTGTCCTGTGTCTTGTCACCACCAACACGCTGTCTTCTCTTAGTGTTGCTATTGCTACAAGGCCAACCAGCGACGCACAGGCTGCTAATGAGTGCAAAATGGACAATAATACAATCTTGTCACCACCAACATGCTGTGTTCTCTTAGTGTTGCTATTGCTATTGCTAACCTTGCTGCTATAATATTGATAACCTTGCTATTGCTATTGCTAACCTTGTTGCTATTGCTATTGCTAACCCACCTCCTAGTGTTGCTATTGCTACAAGGCCAACCAGCGACGCACAGGCTTAAAATGAGTGCAAAATGGACAATAATACAATCTTGCGAGCAGCAGCGCTTGACAGCAATACAGGGAATCACGCTGGTCAACACGAAGAGCGTTGTATGAGTGTACATACCTTTTTCCCAAATATTGAGCCAGGTACACGCTGGTCGGCCTGCAAGGACAAGAGGGTTTCAGGTAAAGACTTAGAAGAGACCTGCTGTTGCTGTAGACATTGGAAAATCGATATACCGTACTCATCCCGCACCCCAAATTTCAGTAGTATTTAGTAGAACCCCGCACCTTCCCGCACCCCCATACTGTATATTTTTGCCCTTACTGCATCAACCCCGCAGGGCATTTAGCCCTGTTCAGCACCGATAAACTTCACAAATAATGTAAATGAAAAAGAACCCCCTTATTTTACTCCAGCATGCTGTTTGCATGTGAGGTTGCTCTCATTCTACTACCCTAAGCCTTCTGCATCCTCTATCACTGCTGCTCGTGCGTACTGATGGTGTTGCTTGGGTGCGGGCAGCCTTGGTGCATGACCTTGTCTGTCCCACCTGCTCGTTTTTTAGCTGCTGGGTTGCTCTAACCTGCTCGCATGCGCAAGCGTTGGTCCTCTTCAACCCCAACACTTTCCTCCCATTTATCTTCTGCCACACAGCTTCCACCTCATGAGTGCCAATGCCTCTGTGCATAACAGCTGTGCCCCTGAGGCGTACCCACAACCAAATTGTGAGAATGTGGCATCTTTCTTTGGCCTGCCAATCGGCCTTTTGTTGGCTGCCACCCCCGCCTCAACGCTCAGCCTGCTCCGCTTTTGCTTGCTGGCTCGGACAGTTGCCCTGCTGCTCGGCTGTCACCGCGGCTTGCTTTCTGAAATTCCCCCTTGGGAGCAACCGATGCTGGGGCTGGGGCTGCTGCTGAGGCTGAGGCTGAGGCTGAGGCTGAGGCTGCCTAGTGCTGTGGGACAGGGGGCGGGGCGGGGGGGACCTCTCACTGTTCATGACCGGCAGCGACCTGGAAAGAGTTCATTTCACCGACCCCGCACAATCCCGTAGGGTCAAAACAAATATACCTTTAAAAAAGGCCGCAGTCACCCCGCAGGGCAAAGAACGATATTTATGGGTGTTATCCCTAAGGTATGGTAGGTAATTATGGACTAACAGAAAAAAATATTTGCCCTTCCTTGTTCTCTCGTTTCCCTGCGTGTCTGCATCTTTCTACGTTTGTTCACAAAGTGCATGTCACGTTCTTGAGCAAGGGCCGGTGCATTCAAGGGTACAAAAGCTTCTGTGTCCTGTCGCTGCTGTCACACATGTTGCACGATCCAGTGTTGTGGCCAAGGAGTAAGGTTGGCCAGAACTGTAACACACACCGCACCGTATATGACTGTATATTTGGTGATTTCCCTGCCAAAACATCGTATATACACCGTTTATACATATGGTTCTGGCCAACTCTACCAAGGAGCCATTTGTTGTAGTTTGATAGCAAGGGACTTTGCGTGGAGACACGCTGATTACTGATTTCTTGACCAAGCTGGCTGCGCTACCTGCCTAGCCCTTCTTTTTTTTGTACGGGCACGTGTGCTTGCTTCTATAAAATAGATGTGAATGCCGTCCCTCTTGATGAGCAACAAGGATCTCCATACAGACAAGAAAAAAACCAAGGACGACGCAAATCATTACTAACAAGAGTTGTTTGGTGGTTTCTACAAGCTTGGCCGTAGTTGTTGTACACATACGTGCAGTACGAGGAGGAACAAAATATCGACAACCAGGGCTGTTTACAACCATGTTTGCACGTTGCATGTAACGATATCCATGTAATGAGGAAGCTCCCTGCCAAAAAGTGGTATGCACGTGTACATGTATAGAGACTTGGCCAACACTATCAATGACCCACCACTTCTTCGTAGGCCTTAGCAGCAAAGTCGTGCAGCTTCTGTACCGTGTTAGGCTCGTGCAGGGGGCGTGGGTAGACGTACATCTGTAGTTGGGACAGTGACTGCAAATTGTCAATTGTGCACTGTTCGTTATTCATTGTAAATCGTTTATTGCTCAATCATTGCCTGTCGTCAGACGTACATCTGTAACCGGGACAGTCAACGCTGACTGGCAATTGTTCACTGTTCGTTGTTTACTGTTTATTGCTCATTGCTTAGCAATTCCTTGTGCAGAAGCCTTGTCAATTCAACGTGTGCAAGGCTGTTTGGCCAAATGTGTATTGCTGTTGGATGATAGTTACTGACTAACCATTTGGCCGACTTTGCCTGCTTGGCCAAAGCTGAGTGTGAATCATTATTGATGCAAGCAAGTGACCTGATCAGTTGTTACAATTCATGCAAGCAAGTGACCTGATCAGTCGATTCCATGATGCAAGCAAGCAAGTGACCTGATCAGTTGCCACCATTGATGCAAGCAAGTGACCTGATCAGTTAGTATAGATGTAAGCAAGCAAGTGACCTGATCAGTCGTTTCCATGATGCAAGCAAGCAAGTGACCTGATCAGTTAATATTGATGTAAGCAAGCAAGTGACCTGATCAGTTGTTGTGCTGTGGTGCCGGCTCAAAGCAAAGCGAAACGAAGCAGAGCAGAGCAGAGCAAAGCAAATGCCACTACCAGGTTAGCAACATCGCAAGATTTATCAAAACATGGATTCTAAAGAATTTGCAAAGGCCATCGCCGGATAATGATTGTGAACCACCGGTTGAACCTTCACGCCAAGCAATAGTGTGCAGTCAGCCAATTGGACTGCACACTATTGCTGTATGCAGGGGCATATTTTGCCCTCGCCAATCCCTTTCAAAGAAAGTCCCGGGCACCAGATAAAACTCAAAGCTGATATTTAAGCTGAGAGCAAGGGGCTTCCTTGCTGGGAGGATCGGCCAGAACCCAGAATTGTATACATACACCGTACATGAATTTCTGCATGGCGAATTTTCTGCTGAAAATACCATGCATACACCATACCATATGTACACCGCATACCATACACATGCATGGGATTGGCCAGCCCTGCATGTTGGCCTCGGTACATCATTCACGCTGCCCTCGAGCTTGAACAAAAGTACCTCTGGCCAATACGCTTTTGTAGTAGTTCCGGTCAGAGCATTTTGTAATCGAACAAAACTTTCCCAACTGTCTCCTTTATACACTTCTCAACAGCACTCAGCTGCACTCTGCCTCTGGGCCGGAGTCCAGCTTTGCTCTGCTCTCAGGACCACTTCTGGATCCTGTGGCTCAGAATCAGAGCTCACCTTTTGATCTCTAAACAGCACTGCACTCGGAGGCTGGACGTCGGCAAACTGCCAGGCAAGGGCTCGGCTCTTGATTTCGTTCAAAAACACCTGCTTGTGTGTGTGTGCGTGCGTGTGTGTGTGTGTGTGTGTGTATGTGTGTGTGTAGTGTGTATGTGTGTGTGTGCGCGCGTGTGTTACGAAGGCATTATATTTGATTTGTAACACCAACCTTCTACACCACTTTTCTATACACAAGTAGCGCACAGCCTTTTTGCACATTCACCTGTCAGAGCAACCAGTGTTATGTGACACGAGATGAAACATGTTCTGTTTATTCCATCAAAGCAAACGAGGCTTCAGCTTGACGCTGCACGTCATGCTTGCACGTCATGCTTGCACGTGAAAGTTTCGCAACACAGCGGAAGGTCGGTAATGTGTAAGGTGAAGTGTGCTACGCGTAATACCTAAAATGAAGCAACCAACACACCCACTTCCCCTGCCGTACTACCTTGCTGTAGTGCGATAAAACAGGTAGCTGATCTACTGTAACCATTTCGTCTATTTGTACATAATCTCGATACATTTATAATTTAAGCAAACAATCCAGCAACCCCCCACCTCTCCCACTATGAATTCCTTGTCTTCACCCATTGCAAGCTGCATGAAAGCATGGTCAGCCTCCCCTGCTCTAGGGTGCGTCCTATCATTAAAAAGGATGAACCTGAAAGTAGTTGTGTGGGATTAATTAATGTGTGTTGTGTGCATGTAAGTAGGTGTGTGTGTGTGAGTTTGTGTGTGTGTGTCTGCAAGTGCGAGTGCGAGTGCGTGTGCGAGCATATGTGTATGTAGGTGTGTGTATGTGTATATGTGTATGTGTGTGTGTGTGTGTGTGGGTGTGGGTGTGGGTGTGGGTGTGGGTGTGTGTGTGCATGCGTGAGTGCGTGGGTGAATAAGTGTGCACTTACCAAACCCCTGACGTTTGCCCGGTGCTAGCCTGAGTAGTTTTCTCAAACTGTATGTACGTGTGTGTGTGTGCATATGAGTGTGCGCATGTGTGTGTGTGTGTATGTGTGTGTGAGTGTATATGTGTGTGTATGTGCACGTGAGTGTGTGTATCTGTGTGTGTGTGTGTGGTGTGTGTTTCTGTGTTTCTGTGTGTGTTTGTATGTATGTGTGAGTGCCTGTGTGTGTGTCAGTGTGCGTGCTTGCTTGCTTGTGTGCATGCGTGCGTGTGTGTGTGTGTGCGTGCGTGCATGCATGCATGCATGTGTGTGTGTGTTAGTGCGTGAGTGTGTGTGTGTTAGTGCGTAAGTGTGTGTGTATATGTGTGTGTATGTGCACGTGTGCGTGTTTTTGTGTGTATGTGTGTTTGTATGTATGTGTGAGTGTCTGTGTGTGTGTCTGTGTGTGTGCGTGCTTGCTTGCTTGCTTGCTTGCTTGCATGCATGCGTACGTGTGTGCTTGCTTGCGTGCGTGCGTGCGTGCGTGCGTGCGTGCGTGCTTGAGTGTGTGTGTGTGTGTGTGTGTGTGTGTGTGTGTGTGTGT
>Ga0307942_1004267_pt1 | contig 11423 bp, 10 predicted proteins | sample OrgLakmetagen175_FD_201846 | JGI IMG/M metagenome (GOLD analysis project Ga0307942, IMG submission 201846) | Saline water microbial communities from Organic Lake, Antarctica - #175 | ecosystem: Environmental > Aquatic > Non-marine Saline and Alkaline > Saline | place: Antarctica: Organic Lake...
GGGCCAATTTCTCAGACTGTGGTTTTTCAAGGTGGGTTTTTCTGTTTAGGCAGGAGTTTTCCTTTTCCCAGTCTTATAGGTTTTTTCCTTCATTCTGTCAGGCCCTTGCTGAGGACCGTGTAACAACCCCCACCAAAAAAAAAAAAAAAGGGCTAGGCACTCAGCCACGAAATAGGCCACACCATAAATATTAGGTTGGTTCAAAAAAATTTACAAAGAAAAACCTTCAGTCAAGAAGTGTGACTGCTAGCCTGACTGATACAGCTGCTAGCCTGCTCATAAAAAGCAATTAGGTAATGACACAGCTACCATGATTTTGAAACGAAAAGTAAAGGGTTTAACAGAAAAGCAGCCAGTGGTTCTAGGGAGGCTATAGGCTCAAATCATTGTGCGTACTACACAGGTCACGCATATTACTAGTAGTAGTTAATGCTGATGCTCTCTCTCTATTCTCTCCTCTCCTCTCCTCTCCTCTCCTAACAACATGCCAATTAATGCGATGTCCCCGCAATTGCTCGTGAGCGCTTTTGGACACCACTTGTACCACCTGCTTTTTTTGGTTTAAATGCAGACAACCCTCCCCCTAAATCACCAACACCGACATTCAGTGAGACACTGCCTCCTCCCTCTTTGTCAGTCTTCCTCTTTTTACTCTTGCTCTTTTTATCTTCTCCACGTTGCTGCCCCTGCTGCTGCTGCTGCTGCTGCTGCTGCTGTTCCTGCCCTTCGTTTTCTTGCAGCCCCTGCTGAGGCCCTGCACATCCTCTCTGCTGGTGCTTTAGCTGCTTCTGCCGCCGCCGCTGCTGCTGCTGTTGCTGCTGCTCTTGCGAGTCCTGGACCACTTCATTAGCCTCGGCCACAAGCACAGGCCACACACGCGTGGCAAATTGGTCGTGGCGAGGGCGCGGCAGCCAAGCCGTGACTTCTTGCAGAAGGAAGCGTGGCTGAGTGGACCATTGACTGACCAAGCTACGCAGGCTAGAGACTCTGTAGGACAAGGGAGACAATTAACATTACGTTTACTACATTTTCAGTTGGTTGGCCAAGCCAAGCAGGCTACAGACTCTGTGAGGAAAGAGTGATAGTGTTGGTTCAATGTAGTCAATTGGCTGACCAAGCAGCACAGGCGGGCAGCCTTGTACGTGCGTGGACAGAGGATGGCGGTGGGTAGAATAAACTTTGAGATTAGAGACGTCAGCATCGCTGCTACTCCCATATTTAGAGTTGGCCAGAGCCGTATATACACGCCGTATACGACCGTATATTTGGTGATTTCCCTGCCAAAAATACCGTACATACACCGTTAATATATGTATATATATCGGTACTGGCCAACCCTGCCCATAATTGCATAAATGAGCTGGGCAGGGTAGTAGCCCTGCGCACAAATATCAGGGTACTAAGTGATCATGTAACAATACTGAACGGTACTGAATGACCACGCACTGAACGGTACTGAAGTGATCATGTAACAATACTGAACATTACTGAAGTGATCATGGAAGGGTACTGAACGGTACTGAATGACCACGCACTGAACGGTACTGAAGTGATCATGTAACAATACTGAACGGTACTGAAGTGATCATGTAACAATACTGAACGGTACTGAAGTGATCATGTAACGGTACTCAAGTGATAATGTAACAATACTGAACGGTACTGAAGTGATCATGTAACGGTACTCAAGTGATTACGTAACGGTACTGAACGGTACTGAAGTGATCATTTAACGGTACTGAACGGTCCTGAATGACCACACACTGAACGGTACTGAAGTGATCATGTAACGGTACCGAACAGTACTGAAGTGATCACGGAAGGGTACTGAACGGTACTGAATGACCACGCACTGAACAGTACTGAAGTGATTATGTAACGGTACTGAGGTGATCATGCAGTAACCATACCCCGACTTAGCACTGTCCTTCCCCACTTAAAGGAGCACTCACAACTAATGTTGAGGCAGTCTGAGAGCTCATGGCATCCCTGAATGCATTAACCATAAGAACACCGCTGTATTCCAGCGATGCAAAGTATGAGTACAGCATATTGCAAAACTAATCATGGGCCCCGGCGTTGCAGTGATGGGGGCCCCTGAAGCCCAATGCATTGTACCATCCATTTCAATTACGTAATCACACCCATTAATTCATTCGTATGCATACTTCACAGTACATAGGTATAAATATGCATATACCGTACTGTACCGTAAACCAATCCGAGATTTGAAAGACCCCAATTAATAAACCCCAAAACGATCAATGCGAGGGGGGCACACATAGTTAATAAATACATTGCGAGCCTATGCGAGGTCCTTTTGGCCCTCTGAGCTGCACCTACATGCGTATGCACGCGCGTGTGCGCGCGTACGTATGCGTGCGTGCGCATGTGTGCGTACATGCACGTACGTGCGTGTTCTTGTGCGTATTTGTGTGTGTGTGTGTGCGTGCGCGTACGTGTGAGCATGCGTTGCGTACACAACGGTTGTGTACATACATGTGTGCATGCATTGTTTACTTGTGCGTGCGTGCGTATGTGTGTGTGTGTTCGTGTGTGTGTGTGTGTGTGTGTGTGTGTGTGTGCATGCGAGTACGTGTGTGTGTGCGCGAACGTACGTGTGCGTGCGTGCGCATGTGTGCGTGGGTGCGTGCGCTTACGTGCGTGTTAGTTTGTGTGCGTGCGCTTATGTGTGTGTGCGTGCGTTGTGTACATGTAAGCGTGTGTATACGGTTGTGTTCGTACGTGTGTGCGTGCGTGCGTTGTGTACTTGTGTGTGTGTGTGTGTGTGTGTGTGCACGCATACGTGTGTGCATGCGCGTAGGTGTGTGTGTGTTTGTGTGCATGCGGGTACGGGTGCGTGCGAGCACATGTGAAGGGAATGAAGGCGCCCTTCCTCTTGGTCCTTCCTCAATAGAGGGCCAGCCTTCCAAGCTGTTTGTCCACCTTGGGGGCCTTGAGGGGCGGCTTGGGAGGCTTTCATGCTTAGAATTACTTAATTAATTACAATGCGAGCTTCGCGAGGCCCTTGTAACTTAGATATTCAAATTGCTCCCGACACCGCAAGGGGGTCAAAAAAGTTCGCGTAGCGCGGTGATATAAGTACAGTACGGTATGCAACACCATCCATGTCAACTATTTAATCATACCCATTCATTCATTTATATTTCATATGCATACCTCAAAGTACATGCGTATATCAGTGCGTTGCATATATCAGTGTGTTGCGTATCACCTTGATGCAACACACTGAAATTACGCTGACAAGAAGCACATCTGCGAGAGGCCAGACGAGCGTACCTTCACACACCGTTTCCAATTGAAATATAGTTCAAAAACAACAGTTCCTGCTGAGAAGAAGAAACCAGATGAGCTCTCCAACATGCACCACGTGCCACTCCCAATTCAATGATGGTCCAACAACAGCGTCCAGACAAAACACGCACCTGCGAAGGCCAGACGAACTCCCCCACACATGCCCCTTTTATACCACTTGTGCATGGCACGACAAACATGAACTGTACCAAAAATTTCCATACCACTTGTGCATGGTACGACCTTTAGCATGTGTTGATGTGTCTGTGCCAACAAAAAGCGCACCTGTGAGCAGTGATGAGCTCCGTCCCACGTCATCCATATCTACCGTAACCAACGACAAAACACTCAGTACTCAACAGACGTGATATCAACGGCAAAACACTCAGTACTCAACAGACACTGATATCAACAGCAAAACACTCAGTACTCACCAGACGTGATATTAACGGCAACACTCAGTACTCAACAGACACTGATATCAACAGCAAAACACTCAGTACTCAACAGACGTGATATCAACGGCAAAACACTCAATACTCAACAGACACTGATATTAACGGCAAAACACTCAGTACTCAACAGACACTGATATCAACGGCAAAACACTCAGTACTCAACAGACGTAATATTAACGGGGCAACACTCAATAATCAACAGACGTGATATTAACGGCAACACTCAGTACTCAACAGACACTGATATTAATGGCAAAGCACTCAGTACTCAACAGACACTGATACCAACGGCAAAACACTCAGTACTCAACAGACGTGTTATCAGCCTATCCAATGGCAGAAAGCATACCTGCGTGAGGCCAGAGCAGTGATGAGCTCCCCCACGCGTGCCACTCCACGCATCTCGGGCCGAGCCACTACGCTAGGAGGGCTGAGGAGGATGGGGCGCAGCTCTGCACACAAAGTGCGTTATTTGTGTGTTACGAAGTTGTTTGTGAGGTTTTCTGTTCGTTTTGAAGTGGTTTGATGTGGAGTGAGGAGGATGGGGCGCAGCCCTGCACACAAAGTGCGTTAATTGCGTGTTATGAAGTTGTTTGTGAGGTTTTCTGTTCGTTTTGAAGTGGTTTGATGTGGAGTGAGGAGGGTGGGGTGCTGCTCTGCACAAAAAGTGCGTTATTTGTGTGTTGTGGAGTTGTTTGTGAAGTGTTCTGTTTCTTATGAAGTGGTTTGTTGTAGAGTGAGGAGGGTGGGGTGCAGCTCTGCATGCAAGGAGGATAAGAAGCAAGCAGTTTCTGCCAGGCTACTGCCGGCCTTAAACACCAAGCAAACACACAAAATCCCATACACAATGCGCGCGTTGTTTGTGTGTTGTCTTGAAACTCCCATACACAACACGCGCATTGTTTGTGTGTTGTGAAGTGTGTAGCATACAAGAGCATGTAGCATACACCTGCAGAGGTGTGTAGCATGCACCTGCAGAGGTGTGTAGTATACACCTGCAGAGGTGTGTAGTATACACCTGCAGAGGTGTGTAGCATACACCTGCAGAAGAATGTAGCATTGTTTGTGTGTTGTGAAGTAGTTTGCCTTGAAGTGAAGAGGATGGGGCGCAGCTCTGCATGCAAGCCTTTTGACTAAGGGAGGGATTACAAGCTTGTGACAACAGATGATTTGTACCATCAAAACAAAAAATAAACCTTTATTATTACAAAAAAAAAAAAATTACACGATGCTGGCACTGCCCTAATATTCTAAGTATCCAAGCAGCCACTTGGAAACCGACGATTGGGGATCAATAGTTCAATCGGAACCCTAAAAATGTGTACAAGTTTTTACACTGAAGGGTTTGCGTAGGGTTGGCCAAAACTACATATATATACAGTGTATACACGGTATCTCAGGCAGAAAAATCACAAATATACGGTCATATACGGTGTGTATATACGGTTCTGGCCAACCCTAGGTTTGCATCATGGCCAGGCACCCTGCCTTCCAGTAAGCGATTTCACTTTTTTGCCCTCCACTGGTTCAGCAAGAATTTTGTTTTACACTCATACTTAGCCACTGACCCTTTGTGCTCAGCCACTCAGGCACTCAGGCACTCGTACACTTGATCCGTATGTTTGTAGGTTCCTAACATAACCACGTATGTTTGTAAGTTCCTAGCATAACCACCATATGTTTGTAGGTTCCTAGCATAACCAATAACCACCAAATGTTTGTAGGTCCCTAACACAACCACCATATGTTTGTAGGTTCCTAGCACAACCACCAAATGTTTGTAGGTTCCTAACACAACCACCATGTCTTTGTAGGTTCCTAGCATAACCACCATATGTTTGTAGGTTCCTAGCACAACCACCATATGTTTGTAGGTTCCTAACATAACCACCATATGTTTGTAGGTTCCTAGCATAGTATCCTGCCTACCTGCGAAACCAGGCACCACTCTGCCCTCCAGCAGGGCTGCAGCAAAAACCGCCGCAGCAGCTGTGGCATCCTCCAACGGCTGCAAACACAAAAAAGGATGATGTTACATGAAAGGTGTGCTCAGCTATGGTTGGCTGCTGCAAGGCTCGCAATTGAGCAGGCGCAAGTTTACTTCAAAAGGTCACCTTCCGAAGTTTTCGTGACGGTTTGCATGGTACAGCCAAAAATAACGGAGGGATATCGTTGTGTAAACATGTGGACTGGAATTAAAGTGGTCCAGGTTGTTGAGCGCGTGTTGTGTTGAGGTTTGCACCGGACTTATACATAAGAATGGCCAAAACAATATATATACGGTGTATATACGGTAAATTAGGCAGGGAAATCACCAAATATACGGTCATATACGGTGCATGCACACACGGTTCAGGCCAACCCTACGCATACGCCATTGGCAAGCACAGTGCTTTCCGCATGTAGCTGCCTTTGGAAAAACAGCTGCAAGACGACAATGAACACGATTTGCTCTACTCATTTCTCGGACACATGTTGCCCTGATCAGGGTCATCATGTTATAATTGAACAAAGTTGAGAGCGATAAACTCACTGCGTAAGAGGATACATCATGTGCGCAGTGTAGCTCATTGTCCTGATTGCATCTCAATGCTTTCTACCGCTTCATGCCTCATCACCGCCTCATTATGCAAGCAATGTGTGCGTGCACGCATGCGTGCGTGCATGCGTGCTGCAAGCAATGTGGGATGGCCAACACTAAACAGCTCACTAAGCTTACAGCGCGTTCTAGGTCAAGATGGATGTGGTGAGACAGAGCAGATGAATTCAACGTGCGTGTGTGTGCGCGTGTGCGTATGGGCATGTGTGTGTGTATGTGTGTGTATGTGTGTATGTGTGTATGTGTGTGTATGTGTGTATGTGTGTATGTGTGTATGTGTGTGTGCGTATGTGCGTGTGTATGTGTGTGTATGTGCATGTGTGTGTGTTTGAGTGTATGCGTGAGTGCGTACGTCTGTGTGCATGTGTATGTGTGTGTGTGTGTGTGCGTGCGTATTTGTGTGTCTACTACGCGCACCTGTAAGCAGGGGGGAAGGGCCCATTCATGCAGACCAAACTTGGCATCGTGCCAAGCCAGCACAGCGTCTGTCGGGGGGGCCCTGTACACAGGGGGCGGCTCTGTCAGGGGTGGGGACAGCACTGCCAGGGGGGTGCGGCTCTGCACCAGCCAGTGGGGCTGTGCAGAAGAGGAAGGGACAAACAAGGGTTACTTGTGTGTCAGATGTAGTGTCTGTGTGTGTAGATGGATTGGGCTTGTGCTATGGAAGTGGCTCTGTCAGGGGGGTGCGGCTGTGCACCAGCCAGTGGGGCTGTGCAGAAGAGGAAGGGACAAACAAGGGTTACTTGTAAGTCAGATGTAGTGTCTGTGTGTAGATGGATTGGGCTTGTGCTATGGAGGTGGCTCTGTCAGGGGTGGGGACAGCACTGTCAGTGGAGGGTGAGAAAGCTGTGCCAGTGTGGTGGGACAGCACAAGGGTGGATGATATCTATATATATTTTTTCTACAGGCAGATGGTTTTGGGTTGTGCTATGAAAGTGGTTCTGTCAAGGACGGGGGCAGCACTGCCAGGGCAGAAAGCTGTGCCAGTGTGGTGGAAGAGCATGAGGGTGGCTAATATGTATAACAGGCAAGTGCTCATGCAAGCACGCGTGAACATTCACGGTGTATATATACATAGGGTTGGCCAGAACCATAAATACCTATATATATTTATGCCTATCTATATATATATATATACACGGTGCATCCACGGTATTTTGGCAGGGAAATCAATACACGGTCATATTTAATGTATATATACGATTCTGGCCAACCCTAAATACACAGGGTTCATTTTGTTTGTAAATGCTTTTTTTTTTAATGTACGTCACCAGACTCACTACCATCCAATAGAAAACAAGGCGTGACGTTACAGAGTCCACCAAACCCACCTCAATGGCAGTGACACCACCCAATAGAGAACAAGTCCGCCAAACCCAACTCAATGGCAGTGACACCACCCAATAGAGAACAAGTCCGCCTAATCCACCTCAATGGCAGTGACACCACCCAATAGAGAACAAGTCCGCCAAACCCAACTCAATGACAGTGACACCACCCAATAGAGAACAAGTCCGCCTAATCCACCTCAATGGCAGTGACACCACCCAATAGAGAACAAGTCCGCCAAACCCAACTCAATGGCAGTGACACCACCCAATAGAGAATAAGTCCACCTAATCCACCTCAATGGCAGTGACACCACCCAATAGAGAATAAGTCCGCCAAACCCACCTCAATGGCAGTGACACCACAACACCACCCAATAGAGAACAAGCAATGCACTATGAAGTCCACCCAGCCCACCTCAATGGCAGTGACACCACCCAACAGAGAACAAGCAATGCACTATGAAGTCCACCCAGCCCACCTCAATGGCAGTGACACCACCCATGTAGGGCCGCTTGCTGGTGCGCACGACTTGGCTGTAGATCACAAACTCAGGAGCTTGTGAGTGCAGCACGGAGCGGGGGTGCAGGAACACGTCACCACCCCACTCATCGTCAGCCCTGTGTGCGTGTGTGTGTGTGTGTGTGTGTGTATTAAAATCTGAACAGGATAAAACGCATACAAATCTGACCAGGACAAGACGCGTGAAATATGAGCAGGGCAGAACCGTACACATTCACAGTACTTTCGACAAATCAACATCAGATCATCCGTGCATGGTATGTATTCAACATCAGATCATCCGTGCATGGTATGTATCAACATCATATCATCCGTGCATGGTATGAATGTAACATCAGATTATCTGTGCATGGTATGTATCAACATCAGATCATCCGTGCATGGTATGTATTCAACATCAGATCATCCGTGCATGGTATGTATCAACATCAGATCATCCGTGCATGGTATGTATCAACATCAGATCATCCGTGCATGGTATGTATCAACATCAGATCATCCGTGCATGGTATGTATTCAACATCAGATCATCCGTGCATGGTATGTATATATTTGGTTCTGGCCATTTCTAAACATGAGGAGGGCATAAGTATCTCACAAAGTGCAACACGTCCTGTGGCAACGCCAGCTGCTGCCATTGATCACGCTTCGTAATGGCTGTGTGTCACATGCATAATTCGCAGCGCATACGACACACACATCTGACACACAGACACACACAGACACACATCACATATGCCACACACACCGCAAAGGCTGTGTGTCACATGCATGTTGCGCAGTGCATACGACACACAAAGACGCACACGCACACAGACACACAGACACACACATCACCTATGCCACACACACCGCAAAGGCTGTGTATCACATGCATGTTGCGCAGTGCATACGACACACACAGACACACACAGAAACACACACACACACACATCACATACGCCACACACATCGCAATGGGTGTGTGTTTCATGCATGTTGCACAGCGCAGACGACACACACAGACACACACAGAAACACAAACGCACACATCACCTATGCCACACGCACCGCAAAGGCTGTGTGTCACATGCATGTTGCGCAGTGCATATGACACAGACACACACAGACACACACACATCACTTATGCCACACACACCGCAAAGGCTGTGTGTCACATGCATATTGCGCAGTGCATACGACACACACAGGCGCACACACAGACAAACAAACACACACACACACACACCACACACACACACATAGCAACCCACAAGCTCACCCTGTGGCACTAGCATTGGCTGCCGCTGCACCTCCTGCTCCTGATGCAGCAGCTCCTGTGCTGGGGGTGTTGCAGGCCACATACCGCACAGCGTGGCGTTTGCCGTGGGGCTGGTGCAGCTGTCGCTGCACGTGCTCCATGCGCCGCACCCTGTGGGCCACCTGCGTGGGCGTGTGTGTGTGTGTGTGTGTTTGTGTGTGTGTGTGTGTGTGCGAATGTGTGCGTGCATGTGTACTGATGCTCCTATTTCAGGCATGTAGGTTACAACGGGAAGTTTGCTGTGGGGCTGGTGCAGCTGTCGGCGCACGTGCTCCATGCGCCGCACTCTGCGGGCTACCTGCGTGGGCGTGTGTGTGTGTACTGGTGCTCCTATTTCAAGCACGTGCTCCAAGCGCCGCACCCTGTGGGCCACCTGCGTGGACGTGTGTGTGTGTGTGAATGTGTGCGTGCACTTGTGTCGGTGCTCTTGTTCAAAGGCATGTAGATCACAATGTGAAGTTTGCTGTGGGGCTGGTGCAGCTGCTGCTGCACGTGCTCCATACAGCGCACCTTCAGAGCTGCCTATGTATTCTTAGGCGTGTGTGTGTGCGTGCGTGTTTGGGTGTGTGCATGCTAATGTGCTTTAGTGTGTTGTGTGTGTATATACACGGGAATGTGCACACCAATCGACTGGATCCTCTGGTGACAGAACACCCACGCCGACACATGCGAGCACACATACTCACATTTATTGCTAACACGACCCACAAACGCATTCCCTCCCCCTGACACACACACACACACGCACACACAAACATACAACCACGCACACACACGCACACACACACACACACACGCACACACACGCACACTCACACGCGCGCACACACACAAACGTACACACACACGCACGCACACACATACGCACACCCACCATGCAGCCAGCTTACCTGGTCTGCCCACCCTGCTGCCATCGCCCTCCTCAAGCAGTCCAACAAAGGCGCGGCTATAGCGTGCCCATGCGCGTACGCCACTCGCATCACCTCACCCACACCCCCTCCCCCCTGACTTGCTGCCAATGTGGAGGCAAGCTGCGTCACAAAAGGACCCCCCCTACAGCTGCTGCCACTACTATTACTGCTGCTGTTGTTGGTGTCCCCGCCTTTTCTGCCTTTCTTGCCCTTTCCACCACCACCACCACCACCACCACCACCACCACCACCGTTCACAGCAGCAGTGGAGGCCCCGAGGATGCGCAGCAGCTGGCGATGCAGCTCTGATGCCTCCCTGTTGCGTGTGCAATACATGTGTGTGTGTGTGTTGTGCGTATGTGCGTGTGTGTGCGTGTGTTTTACGTATGCTGGCGATGCAGCTCTGATGCCTCCCTGTTGCGTGTGTAATACGTGTGTGTGTGTGTTGTGCGTATGTGCGTGTGTTTTACGTATGCTGGCGATGCAGCTCTGATACCTCCCTGTTGCGTGTGTAATACATGTGTGTGTGTGTTGTGCGTATGTGTATGTGTGCGTGTGTTTTACGTATGCTGCGATGCAGCTCTGATACCTCCCTGTTGCGTGTGTAATACGTGTGTGTGTGTGTTTTGCGTATGTGCGTGTGAGTATTGTGTGTGTGTGCGCCTGTGCATGAACATGTGTGTGTGTGTGTGTGTGCGTGTCTTTTGCGTCTGTGCATGTGCGAGTATGTGTGTGTGCGCCTGTGTGTGTGCCTTTGCAAGTGTATGTGTGTGCACGCATTTGTGCGCTTGGAATTGCACAATGCTCAAAACCTCACAAGGCCAGGTGATATATGTGTAGGGTTGGCCAGAACCGTACATATACACCGCGTGTATGACCGTATATCTGTTTGGTGATTTCCCTGTCTGGTGATTTCTGTCTCCCTCTGGTGATTTCCCTGTCTGTGATTTCACTGTCTGGTTATTTCCCTGCCAAAACACCGTATTTAC
>Ga0307942_1004270_pt1 | contig 11420 bp, 15 predicted proteins | sample OrgLakmetagen175_FD_201846 | JGI IMG/M metagenome (GOLD analysis project Ga0307942, IMG submission 201846) | Saline water microbial communities from Organic Lake, Antarctica - #175 | ecosystem: Environmental > Aquatic > Non-marine Saline and Alkaline > Saline | place: Antarctica: Organic Lake...
CCCTCTACTAACCCTACTGCCCCCCTACTTCCCCTCTACTGACCCTACTGCCCCTCTACTGACCCTAGTGCTACTGACCCTAGTGTTATTATAATAACACTTTTCTTGCACACTTTTCTTTTAAATTTTTTTTCTTGTTCATTTTGCATATCAGGTGCTTTGTAAAATTAGCTTGCCACTCGAACGAAATCCTGCACGCTGCTCTTACACACTTTTCAAACACTGATCTCACATATTGGTCCCAGCCACTGGCCTTGTATATTTCCTGTTATACACATACACACATATACACATACACATACACATACGCATACACACACACACACACACACACGCACACACACACACACACACCACAGGAGTTCAAGATGCTGGAGCCAAAAGGTTTCATCTCAGAGAACCCTGAAGCAGCAGATCGAAAGTACAACTACATTTACTGGAGACAGTTTGGCAACCCTTGGTGAGCCTCTTTTGGGGTAGTGGAAAAAGACAAAGCTCTGTGCAGCTGTGAAATGTTTGTATCAGCTGTGAAATGATAGCTGTGCAGCTGCAAATATCTTGTATTAGCCGTGAAGTGAAAGCTGTGCAGCTGTGAAAATTGTGTACCTGCATCCTTGCACTGCCTGACAATGAACATGTGGTATTAATTAGCGACTAGAGATTTGCACTGCATCGCATCCGTACCTTGCTTGCAGGCCGTTTTCCCTGGTGCTGCACGATATACCAAATGCACTCTCTTCTGCTGCTAAGCAAGTGCAATTGCCTAGGGTTGGCCTGAATCATTTATATTCACTGTATATAAATGACGGTATATTCGTTGATTTCCAAAAGGACCGTATATACATTGTATATATATGGTTCTGTCCAAGCCTACAAGTGCTCACTCTCTCTATATATACATATATATGGTTCTGTCCAACCCTATATCCTTTATATGGTTCTATCCAACCCTACATATGGTTCTGTCCAACCCTATATATGGTTCTGTCCAGCCCTACAAGTGCTCACTCTGCGTAACATTCATCACCTGCAGGCCAGAGGATGCTTCTTTTCTTGTGCTGCGCAACATGCTGTGCGCACAGTACTCAATACAGCAGTGCTTTGGCCTGCTCAAAGAGTATGTAGATGGTGCTGCCAATCCATACCCCCTAGCTATGAAACCAAGAGACATACAACCAAACAAACGCGACAAACATTTAATCGAAATTAAGTACTGTGTAGACACTTCCCCTCCTAAACAAGCAGAAAAGGCACGAGAACAACATAAGCTGCTAATGCCTCGCTTCCTCGGCCACCGTAAAACCCTTCACACCATCCTGCTAGGAGCAACAGGCACCATCTACAGCAGCTATACAAGGATCCCACTCCACAGCCTTGGAGTTACTGGTCTACATGCCACAGCACTTATGAAGTTACTAAGCATACATGCAATCAGATCCGCAACAAAAATCAAAATGATGAGAAAGACATTGAATACAACCCCCACAAATATACGAGCAATACTCCTGGTGATGTGCAGGCTTCTGCCTCCCAACCACCTGGCCCCCACTGAAAATTTCCTCATGTTTTTTTTCTCCAGGTGGGATGTTGTATGTCTCTGCATCCATTGGGTGGTGCGAAACACAAAACAACATCCTTTTCTAATCCATGCCGGTAGTGCTTACACTATCTGCGTTCTTTTTCTTCTTCTTTCTTTTCCCACTGAAAAGCTGATCAAAGCTTATCCAGGTGGGACGTTGTGTGTCTGCATTTATTGGGTGGTGTAGAACACAAATCCTTTCCTAATTTATGCTGTGGTGTTTTCACTATCTGCCTTTAGTTTTCTTTTTCTTGCTCTGAAGGCGCCACCGGTATTAGCTTGTGACTTGTATGATGCTTGGTTTGATCTGACAACCTCGCTCCTTGCTTGCCAACATACAATCTTCACAAGGCAGCTGTTTCAAAATGACCTTGAAGATCAATTGAATCAACACAGAGATTAGTATGGATGTTTGAAAGAGTGAGCGAGTTTGTTACAGGAGGGTTATAAACCTGGCAAAACATCTGAAGGTCCTACTAGTACCCAGGCATAACCTAAGTAGCTAATAGGTATTCTAATATGTTGCTACCAGCCCCTTTGTACATGCATCTAGAGATATTGATCAACTTTCAGTTCGATTCAACCTCGTAGTAGGGAGTTTGCTACCTCCCCTTGACTTAAGTAATACGCCAACACCACAAGGCTAGCAGTCGCACTCCTTGATTGAAGGCCTTCTTTTGTAGTAAACCTTGTAATACGCCAACACCACAACACTACATGCACCCTCATTGGGGAGTGCTTTTCACTGCCAGCTTAATCTTTCTATTTCTTTTCACCCTCATCACCTCCAACTCTCAACAGGAACACTTTGGCCAGCAGGGAGTGGGTATGGGTGTGCCTCCTCGTGCGTGACACCACCAACATTACAGTGACAATTTACAATTTACTTTTGACATCCAACACAATAAGTATGAACGTTATAGTATCACTGTTTAATCATCAGCACGCCGTCTAGGCCGTGGGTTGGCTACAGACAGGTCTATCTCTGCTGCACTATTACTAGGAGCAAGGCAGTCCCCATACTCAGCCGCAGCAGTCCCCGAAATTGAGGAACCTAAATGGACTGTGCATGTAGTGGCTGGCAAGCTCCCTCTTGTCAAGGGGTCATGGGTGTCTGCTCTCTCTAATGCCTGACCGCTACTGCATGTGCATGTGCATTTGTATGTGATGACGTGTGTGAGGTGTGTTTGTGTGCATGTGTGTGTGTGTGTGTGTCTGTGAGTGTGTGTGTGTGTGTGCGTGTCTGTGAGTGTGTGCGTGTCTGTGAGTGTGTGTGTGTGTGTGTGTGTGTGTGTGGCTGTGTGTGTGTGTGTGTGTGTGTGTGTGTGGCTGTGTGTGTGTGTGTGTGCGTGTGTGTGTGTGTGTGTGTGTGTGTGTGTGTGTGTGTGTGTGCGTGTGTGTGTGCGTTTGAGCGTGCGTGCTGAGTACGCATATGTGCATGGATTTGCAAATTTGCAAATGTGTGTGTATTGCGTATAAATATGAGCGTAAACACAGGCACTCACAGAGCATGTGCTCCACAGGTTACAATCAGAAAGGACTGCAATACCTTATTATCCGTTAGTGGAACATCCCCCAAGATTCAACCCTCAGGCATTATATGCTTGCCTGCTCGATTGCTGTGAAACCCCATGCTTCACCTCCCAGGCATTGACTGCTTGCATGCTCGAATGCCTCGAAACCCCATGCTTCACCTCCCAGGCATTGACTGCTTGCATGCTCGAAAACCTTGAAACCCCATGCTTGACCTCCCAGGCAATGAATGCTTGCATGCCCAAATGCTTTCATTCAAGTGTTCAAGGTTGAACACATAGGCTGAGACCCACCTAGAGCTGTGTAGCAGTTGTTGCTGCTCAGGGATGCTGCACGCATCCCGTATAACTTTTGCAAGCACCGTTTTATGTTGGCGACCGCTGCGGCTGAAAGAGGAGCTGCTGCAGTTGCTGCTGGGGGTCGCTGCAAGGTTAATGTGTGGATGTAAAGTGCGTTGTGGTGAGCAATATTGTGTGTGTGTGAATGTATGTCGTGCTATGCACAATGGATGCAATTAATGTGTGAACGTGAATGTGAATGTGAACAATTGTGCTGTGGTGTGCCTAGCAGTTGTAGTGGTGTTGTGGTGTGCCTATGCAGTGTGCCTATGCAGTGTGCCTATGCAGTGTGCCTATGCAGTGTGCCTATGCAGTGTGCCTATGCAGTGTGCCTATGCAGTGTGCCTATGCAGTCGTGCCTAGCAGTCGTGCCTATGCAGTGTGCCTATGCATTGTGCCTATCAGTCGTGCCTATGCAGTGTGCCTATGCATTGTGCCTATGCAGTGTGCCTATGCAGTGTGCCTATGCAGTGTGCCTATGCAGTCGTGCCTATGCAGTGTGCCTATGCAGTGTGCCTATCAGTCGTGCCTATGCAGTGTGCCTATGCATTGTGCCTATGCAGTGTGCCTATGCAGTGTGCCTATGCAGTGTGCCTAGCAGTCGTGCCTATGCAGTGTGCCTATGCAGTGTGCCTATGCAGTGTGCCTAGCAGTCGTGCCTATGCAGTGTGCCTAGCAGTCGTGCCTATGCAGTGTGCCTATGCAGTGTGCCTAGCTGTCGTGCTTATGCAGTGTGCCTAGCAGTTGTGCTGTTGACTGATGGCTTGGTCTGAAACATCTGTAGATGTGTGCTGTGCTGTGCACAATGGATGCACTTTGCTCAGTCTGTTAATCTGTGTTCTTTGCTCAGCCATGCCTAAGTTCATCTTTGCTCTCTGCTCTCTGCTCAGCCATTGCCTAATTTCATCTGTGCTCCTTGTTTTTGCTCAGTCATTGCCAAATTCAGCTTTGCACCTTGTTTTTGCTCAGTCAATGCGTCAATGCCGAATTCAGCTTTGCATCTTGCACAGTCATTGCTAATTTCATCACTGCTCGGACAACCCCTTTTCTGATATGTCTCAAGGTTGCAAAAGTCTCAAGGTTACAAAAGTCTCGATTCCCTTACGCCTACCTTTTTTATAGGCACTTTGTTCTGAGAGGCCACAAGGTCGCCTAAGCCACAAGGTCACCATTTTGTTTTGAGAGGCCACCTAAGCCACAAGGTCACCATTTAGTCCTGAGAGGCCACCTAAGCCACAATGTCACCATTTAGTTCTGAGAGGCCACCTAAGCCACAATGTCACCATTTAGTTTTGAGAGGCCACCTAAGCCACAAGGTCACCATTTAGTTCTGAGAGGCCACCTAAGCCACAAGGTCACCATTTAGTTCTGAGAGGCCACAAGGTCACCTAAGCCACAAAATCACCATTTTGTTCTGAGAGGCCACCTAAGCCACAAGGTCGCCATTTAGTTCTGAGAGGCCACAAGGTCACCTAAGCCACAAGGTCACCATTTTGTTCTGAGAGGCCACCTAAGCCACAAGGTCACCATTTAGTTCTGAGAGGCCACAAGGCCACCTAAGCCACAAGGTCACCATTTGGTTCTGAGAGGCCACAAGGTCACCTAAGCCACAATGTCACCATTTACTTCCGAGAGGCCACAAGGTCACCAAAGAGGCCTCGCAAATCGAGCTCAAATTTTGTGCTGAGAGGACACAGAAGGTCACCTCACAGCCTCTTTACTCATCCCCCCCCCCTGGATTCACAGAATGAGCAACCGCCCACCGCCCCAACATCTGAACCGCATACAAGGAGCTGTAGTCTTTAATTGCAAATGGTACAAACAGACTTGCACCCATTCTTGCATCTTTGTGAGCGCATACCTGCTGTAGGTTGGGTATGCCTGCCTGCTTCTACTTCTGGCCTCTTTATACTGCTATTTCTACTGCTGCTGGCGCTGCTGTGTCTGTGCAAATGCCGCGTGCTGTTGCTAATACCTGTGTGTGTATGTGTGTGTATGTGTGTGTGTGTATGTGTGTGTGCGCATATCACAGTAGGTGAAAGAAGGTACATGCCAGCGGCAGGTTGTAAGAGAAAGGAGATTGGCTGTGGCAGGATGTAAAAGAAGAAGGGCGCGCATAGTAGGATGTATAAAAATGGTGCTGTTGGTGAAATATGTATGCATACTGGAGTTTGTATTGTACTTTGCAAGGGGCCGAGCAGATGCTGAGGCATCCTTCACGTCAATACAAACATGTCGTTGAAACAGACAAACTGTGACTCGAGCAAGTACGCAAATAACTGGCCACATCTGCCTAATAGAACGCACACACATACATGCACACATACGTGCACACATACATCTACAATATGCAATATACAATACACACACATCTACAATATACAATATACAATACACACAAACGCACAAGCACACACACACTTAGAGTGCAAAACGGTTTCTGCATGTACACATACGTGCTCACACACACACACGCATCACGCATTTACACACACACACACACACAGACACCACAAACACACACACCCCCCATACACACAAACACATACCCCCTCAATAACACACAACCCCCTACGCACCCACACCCACACCCACCCACCTGGGGGTCCAGGGTGCCGCTGTGTGCTAGCGCCTGTGGCCCTCTCCCCCTCACCCTGCTGTCCTTGATTACACCCAACCCCCAGATCCCCACTTCTACTCCCACCAGATGCTACTACATCCAAGCTATTCACACCAGGTGCTGGCTCTAAAATATTCACACGAGATCCTACTTCTGAGGTATTCAAACCAGATGCTAGATCCAAGATATCCGCGCTCGGTGCACCCCCCCCTTGCACCCCACCACCCTCCTCGGCTCCCTCCCCCTCTTTCCCACCACGCCACGCCACAGAACCATCTGACGTGCCCTCCTCCAACAGCAGTGCACGGTCCGCAGTCTCCACCTTCCACTTACGCAACTCCTGCAGCAGCACCAACGCACTGTACACCCCCCCCGTTCCAGAAGGACCACATGCACCATGCTCCCCTCCCTCCCCCCCTCGCTCCCCCCCCATGGCCATGCTGCTGCGGAGGCTGCCGCCGTGCCCTGGCCGCCCTGAGCCGCCGCTCAGGCTGGCCGCAGCTTTTCGCCGCCGTCTCAGATCGCGGGCGAGGCTGCCGCCAATGGCGCTGCCCCCGCATGTGAGGGTGGATGTGCCTTTGGTGTGTGTGTGTGTGCATGTGCATGTGTTTTTGTGTGTGTGCGTGTGTGTGTGTTTGTGTGTGTGTGTGTGTGATGAGAGAGAAAGAGAAAGAGAGAGAGAGAGAGAGAGAATGTAAGCACGCTTGTGCAAGACATTGATACAAATTAAAACTGGCGATCTAACATGACTGAGCGGCTGAGGACTGTAGGCCTGAGAATTGCAATGCTGAAAAAGGAGTCGTAAAGGAATTGTAGAGGTGTTCAAGAACTGCACGTCAGTGGGACACTAAGGTATAGGTTGCATTCAGGCAGTGAAAGTCACAGGCACACACACACACAAACATACAGACATACACACGTACACACACACGTCAGTGGGACACTAAGGTGTAGGATGCATTCAGGCAGTGAAAGTCACAGGCACACACACGCAAACATACAGACATACACACACGTACACACACACGTCAGTGGGAGTGGTGCAGCATGCATACAGACAGTGAAAGTCACAGGCACACACACATACACACATACACACACGTACACACAAACACGTCAGTGGGACACTAAGGTGTAGGATGCATTCAGACTGTGAAAGTCACAGGCACACACACACAAACATACAGACATACACACACGTACACACACACGTCAGTGGGAGTGGTGTAGCATGCATACAAACAGTAAATGTCACAGGCACACACACATACACACACGTACACACACACGTCAGTGGGGCACCAAGGTGTAGGATGCATACAGACATTGAATGTCACAGGCACACACGTACACACACACACGTCAGTGGGGGCGGTGTAGCATGCACACAGAATCTGCCAGGTTTGGAGAAGACATGAAACCATCAAAATTCCAAAAAACAAACTGATACAGACAGTGAATGTCACACACACATACATACATACATAACCCTAACACTGACCCTAACACACGCACGTACGCAGACATGGCCACACACCTGAGTCCTCCTCATCCTCTACTGTGTGCCCCCTAGTTATTAAAAAAAGCACAACCCACACTCACAAATAAACACACACACACAAGCACACAAACAAACACGCATCTCAGTCCTCTCTTCATTCGATGCCGCAAGGTGTGATTTTAGCCACAACACACACGTTCACACACAAAGTGTGATTTTAGCCACAACACACACACGTTCACACACAGATACGCAAGCACGTACAAACACACACACACACACCTGAGTCTTCTTCATCAGCTGCTGCAAGGCCCATTTTGCATACAGACGCTCCTCTGCCCTCAAGGATGCCCCCTGCTGCGGCCAGCTGGGCTTCCTGCACGAGAACGAAAGCACGCATGCCTTTGTGTATGTGTATGTGTATATGTGTGCGTGTGTGTGTTGTGTGTGTGTGTGTGTGTGTGTGTTTGTGTTTGTGTGTGTGTGTGTGTGTGTGTGTGTGTGTGTGTGGCCTTTGTATGTGTATGTGCGTGTGTGTATGTGGCCTCAGAAGACAAAAGGCATGCAATCATCTGTGTATGTGTATGTATGCATGTGTATGTGTGTGCGCGTGTGCCCTCAGGAATGTCCCCTGCTGCAGCCAGCTGGGATGCCTGCACGAGAACGAACGCACACATGCTTGTACGTGCGTTTGTGCGTGCGTGCGTGTGTGTGTGTGTGTGTGTGCGTGTGTGTGTGTTGTGTTGTGTGTGGAAGTGGTGCTTGTGTATGCCTTCAGCACCGTTTTAGTGCGTCTGACAGGTCAACACCCAGCGGCCTGTAATGGGGCAGTCCACCAGCAATTCAGGTGCATTGATTGGCATGTGACAACCAGCAGTTCAGGTGCACTGATTGGCATGTGACAACCAGCAGTTCAGGTGCATTGATTGGCATGTGACAACCAGCAGGTCAGGTGCATTGATTGGCATGTGACAACCAGTAGTTCAGGTGCATTGATTGGCATGTAACAACCAGCAGGTCAGGTGCATTGATTGGCATGTGACAACCAGCAGTTCAGGTGCATTGATTGGCATGTGACAACCAGCAGTTCAGGTGCATTGATTGGCATGTGACAACCAGCAGCAGAGTTTGAGCACACACACACACACGCGCAGAGCCAGCATGTCCAACCTGACACAACCACCCCTGCCCCCACCCACTGCCACACCGCCACACTCAGCAAACACACAGATACACACACACACGCACACACACACACACACATGTGCGCACCTGCAAGCGGTGCTTGCGCCAGTACAGACCCCCATCTGCAGTCGGAGGTGCACTGGCCCCTGTGCCTATTCGCCTCCCAGGGCCGACATCCCCCCCTGCAGCAGCTGCTGTGCCTATTCGTGCACTGAAGGGGCGGGAGGATGCTGCGGACATAGAACGGCAACCTGCACGTGTGTGCATGTGTGAGTTTGTGTGTGTGTGTGTGTGTGTGTGTGTGTGTGTGTGTGAGTGTGTGTGTGTGTGTGTGTGCCCATGTGTGGACACGTGGCTCGTGATAACGTGTGTAACCGTTGTGCAAATGTGCGTTGAAAATAAATATTAATTTTGCATGCCTGGATAGCAGAACTGCAAAAGAGTAGGTGACATGTTATATAAGGACTGCTAAAGAGTATCAAGATGATTTTTATATTTTATATGTTTTTCGGTAAGGAAAAGGTTGTTGGCCTTCCCTACCTTGTTGGAATACATGTAATGCATTACCCGCAAGAGAGAGGTCAAGTGACAACGTGCATGCATCCTGAAGTAAGAACGACTATCACGAGATTACATGCATCGCGACTCAGCATTACGTAAAAACAAACGCATGACGTAGAAACAAGCTTTGGCTTTGCTATTTATATATTTTGCTATATTTTGCTAGGTTTTGCTAGGTTTTGCTAGTTCTGTTAACAATTATGAAGGGTTGGCCAAAATCACACCTAAATACATACATACATACAGAGCATGTACGGGATTTTTGGCAGGGAAATTACCATACATACGGTCATACACAGAGTGTTTTGGCAGGGGATTTACCATACAAATTGCCATTTACGGTGTGTATGTATGCAGCTCTAGCCAACTCCAAACTAGTGGGCACAAGTTTGTGTACGTGCTGGTAACTTTGTAGCATAAGCAGGGTGCCACAGAACAGAGGTTGCTGGCAGGCATGCAGTTAGGATAGACTTGGTTAATCTTGTTCATATCATGCTCAGGATTGGCCAGAACCATATACTTATATATTTATATACGGTGTATGCGCAATAGTTTGGCACAAAAATCACCAAACATACGATCGTGTATGGTGTGCATATACGGTTCTAGCCAACCCTACTTAATTAATCTCGTTAAGCTTGTGCTGTAAACATAGTTAGTGTGCGGCCTCTCTCACGCATGCCTCTGTGCCCTCTCACCTGGCCCTTTCTGCTGTGCGTACGTGAACAAGTGTGAACACGTGTGAACAAGTGTGAACAAGTGTGAACAAGTGTGCATTCTTACAGCAAAAGGACGCTGCCGCAATCACTGCTCTTGCCCCACACCCCAAACTCAGAAGCGCATGGGTGTGCCCACCTGTCCCTTGCTGTGCGTGTATCCTTGCAGAAGAGGGGCGAGAGATGGAGGAGCCTGTGGGCATCTTGCCTCCTATTGCAATCCTGTTGTCCCCTGACTGGGGTGAATAAAGAGGCCTCCCCTCTTGCTGGTGCTGGTGCTGGTGCTGGTGCTGCTGGTGCTGGTGCTGGTGGTGGTGCTGGTGCTGGTGCTGCTGGTGGTGCTGCTGCAGTACCCCTTCCTCAAAAGACATTCCCAGCATCAGACTGCCACCCACGCTGCCAGCCTGTGCGTGAGTGTGTGTGTGTGTTGTGTGTGTGTGTGTGTCATTTCAATGTAGCCTTTTATCTGAGTATGAATGTATGAGAGGTGAGGTGTTGTGAGAAGCTGCAATAGGGTTGGCCATAACCGTATATATATACGCGTGTACGATGTACATGCACTTTTTAAGCAGAGGAATTACCGTACATACGGTCATATACAGAGTGTATATACGGTTCTGGCCAACCCTAGAGATGCAGATACTGCTAGTTATTGGACATAATCTCACATTTTATTACACGTCACGTATGACATAATCTCACATTTTATTACGCATCACGTATGACGTCATCTCACATTTTATTACGCTTCACGTGTGACACAATCTCACATTTTATTACGCGTCACGTGTGACACAATCTCACATTTTATTACGCATCACGTATGACATAATCTCACATTTCATTACGCATCACGTGTGACACAATCTCACATTTCATTACGCATCACGTGTGACACAATCTCACATTTTATTACGCATCACGTGTGACATAATCTCACATTTTATTACGCGTCACGTGTGACATAATCTCACATTTTATTACGCGTCACGTGTGATTCAATCTCACATTTTATTACGCGTCACGTGTGACATAATCTCACATTTTATTACGCGTCACGTGCAGTGCCAGTGCTGGCATCAGCCACAGAGGCTGATTCCCAATTAGTGCATATCATATTAAGTTCCTGCCTCTCAGTGAGGCCAATAAACACTCAAGCACATCCATTTCCCCTCCTCCTCGCGACCACATCTATTCCCCTTCCTTCTCGCAACCACATCTGTTTCCCCTCCTTTTTACGACCACATCCATTTCTATTCCCTCACAACCACATATTTCCCCTCCTCCTCACAACCGCGCCTGTACTTGCATCAGCATCCACTTAACACACACACTCACACACATACACACACGTAATACACACACACACGCCTTCTCACGCACACGC
>Ga0307942_1004273_pt1 | contig 11414 bp, 16 predicted proteins | sample OrgLakmetagen175_FD_201846 | JGI IMG/M metagenome (GOLD analysis project Ga0307942, IMG submission 201846) | Saline water microbial communities from Organic Lake, Antarctica - #175 | ecosystem: Environmental > Aquatic > Non-marine Saline and Alkaline > Saline | place: Antarctica: Organic Lake...
CTTCATCAATCAGTCTGATGCCGTAGGAGTAGCTGACTTTGCGGACAAATGCCTTGCTCTGTTTGATCACTGACCTTGTCTTTTTTTTCTGGTGTCTTGTTCAGTCTGGCCTCCTTCTCTTCTTGGATATAGCTGTGTAACCCTTACCCTTACCCTTACCCTTCTCTTCTTGAAGCTGCCTTTTTTTTTTTGCTATAGCTCAACTGCCCTCGCTGGCGGATATAGCTGTGTAACCCTTACCCTTACCCTTACTCCCACCCCTCCTCCCTCCCCCTATCCTGATGCTTGCTACTGCCCTCCCCGTGGTTGCTTAGGAGGCCCTCCCGGCCAGTCCCCTTGCTTAGAATTATTATTCGCGAAGTCCATATGACTTAATTATACCTCCAGTATTTTAACGACTCTATCAATTTGGCACTCCGCGAGGGGTGAGAAACGTTTGCGGTGATATACCTACCGTATCAGTAAAATATAAATTGCTTTGCTCAGGAAGCAAGCAAGCAAACAACAAGAGCAATGCGTGCAGGTCATAAGAAATAAAGCAGCTGAGTTAAACACAATTCCTGTGCTCTGTTCTGCTTCCAACCAAGCAGAATGGTTGCTTTAACGGCTTGGTCGGTTGCCTCTAGTCATCATTAAACACAAATAAGACCGTGGATACGCAAAACAATTTTATCTCGCGCCTGGGGGCATACTTGGGTTGAACACCTCTGTTATCTTCTCTAAGATGACCATGATCTGCAAAAAGAGCAGAAGAGGAGGAGAGCATATTGATAACAATTGACCACATGACACATTGCTCTTAAGAGCAATACTAGTGCTGATCTGAAGCAAAAAAGAGGCACGTCTTTATGGACGCTACAACGAGTTCAACGCAAAAGGCATTGGGTCGAACTCGTTGTAGCGTCCTTAAAGACGTAACGCGGTTGAACCAGGGTTCTTGCCATTTGCAGTAGGCATCAGGCATATAACACACAGCACTTCCCTTGCTACGTGACCCACGAAGCCATGCGGACATTTTTACCCAGGGATCCAACGGGGGATCAAATGGATTGGACACACTTTCCATTCTCGACAGTCACCTCTCATCTAGCAGCATCTGTTGCCTGAGTAACGTACCTCTGGCTGGTCGCTGTACTTGGAGACGTTTAAGGGGTTGGCACTGATGTCCATGATGGCAGCTTGCACCTTCGGGTTGGAAAAACCTGCTGCCAGCTCTGGGTTGGACATGACCTGCAAATGAGCAAGAGTGTTAGTGTGTGTACGGATGTATGTGAATGTATGTGCACACAACTTGAGAACGCGCAGGTACTTTTACTGGGAACAACCCAGAGCGGCACAACTATCTTCACTTCAAATTATGCGAACAATCACTTGGGCTTACAAGGCAACCTGCACAATGAACGTTGCTCAAGAAACAATTTAAATATTTCAGCCTGATACATTCATCAGTAATCCCACCGAACAGTTAGGGGGTTATACCATGAACGGCTTGCAACTTGCACACTTATAAAGAGAGCCTAACATTGCCATTTGCAATCCACAATGCAGGAAAGAGCACAAGAAAATTATAGATTCTCGCGTACTTAATGAAATTTTTTACAGAATTAAAACATTTTAGGGGCATTTTTACAAGTTACATATGGATTACATAACACTACAAACTAACCTAAACTTAAGCAGGCAGGGTGCACGGAGTGTTACAGGAAGAATGACGTTACAGAAGTACTGACGTTGTTGGGTAATCTGACAGGTGCCAATTCTATCCTCGACGCAATACATATGTCCACAAAACTACTTATAGTGTGCTCAGTCCTGGCAACCCTGTAGTGTTTCGACGGCATTCATATCACCTTTAAAACAGTGAACAGGCGCAGCAGTGTCATGCTGCACAATGAGCCAACACAACACAGTCCCGCATTAGGATTAGCAGCACCGCACACCAAGGAAAACCCACCTTGGAGATGACATCCTCAGGCTTCAAGCCCAGCTGCTGAAACCGTGCATTGACCTTCTCTTGGTTGAAGTCCATGCCCTTCATCATCTCCATCATCTGGGGAGACATCATGTCCTGCAGATGGCGTTCAGGTGCCTGACGCTCAGGATTGCTTTGCAGACAAATTTTATTTTGGCGTTCCCTGCTCAAATTTACACTGCGTCGCAGCCACACACATATTCCACGGACCCCCAATTATCAGGCACGCACATGTGCACACACACACACATACACACACACGCCCGAACAAACAATGTACCTGGGACTCAAACATGTCTGACATGTGCTTCTTGACTTCTGGATTGCTGAGCATCCACTCAATGCTTGTGGGGTTGCGCATAGGCTCCGGCAGGTAGGGATACAGCATCTTCTGCATCTCCGGGTCCCGCATCAATTGCTCCATCATTTGGCTCATGGTCTCCCCACTCTCACCAGCTTTGCCTTCGCTACTACCACCTGCGACAAAGAAGAAAAAATGTGTGCACCTGTTCTGGCTCATGGTCGTCCCGTTCTCACCGACCCCGGCTATTAAGTGCAGCAGAGGCAAGCAAAGGAAAGAGGTGTGCACCTGTTTTGACTCATGGTCGTTATTCTCATACCACCCCCATCTTCACTGCTACCAAATGCCGCAGAGGCAAAAGAAAAAGGAGAGGCTCAGGGTCGTCCCATTCTCACCAACCCCGGCTTCACTGCTACCAAATGCCGCAGAGGCAAGAGAAAAAGGAAAGGCTCAGGGTCATCCCACTCTCACCAACCCTTCCTTTGTTGCTGCCTCTTGGGGCGTGAAAAGAAGAGAGAGGGAAGATATACTTATCTCTACATTTAAAGGCATCTTCCTTCTATCCATACCTTTTGGTCCCTTGTCTGGTGCACGTAACCCCAGCCAGACACTTACGCAATTCCCACCCAGCCAGCCACGCTGGAGCAGGTTGATGAATTCTGGCACTCAGCCATTCGTATCAAGGCAGGAGCAACTTGTCAAAAGAATGAGTGGAAGCATGGCATTGGTCAGTACGCTCAGATTCCCTTGAACCACACTGTAATAGTGTTATGCCATGTAGTACAGAATGATGTGATACATCTCACATTTTGTCACACATTACAGCCAGGCACTTAATTACACGTAGCAGGGAAGCAAAGTTTCAGACAAGCACATTGAATGTCTGATACTCAGTCAAGCACACAGCAAGAGCAGCTTGATGAATTCTGGGGTTCGTGAGGCTGATCAGCCAAGTCCGCAGCAGAAGCGGCTGGAGCAAAGTCAAGCACATAGCAAAAGTCAAGTTGCACTCTCGTTCTTTGCGTGTCAACTGGTGCGCATTCCCACTCACCTCCCGCACGGCCCCCCCGAGCACCTGAGCAGCAAGGGCAGCAAGGCGAGAAATCCTGAACAACCGAGTCATAACATTGATTGACACATGTTTTCTTTTGAAGCCAGGCACTGAGCAGCACACAGCAGGCATCTCAAAGTCTAGTAACTCAGCCAAGCACACAGAAGCTTGATGAATACTGGTACCCAGCCAAACACATCAAGGCAGGAGCAGCTTGTTAATTGACTACGCGGAAGCATGGCACTGGGCAGCACGCTTAACTTCCCTTGATCTACACTGTACAGTAATGAGGAGCAGCATTTCTAATTCTTATATACATGCACTCAGACTCAAATTGACAAGAAGTTGCGCTTTGCACTACAAGCTGCGCAATTTGGACAGGGCCATCGAATGGTATGCACCCTCTCATCCAAGATATTGCAGGCATGACCCACTCTGAAACCTACCCATCTCGCGTAAGTCTCGACCTTTGCCCCATGAACTTGTTATTTTAATAGCATAGGGTGTTTTTTTACCGACACAAGGAGACAGACCCACACAAACGAGATCAGTGCATTCCTCCATTCTCTTTTGCCTATGCTTTACCAGCATAATTAACATAGCAGATTCTCTGGCATCCACCATTACAAGCCTTGCAGAACTGTTCAGCATCATCAACCTTAGAGGAGCAGTAAGAACTCATTAGTTCTGCTCACCCCACTCACCCAGCGTTTTCACGACTCTCAAAGACCAGCTCCACAACAACGAAGTCATGACCGCATAGGCCCACATCCTGGACGATCTTCAAGGAGTGCTGGGCAGTGTCCTAGGAGTAAAAAATGGTCAAGCGCATCAATGCAAATGAAGTACAAACTGACCTGGAATGAATTGATTTCAACTAAGTGTGCTTCCTGTGCATCTCACTCGAATAAATATTGTTGACATTTGGACAGCAATCTCAAATTTACCATATCTTTGCCTGAGCGCACAACCCCAGCTTCCTCTCAAATTGCACATGTTACACCCACCTGCACTTGATGGGTGTTTTGGAGATTTATCTTGGTCCCCTGCTCGTTACAGCGATGAAGCACCAGCACTACACAGGGCTGACAAGCTCTGCAATGCCAGGGCTGCACGCGTCTGTCCACGTAGGCAATTGTGAACAACTAATAAAGATTTTGTTTGTACAGGTTTTGTTTGTCTAGCTTGATTTCTACCAACTCCATGATTAGGCTCTCATGGAAGCAGCAGCCCAGCGCGAAATCTGGGGACTATCAATTTGAAACAGTTTAAGCTCATCCTGCGTGAACGTATCATTGGGGGCTGGAGAGAATTTGACAATTTGGCACCACATGAGGCTCATCATTCCAGCGTGTTATCCGTACCACTTCACAGACCAAGAGAAAAAGTGTTGAGCGCTGTGTGCCTCTCTGGCCTGACATCCTTCCTTCATGTAACAATCATTTGGTGCACGATTGGATCCTACTTTTTTATGCTGCTCAATTGTTCACTCTTTGCCCGCATTTGCTGCAGGACTGAAAAGTCTAGCACGCTCAAACAAAAGCAATTAAACTCATCCTAGAAGAAACAGGGCACGCAGCGCTTTTTATTTGTGCCCCTGCGCACGCCCTCTGCCCCCCCCACCAAGGGCAAACCCTCTAGAGCGTGCAAAGCCCTCGCCCTGTACCAGAGGAGGCAGGCTTCCAGCTGCAACTCGTTGCGGAAACGGCTGCTGCTGGCTGCTGTCTACGACCCAAGAAGCTTCTGACTCCCCTTCCGATCTTCCCCCTGATGGCTGCCGCCTGAAGCCCCCACCACCCTTCCCTTGCATGCTGGTGGAGACCATGGAGGCAGGGGAGGGCATTGCATTTATGCCGTGCATGCTTTGCATGGCATGCGGGAAGCCGGTCGGTGGGTAAGGGGCGTAGCCTGCGTAGGGGTTGCTGGGGAAGGGATGGGAGGCCAGGGGGGGTTGCAGGGTGAGGCTGCTCACCAATCGATTCTGTAGCCCCAGCAGGCTGCGCTGTGTGCTCTCTTGCGCCTCCACCATCTGTGCATTTGTGTCTGCCTTGGCCTGTCGGCTCTTGCGCACCTCCCCAAGCACGTCTGCACGCAGCTGCTGCAGCTCAAGCATCACGTCCGTGCGCAGCTGCTGCTGCTCCTGGCGGATGCGGGGGAGCTCTGCTGCCACCGCAGCAAGGTCTCGGCGTATATCCAGGGATTGGTGCAAGTGCGCCTGCATGGATTAAAGGCTCCAGTGAAGTAGGTGTGATCCCAAAATTATCCCTCTCTTGTTCAAGATCTCTGGAGTTTCAAAACCAATGAGCATGTCTTATAAAACAGTGCAGATGTGTTTGGAGCTGTTTAAACTGTGCTTTGAGACGTATAAGCATTGCGCGTACCAAAGTGCAACGTAAGCAACTTCACATGCATCTGATTGTCAATTTAGTCAGGACACGGGTCCCTCAGAAGTGGGGTCTACATAGGATATGAGGGAAATAAAAGCCACACCCACTTGCTTAAACAGCATTGTTGGACAATCACAATCTCTGCTGGCAAGCGCACCCAGAGCAGTTACACCCACCATCTCTGACAGCATTGACGAGCATCCTTTTATTGGCAGGCTCACCCAGCACAGTCATAGCTACACTACCCACCAGCTCTGACAGCACTGCTGAGCTGCCGCCATCCATCGCCATGCCGCCACCGTACACAGCCCCTTGTGCTATGGCTGCATGAGGCATAGCACCTGCTGGGAGCAGGCCTGGCTGGACAAATTGGGAGTGCCCAGCTGCTCCCATGCCGAGAGCCACAGGGGGAGCAGAAGGCGGAGTAAGGAAGGGCTGGCCAGCTGCAGATGAAGAGGAGAAGAAAGGTGGCACAGCCGAGAATGTTGATAAGTATGATTGCTGGCATTAAAGATGATTGGGCGATCCAGGAGAACAGAACATCTGTGGCTAAAGCTAGCTGAACCTGCGACAAAGTGAGCCAGCAACAGACACAGACCTGCAGATGGAAGCTGCTGCACGTGCGAAGGGGGGGCTGGCAGGGTAGTGGGGTGCTGCTGCTGCTTGGCCTGCTGATCTGAGGCGTTGGGTTGCCGGTTATTGCCACTGGCGCCTGTGGCGGGGGACACAGGATCTGGCATCATTGTTTTCTACGTGGATGATGATGTGGTCAAACATGGTGACTCAAACAACTAGGACGACCTGCCTGCCTTGCGCTCGTGCCTGTTCTCAAATATGCAATTTAAACAGCAATTTAAGAGTATGCAGCTGCACAGAGCCACAAAAACAGCGGATCTTCACAGTAGCCTGCACAGTAGCCTGCTAGGCAAGCTTGCATTCAGAATAACATGCCACTTTTTTTTTTAATAACCCAGGGAAGTATTGGAAACAGTAATGACTGCACTTAACGATCGACAACATGCAGATTGTTCAGAGCCATGTGATCCAAAAACTGTATACGACCACGGAAGCTTGTATGGCTGGGAGCATTACTGCTCTGCTCCTGAGCATACCTGGATCCTCTGGGGGTGGCTTGTTGGCTGTCACCTTCTTCATGAGCATATCAATGAAGGAGCTGTAGTACTCATCCCGCACCAAGGCAGGCAAAGACAAATGAAGGACATTACGTAACCTTCATGAGCATATCGATGAAGGAGCTGTAGTACTCATCCTGTTCCACAGCAGGCAAAGACAAACGAAGAGCATGACGTGACTCTGCGAGGTAAAGTCTAGTGATATGCAAGCTGCCTGTGACTCTGCTTGCAGAGGTACATTCTAGTGACAATGCAAGGTGCCAAGGTGGGCGACAGTGGCATCTTATGGTCTCCCGGTGCAGCGACTAACTGAGTGGTGAATGGCCTTGCGCGTGAATACTGGCTGTAGCTTCTCTGGCAGTTCAGCAATGATATTGGGTCCAGGAAAGGGTAAACACTTGTTCCCATGCTCATCCTTCCACCTGGGACGTACGAGTATGAAAGTAAACAGGCAGTATTCATCAACATCTCTTTTGAGATCCTTGCAGGTCACTGCAAATTTTAAAGAAGCGCCTCATCCAATAAGCAGGGAGCGTTTTGTGTGGTTGCATTTTGGGAGAGTGCCAGTGTTGAAACGCAAAATGGGTTTTGTTTCTAGCTCCTCTGTGTGGCGCCTTGGCTGGAGACAAAAAGCAGTTCTTTGAAAAGCAATTTTTTGAAAAGCAGCAACCGCACCTTGATCCCTCCTTGACGACGATGATAATGTTGACCTTGCTGTCCACTGCAGCCTCGAGCTCCTGCGTGTAGACACATGTTGACAATTTGAGAGATGGGTTTGAGCAAAGGAAAGCAAGCTAGGCTGATCAGGGGTACATTCATCATTACGCAGTGAAACCTTTGTCGAGATTTCAAGAGATTCTTATGACTCACTTGCAAGCACCATTTTGAAGAGAGAACGTTGTCTGTGAGGACAAACACAAAATTCCTGCACAGAACGTAGCGGGGCACAAATGTTGATGCAGGTCGATGTAATGGTATAGTGTTATACCAAGCCTTTGCTGCTGCTTCTCTGGCTCTGGTAAATTCCTGTTGACAGTGTTGTTCAAGATCCATAATACAACAGCTTCATATAACAGCCTTTTAGGGGACAGCGTGCGATGCTGAACGAGGACTGCTGTGGGCCACCCACCGACAGCCTGCAACAAGCATAGATAAACCACCTTCGAGCTGCAGTTCCTCCTGTAAAAATATGGAACAGGGAGTTCTGATTAGCTGTTTGTCAAGGAGAGTAATAAACAAAGATGGCGTGCGACTGTGTAACTTACCTGGTACTCAAAGTCAAGGAAAGCAGTAATGCCTCGGAGGATCAGCAGGTTGTACAGGGCTGCAAGCAATGGATAGAGGTAGAATTGGCTTATTCATAATCATCTCAAGTATCTGCCAACGAGCTCCGCGAGTGCAGGTATCATTTTTGTAATGCAAAAGTCTAATCTATGCTAGATATCAGGAAAAAAAGTGCGCAATTGGTTCTCATGCTATACGCAGCTGAAATTCATCTTTCTAGTGGAGCTTTGCAGCTTCACACACTCACCGCGTGCAAAGTCCTTGGCGTCCGTGCGCTTGTGGCTTAAAAAGACATCATACGCCTTCTCACTGTCGGATGAGTCCAGCATCTGGTCGTAGCAAGCAAATGACAACAAATTAGGTTCGCTAAGCTAACCACAGTCATTACATTCAGGTAAGCACACAAATGTTCTGCCTGATGTGCTAAGGACAGCCATTTCATTTCACCGAGCGGACAAAGGCTTTGACAGATGGTGTATCATCCTGCAAGCCCCTGTGTATCCAGCACCTGGTTGGCATGTGTTGCTGCCTCGTCATCCAACACTCCTAGTTGGAGCAAGCAGCCTTTGGCAGCGTCTTGGATCTTCACATCAGGATGCTCAGCATACATTCGGACGGCGTCAGGCACGTCTGCCTGAGAACAAAGGATTTTTGCACGGTGATATATACGGTAATTTCATTAACAGAGCCACAGTGGATGCATGGCAACAAGGCAACTCACCTTAGTGAGGCTCGCCCGCAGATGCTGAGAAGTGCATAAGCTCAAGAGCGCCCCACATGCGTGCATGACAGCTTCTTCATCCTTCTCACATGTTTTGAGCAGCTCAACCCTGTTGTCAAGGAGAAGCACATTGTAAACAGGTTTGCTGTCCATCACGATACACACTGTTCAGTGATGGATCGACCTCGGTAAATACAAACCAGCAAAATCAGGACTCTTGCAACTGCCACAATTGTAAATTATGATTTGCTGTGCAGAGTTGATCATTCCACACCCCCACAAAAACAATTATTTTTGCAAATCCGCATTGAATCCGCACCCCAATCCGCAGCGGCAAACAGCCCCTATATGGCCCCATTCCTTCGCTAACATGCATGGAAGTACGATTTACAACTCTGGGTTGATGTGCAAGTATGTACCATACGTACTTTGCAAATACGCGCCAAATCCGAGGCACCAACAATTTATTCTTATTTTTCTGTCCGCACGTAGCCATATTTTTGCACAATAAATTCTCTGTACGGTACTTACAGCATAGGGACAAGTCCAGCCTTCACCATTCGGTCGGCCAGCCACCCAGACTTTGACAGTGACTTCACAGCATGCGCCGCCTCTTCTAAGCAGTAGGTGATTGACTGATAGCATCCATCTCCATGGAGCGTTGCATCCATCATGCCCATGAGTTTCATTGAAACATCTTGGGAGGAAAGGAATCGTGCTGCCGGGCCTCCTTGATCGTCTTGGCTGCCGTATACATGGGCGATTGCGATAAAAGCCTATAATGACAAAGAGATAAAAATAATGACAAAGAGAAGCACACAAGTTTGCTGCATTGCGCGTTTTGACCTGGATTTCTGTATAACTTTAGCGATGAGAAAACCTGCAGCATGACATTGACTGCAACATGATATTTTCACTCACTGCCGTTGGGAGATCTTGTCCTGCCTGCCTTGTCACAGCCTGTAAAAGACCAGCATCTTGCAGGACGATGTGGAGTGACTCTGAACGTGAAAGATTGGCAAGTGCTTCAAAAAATCCATGATTTTTAACGGAGGCCTTGACAAGGCTTGGAACACAGCCGAGGTCCGCAAGTCGTTCGCGGATTTGTTTAGGATTACTGACATTTTGCAAGAAGTCTTCACACTCATCCTTAACCAGAGGAAAGTTCTGCGCGCGAGAGAGAAATGAGAAAGCCATGGTGAGGTTTGTGCACTCCCATGGAATAGGCAATCCTCTCTTGGTTTTCAAAAGGTAAGGTCAGCACCCCTCACCTCATGGTCATGGCAGTCAATGGTTCTCGCAACAAGAGCCACATGCCCACATGTAAAAAGCTCTTGAAGACAGCTTGCAAACATATCTTCTGGCATATATGAGCCAATCGATGCATCAAGGATGTTAATTGCTGCTGACAGTTGCTCTGCCTCTGTGCTTGATGTCAGGGAAAGACGATTGAGTTTTGTAAAACGGCGGATCATGTTCTCTTTCACAAGCACCACAGCAAAGTTCGGTTTGTCCTTGCTCGCGGAGGCACGGCAAATGTTCAGAGCTGCAGTGCGCTTGAAACTTCCCTGTGTGTGTATGTGTTAGAGAGAGAGTGTGTGTGTGTGTAATGGCGCACGTCTGTTGTGCAGATGCATGCAAGCAAAGACAGGGGAGAAGGATATTGTTCTTACATGCGTGCAACTTGTCGCACCTCATTGCACACACAGAGCTCCAGGAGCACAGGAATGAGTCCTTTCAAGCGCAGACTGACAGAAAGCTCTTGGCTCCAATTCTTCAATCGAAAAGCTTCCCCGTCCCAGGCTAGCTCATTCAGTTTCTGCAGTGCTTGCATCTGACTGTCATCACTGTTGTGGAGAGCTTCAACTAAGGACTGCACGCCTATGGAGGCATCTGTGGTTGACATGGCAGGAACCTCAGTGAAATGGAGTTTGAAATTATTTTGAAATTTATCTTTTTTATTATTTGCGATTATTTGAGCATACTGACAAATTCTAAGGTCGGCAAATCGGGCGCTGACCAAAACATTTCTAACAAATATTTAGATGCAACTGGCGCGTTTCCACCGGTTCCTATAGATTGATTTGGCGTTCCTATAATTCGGACCTGTTTCCACAGTTAGGTGAAATTGTACACGGATTTCTTTGTGTAAAAAGGGGACCAAATGGCTGGGAAAAAGTGTATCCTCCGTACAGGGGGAAAATAAATGCTCAGGTGGTCTAGACTAGCAGAATGTAAGGCTGGCTATCCAGGGAGCTCCCAGCTACTTACAGTGTGGCACAAACTGACTCAAACAGGCCCGCAAGAAACATTTATATGCGAAATTTTTTTCATTATTTCATGGTTCCTCCCACCAGAGTCCCTCCATAAAAGGCCTTGTACCCTAATTTTTTAAAGACACAAATGCAACCCCCCTCACACACATGCACGCTCACACGCACGCAAACGCACACACACAAGCACGCACACACGCACACACACACACACACACACACACACACACACACACACACACACACACACACACACACACACACAAACACACACACACACACGCACGCACTC
>Ga0307942_1004274_pt1 | contig 11413 bp, 10 predicted proteins | sample OrgLakmetagen175_FD_201846 | JGI IMG/M metagenome (GOLD analysis project Ga0307942, IMG submission 201846) | Saline water microbial communities from Organic Lake, Antarctica - #175 | ecosystem: Environmental > Aquatic > Non-marine Saline and Alkaline > Saline | place: Antarctica: Organic Lake...
CATGTCTGCTGACACATACCCACATACACATGCAAGCCCAGACCTCATTAGCTCACTTCGCACTGGCCAAACCCTATATATTTATAAGGTGTATATACGACATTGTCAGCAGGGAAATCACCAAACATGCGGTCAAATACGGTATAAATACGGTTCTTGCCAGCCCAACCCTCATTAACGTGCTTCGCACTGGCCAAAAGCCAGACGCTTGCGTCACAGCTCACAGTGACATACACAAACACACACACACACACACACACACGCTGGCTTAATAACCTAGGATCCCACCAAATAAGCCCTTCACATCCACAAGCTGTCGACATTTTCAGGCAGCAGCCATGCCAGGCTGGAGTCCTTTGTAATTCAAACTAAATTTAACCGTCCCCCCTTTGTAAGCCCTCCACAAACTGTCATCATGCACAGCGCCTTTCCTCCCCCGCACTCATCTTATGGGCGACCAACGTTTACCATGCACACAGCCTGCACGCTTTCACACACGCACCGTAATAGGGAGATCCAACCTGCAATGAAGGACAGGAATATAGCAGGCGTCTGTACATTGCGCATGTGTGTGTGTGTGTGTGTGTGTGTGTGTGTGTGTGTGTGTGTGTTTGTGTGTGTGTGTGAGTGTGTGAGTGTGTGAGTGTGTGTGTGTGTACTCGTGTGATTATTATGAAAAAGAAACAGCGCATGAAACACTCACCAGGTCACGGAAGCGCTCTCCAGGCTTGAAGAACACACCAAGACCAAAGTCCGTTAGTTTGAGCTCGCCATCTGCAGCCTGCGATTGTTTTCATGTGCACATGTGTGCATATGCATGTGCCTGTGCGTATGTGTGTCCGTGCTTGTGCGTGATTAATGCGTCTGTACCAGTGTGCGTGGCTGTAATTGTGAGTGTGTGTGTATGTGTGTGAGTGTGCGCGTGTGGATATGCAAGCAGACGTGCATGCAACAGTCCTTAGAGTGATTCTTACGTCTGACCATGCCTCACTACATGTATGCCCAGCTTCAAGTCACCTTGCTTGTGAGCAGGAAGTTCTCAGGCTTCAAGTCCCTGTGCATCACGCCCAGCTCATGGCAATGGTTCACGACCTCCACCATCTTGCGGAAGACCTGCAATTGCGACGGAAGGGACAGCAGTTGAGGAAGGGTCGCATTATTTCGACTATCTTTTGGTCGATTCCGGTTGCCTGCTCAGGCGATTGCTGCAAGTGGAGAGGAAGCAACATGTCTGACCGCCCCCTCACCTTTGCAGCCTTCTTTTCACTAAAGTTGCCTGCCTCCACAATGCTGTCAAACAGCTCTCCACCAGCACACAGCTCCATGGCCAAGTGCACAAAGTCCTTGTCTTCGTGGGTGCTCTGCAGGTTGGCAGCAGGTGCAATTGTGATTGTGTCCTGTGCGTATGCAAGCACGCCCCCCCCCCCAGTAAAAGGAAAACCAATAATATTCCTTTCTCTCCTCGACGATCCCATTGCATCGCGCTTGGTTTTCGTTCCGGCACATACTGCTCCAGACCCCCTGCTGGAGACGCACCTTGAGCGACACTACGTGTGGATGCCCGGCCACTAGGTTCATGATGGCCACCTCCGCCTGTACATCCTTCACGTCCTCCTTACATACGAGCTTGGCCTTCGATATCGACTTGCAGGCGTCCTTGGCTCCATTCTTTTTGTTGATGGCAAGCTTGACCACGCCGAAAGCGCCCTTGCCTGTGTGCCGTGATGCAAGGAAAGTTTAGGGGGCGGTACTTCCGGAGTGCAGCTGTGGGGAGGGCATGTCGTTCTGGCCAGAGCAAGCTCAGTCCCATCCGTTCCTCAGTTCCACACCTAGCTGTTTCTCTATCGAATACACATCCTCGAGCTTGACGTCATGGGGGGGCTTGCCCAAGATATTGTGGACTGAGAACGGCTGCTTGCTTCCCATTGCGATGCTTGAAATGTTGTTTTGTTAAAAATGTAAATTACATTGGGTAAAGTGGCGCCAATTCCTCATTCGAAGGCACAATAACTTGACTCTCAACTTTCAACTTTCCACCATGTGACTCTTGACCGGGACTAGCCAGTCTATACTGAACATGGATTACTACTTCACTGCAGCTATATGATGGCAAGCTGTTTGCAAGCTTTCAGACCAGGAGTCAAGTATTAGAGTCGTGCAGACTGGACCCATGCACCAGACAACACACAAGATGTTGCGGGTAGTTCACACCGTGGCCGGTGCGTGTGCTCTGACGGTTAGAGAATGCCTTGGACCCAGTGTGTCTGTGCACGAGATAATTGCTTGTGTATTTCTTGTTAAACACGCAGAAGATGACACGGCCAGCTCTGAAGGTGGAGGCAAGATTGTTTCGTTTGGAAGGGAGCCAGCTGGTTGGATACAGGCCCAGGATTTGCTGCGGGCGACAAGAGGTGTGCTTTTCCGTTTGTTGACACCTTTTTGGCTACTTAGTCAGCGTTGGCTAAACACAGTGTTATAATCTAACTGCAGTTGAGCTAGAATGCCTCCCTTCTTGAACAGGAGGAATGCACTGTTCACGTCTGTATTTGATTCAAAGACCACAACACCTTTCAGGTTGTAATTGAGCCTAGTGAGCCTAGTGAGCCTAGTGACTAGTGAACCCTTCCCACTACAGGTTCCATCAACGCAGAGTTCCTTTTTTCTTCTCCTAGGCAGCAATGTGGGCAATGGCATTTTCAAATTAAAGCCTGCACATCACCAAGTCATACAAAGAAAGTCTGCCAGTTTATCAATCTTACATGTTCGTATGGCGGCAAGGACAGCTTTTGTAAGCGACAAGAACGACCATCCATCTGCAGGTTTCCCTGCTAGACCTCTGTATGCACGCATTGCGACTATTTGCCAATTTCACCTCGTCTTGTTTCTGCTGCTTCCCTAGGTCTTATTCCTGCTGCTCTCATTTCTGCTGCTTCCCTAGGTCTGCCCATCAGCGGGCCTGTTGACGTGAGGAGCCAAGCCAGGTTAAGGCAGCAGGCACGCTTGCACGGCTTCAACATGGCAATTCGCGTGCCTGCTGCCTTGCACCTAAAAAGCCTGAAGAGCGAGTGAGTGCTATGAGCCTGACTTTAAAAAAAATTCCTCCTTCTTTGTTCATCACGGTGAGCCGTGTGCCTGCTGCCTTGCACCTAAAAAGCCTGAAGAGCGAGTGAGTGCTATGAGCCTGGCTTGAAGTTGTTCCTCCTTCTTTGTTCCATCACGGTGAGCCGTGTGCCTGCTCCTTGCACCTAGAAAGCCTGACGAGCGAGTAAGTGCTATGAGCCTGACTTTATAGTGCCTGGCTTGAAATTGTTCCTCCTTCTTTGTTCATCACGGTGAGCCGTGTGCCTGCTGCCTTGCACCTAAAAAGCCTGAAGAGCGAGTGAATGCTATGAGCCTGGCTTGAAATCGTTCCTCCTTCTTTGTTTCATAACGTTGAGCCGTGTGCCTGCTGCCTTGAACTGAAACTTGAGAGGCAAGTGCGTGTTCTTCCAAAACAAGTGTATCTCTTTATTAGCGCCGTGATTTGCGTGCTTGCTGCCTGGCATAAGCACCTAATTCTGTTTTGCACATAGATCGTGCAACACAATGTTGCATATAGATTGTGCAACACGATTTTGCATATAGATCGTGCAACACACTTTTGCATATAGATCGTGCAACACATTATTGTTTGAAAGTATAACTGTACAAATAGTATTGATTGGAATCGTAACACGGTTTATTGGGTTTGTATACCACCGTTTGTGTACTACCGTTTGTATACAACCGCGCGTTTGTATACCACTGCACGTTTGTATACCACCGTTTGTTCACCAACTGGAGAATCTCCGCTGTATAGTACTAAAGCACTGCAAATGTATGTATGTACGAATCCGGCCATCGCCATGTGTTTGAATATGTGTTTGAATATGTTATCGTACGTGATTGATTGGAATCGGAGCTCTTATTGTGCGCCAGTAACAAATTCGGATCAGAGGCAAGGAAGCAAAGTCCAGGAAATCTGCGCGATGATAAAAACCAATCACGACTAGAGGAGTTAGATGCAATTTTGTTTAGTTTATTTTAGTTTGGATTACGAAGGCCTCCAGCCTGGCATGGCTGCTCAACCTATAGGTCCCAACAAATAAATTAATCAAAAAGATCGACAGCTGCACTATGAGTTATGTTGAAAAACATAATTTTTGATATCACCTTCAGAAATATTATCAAATAAGAGGATGAACTGGTGCTGTAAATGTTCGGTACCGATACATGAAAAAATAACGTGCTTCTCATCCTGAATATAATCCCCGTTTTCACACAAATTGCAAACACGTGTACTCCTGTCCGGACTCCTGCCATAACACCAGAGGAGTTCGATGCAACTTTGGTGCCGGGTGCGGAAAGCTAGTGGTAGATTTGTACCAAAGGCCATAAATAACATGACGGCAATGATGATTGCTCCCCACACAATGGGAACGGTTGGAGCCAAGTTGGTGACAGGTACTGTGTATGGGATACACCAATAAACATAACGTGGGAAGCCACCCACAAGGAGATCAGGGCATGCAGGATGTGTGGTTTAAACACGCTACGCTCCACAGGATGCGTCCTGCAAAACATAAACACCATCAGTACCGTACAGAGATTTAATATTCCGCACCCCTAAAATTATTTAGTTTGCAAATCCGCATTAAATTCGCACCCCTTAAATGATAATTATTATCCTATCCGCACGAATCCGCAGGGCCAAACAACCCTTGATGATGGCCCTAGACCTTACCATTGCTTCATTATATGCATGGAAGTTTACTTTTGCAAAAGATATTGACCACAGGGTGGGCTGTTGCCGCCCTCTGCATGCAAATATGAGCCTGGCAGGTTGGTACCCAAGCACGAGTTGTCAAACTGCTCAAAAAACTGACTGCACTCTAGTTGCATGTCAAAGCTCATTCCAAGTCCTTGTTCCAACTCTGTGTGTGCGCGCAACTCGCACAACTTGTGCTCGCATCCCAATCATTTCACAATCTAGTCCATGCCCTCTCCCTCTTTATCCCCACTGCCCTCCCCCTCGCTCTCTTCCTCACTGCCCTCCCCATCTTCCTCGCTCGCACGGCTCTCCCCCTCACCCTATCTGTCTGCCTCAAAAAGGGTTAATTTTCACTATCCGCAGCCCCAAAAATATTGATTAAATCCTCCGCAGTCAGCAGCACCCCTCAAACATTATTTTTGCGGCGTGATATATTCTCTGTACAGTAGTCTCTGTTTATACCCACATGGAAACCAGGGCGTGCTGAATGTGTGGTGTTACACATGTTAGGCTCCATATAATACACCTGCAAATCATTATCACTATCATCAGTCTGTTTGAATACCTGTACACAAGGTAAGGTAAGGTTACATCGCTATATATGCCTCAGGGGCATTTAAGCGGAAGCTTGGGAAAAAGCCTGTAACCACACCTAGATAAACAAAAGGGGAAGCGTCTATGATGAGCAAGAGAGAGAGAGAGAGAGAGAGAGAGAGAGCGAGAGAGAGAGAGAGAGAGAGAGCGAGAGAGAGAGAGAGAAATATCTAGTTAAATATCTGTTATCTGTTATCTGTATATATAGGTAGAAACCAGAAGGGGCACATCTTCATGAGTGATGTGACGTGGTAACAGCGTTTCGCAGTGTTGTGGTTCACAGAAGGCTTTTGCTGGGGGGGGGCCGATGAAGCTACCTGACAACCTTATACAGATATTATTAATATTTTAAGATAACCTTATACCTGATAACCTTATTTTGTGAAAACCTGAAGCCACCTGATACCCTTACTGCTATCAGATACCCTTCCTTTGTAGCTGTCCTGAAGCTCCTTACCTTCCTGAAGCTATTTGGTAGCTTTCCCCCTCATGCCTGTGTACCATTTCCATCGGCATTCTTGACAAGCCATACTGTTCCCCTCATGCCTGTGTACTATTTCCATCGGCATTCTTGACAAGCCACCTACCTGCAAAACTGTGTCAGGGACATGTATGAAGTTGGCCAGAACCGTACATATACACCATACATAACCGTATATTTGGTGATTTCCCTGCCCAAAATACCGTATTACACCGTATATGTATGGTTCTGCCAACGCTAGACATGCACTAAGCTGTGCCATCAACTGACACCAGTTTGGCAGTGACACTGCCGGTGAACGTGGTTCAAAACACAAGTGAGCGTAGTTTAAATTTAGTTTCGATTACAAAGGCCTGAAATCACTGATGAGGCTGGCTGGATGCATGTGGTGTTGCTGTACTGGCAGACAACGCAGAGGCCCTGTATCACTTCTTACCGCTTCCTACATATTGTGCGCAGGGTGTGAGCAACCACCAATGAGGCTGGCTGGATGCATGTGATGTCGCTGTACTGGCAGACAACGCAGAGGCCCTGTATCACTTCTTACCGCTTCCTGCTTGTTGTGCGCAGGGTGTGGGAAATCACTGATGAGGCTGGCTAGATGCATGTGATGTTGCTGTACTGGCAGACAACACAGAGGCCCTGTATCACTTCTTATCGCTTCCTGCTTGTTGTGCGCAGGGTGTGGAAATCCACTGATGAGGCTGGCTGGATGCATGCGGTGTTGCTGTACTGGCAGACAACGCAGAGGCCCTGTATCACTTCTTACCGCTTCCTGCTTGTTGTGCGCAGGGTGTGGGAAATCACTGATGAGGCTGGCTAGATGCATGTGATGTTGCTGTACTGGCAGACAACGCAGAGGCCCTGTATCACTTCTTATCGCTTCCTGCTTGTTGTGCGCAGGGTGTGGAAATCCACTGATGAGGCTGGCTGGATGCATGCGGTGTTGCTGTACTGGAAGACAACGCAGAGGCCCTGTATCACTTCTTATCGCTTCCTGCTTGTTGTGCGCAGGGTGTGGAAATCCACTGATGAGGCTGGCTAGATGCATGTGATGTTGCTGTACTGGCAGACAACGCAGAGGCCCTGTATCACTTCTAATCGCTTCCTGCTTGTTGTGCGCAGGGTGTGAGCAACCACCGATGAGGCTGGCTGGACGCATGTGATGTCGCTGTACTGGCAGACAACGCAGAGGCCCTGTATCACTTCTTACCGCTTCCTGCTTGTTGTGCGCAGGGTGTGGGAAATCACTGATGAGGCTGGCTAGATGCATGTGATGTTGCTGTACTGGCAGACAATGCAGAGGCCCTGTATCACTTCTTATCGCTTCCTGCTTGTTGTGCGCAGGGTGTGGAAATCCACTGATGAGGCTGGCTGGATGCATGCGGTGTTGCTGTACTGGCAGACAACGCAGAGGCCCTGTATCACTTCTTATCGCTTCCTGCTTGTTGTGCGCAGGGTGTGAGCAACCACCGATGAGGCTGGCTAGACGCATGTGATGTCGCTGTACTGGCAGACAACGCAGAGGCCCTGTATCACTTCTTGTCGCTTCCTGCTTGTTGTGCGCAGGGTGTGGGAAATCAACGATGAGGCTGGCTGGACGCATGTGGTGTCGTTGATGCCTGCAAACGATGCGGAGGCCCTGTATCGTGTCAAAGAGTTTTCTCTGATGAAGATGGGCCGGAGGGCGTACACCGCCTCCCTTGCAGGTCTTAGTGTTTATTCATTGGGTTGGCCATGACTATAATACACACACACAACTAAATGTATACAGAGTTTGCAGAGAACGCCCTCAGCCACAACGTAAATGTATGCACACATTGAACACAAAGCAACTTTGTGGCAGGGCATTGTCCATGTTCACGATAGTGCACAGTTTTCATTCACAGGTATTTTATGTGTTTGTGGTGACGCATTTTCTTGTCACGCAAGAGATTTAGCTTGACCTCCTGATCACACAACTGCACCCTCACTCACACATGATCACTCGACCTCCTGATCACACATGATCACTTGACCTCCTGATCACACAACTGCACCACCCTCACTCACACATGATCACTTGACCTCCTGATCACACATGATCACTTGACCTCCTGATCACACATGATCACTGGACCTCCTGATCACACAACTGCACCCTCACTCACACATGATCACTTGACCTCCTGATCACACATGATCACTTGACCTCCTGATCACACATGATCACTTGACCTCCTGATCACACAACTGCACCCTCATTCACACATGATCACTTGACCTCCTGATCCCACATCTGCACCCTCACTCTCACATGATCACTTGACCTCCTGATCACACATGATCACCTGACCTCCTGATCACACATGATCGCTTGACCTCCTGATCATACATGATCACTTGACCTCCTGATCACACAACTGCACCCTCACTCACACATGGTCACTTGACCTCCTGATCACACATGATCACTTGACCTCCTGATCACACAACTGCACCCTCACTCACACATGATCACTTGACCTCCTGATCACACATGATCACTTGACCTCCTGATCACACATGATCACTTGACCTCCTGATCACACATGATCACTTGACCTCCTGATCACACATAATTACTTGACCTCCTGATCACACATGATCACTTGACCTCCTGATCACACATGACAACTTGACCTCTTGACCACACATGATCACTTGACCTCCTGATCACACATGATCACTTGACCTCTTGACCACACATGATCACTTGACCTCTTGACCACACATGATCACTTGATCTCCTGATCACACAACTGCACCCTCACTCACACATGCACACCGGTAGGCACATACAGAGGTTACAGATACAGCCATCAGTAAAAATATGCGACTGCTAGGCTGCGTATGTATAGGGTGGGCCAGAACCATACATTCATACGTATATACAGTGTACATACAGTATTTTTAGCAGGGAAATCACCAAACATACGGTCATATACGGTGTGAATATACGGTCCTGGCCAACCCTACGTATGTAACCCACTGCAAAATGTGAGGAGAGTTTGTTGGCACATACTGTGGGAGGTGGCTTTTACTTGAACTGTCAAGGGCAGCACATGCGTTGAGATACACACCCTCGCTCACACATGCACACAGGCTGGCACATGCTGTGGGAGGTGGCTTTCACTTAAACCGTGAAGGGCAGCACAGGCGTTTGAGATACACACCCTCACTCACACATGCACACAGGCTGGCACATGCTGTGGGAGGTGGCTTTCACCTGCACCGTCAAGGGCAGCACAGGCGTTTGAGATACACACCCTCACTCACACATGCACACAGGCTGGCACATGCTTTGGGAGGTGGCGCTGAGCAGCACTGTCAAGGGCACCACAGGTGTTTGGGGGGCATCTGAAGTCAAGCTGCTGCTGGACGCTGTGACTTCCGCTCTCCAGGTACTCCAGAGATGTGCCTATTCTAGATTTACCCAAACGGTTATACAGATATTGTGTTCAATATTACGTGAAAAACTTTGGGGGGCAATTGAAATTTAAGCTACTGCGGGATGCTGTGACCTCCGCTCTCCAGGTATTCCAGAGATGTCCCTGATCTAAACTTTCCCAAACGGTTGTTAAGAATTTGTGTCTTAATTATCGTGAAAAACTTTCGGGGGCATCTGAAATTGCGCTGCTGCGGGATGCTGACCTCCGATTTCAAGGTATTTCTGGAGATGTGCCTCACACTTTGGTCTATGATCAATTCAAGATACTTGTGGAGGCAGGCTGATCCGGAAGAGGAAATTGTTAGGCTGATTGAATGGAGCTCAGCAGCATATCTACTTTATTTTTGGGCAAGCAGTGCTTTGCTTGTACTACCGCATGTAATCATGCTCCTTTAAGGCATCATCATATCAAGTTTCATACTTTTAATTTAAAAAGTTTTGACGTCGTTTTCTCCTTCTGTTCTTCAGGTGTCAAGCAACCCAGAGGAGCGTTTGGGCAAGGGGACGGCAGGTGGGGGGCAAGCCGTGTTTGTGTGCGTGCGTATGAGTGTGTGTGCATGCATGTATGTGTGTGTGTGCGTGTGCGTGTGTGTGGTGTGTGTGTGTGTGTGTGTGTGCGTGTGTGTGTGTGCATGTGTGTGTGTGTGTGTTTATGTGTGTGTGTGTGTGTGTGTGTGTGTGTGTGTGTGTGTGCGCGCACGCACATGTGTGCAAATGTGTGTGCATTTGTATGTATGTGTGTGTGTGTCATGAAATAAGCCTATGCCAGAGCTGATAGCTTGTGATACCCGACTTATGTTTCTCTTTTTTCTTTTTTGCAGGTGCCTGTGCTGCTGCTGCCTTGTGGTGGTTGCTTAGTCAGCCGAAGGCAGGGCTGAGAGAACATTCCCCCTGCACTGACAGCCCCGACACTGCAAAGCAGAAGGGCGGCAGAGAGTCTATGCAAGAGGAAGCTATAGTCGCTGGTGTGTGTATATGTGTGTGTGAGTGTGTGTGTTTGCAACTTAGGATGTGTGTTTACAAAGCACGTAGTCAGGATTGAATCACAACATCAAACGAGCAGCGCACTTGATGTGCCATGATCATCAAAGCCAGACACATAAAATTTCCCCCACTGCATGTGGTCTTAGCTCCATCCTCCATCCCTAACATTAATTACGCTTTGATATTGCATGTTTTTGTAGAGTTCTGTACAGTTGTGTTAAGTTGTGCAGACTTCTGTAGAGTTGTGCATATTTTTGTAGAGTTGCATATTTTTGTAGAGTTCTGTAGAGTTGTGCACAGTTGTGTAGAGCTCTGTAGAGTTATGAAGAGTTCTGAAGAGCTCCGAGTTCTGAAAATTCTGGAGAGCTTTAAGGAGTTCTGTAGAGTTTTGTAGAGCTCTGAAGAGTTAGGATGCGTTTTGAAGAGCTCTGAGGAGTTCTGTAAAGTCATGTAGAGCTATGTAGAGTTCTGAAGAAGTTCTGGAGAGCTCTGTAAAGTTTTGGTAAGTTCTGATGAGTTCTTAAGGGTTCTGTAGAGTTCTGTAGAGTTCTGAAGAGTTATGATGCGTCCTGAACAGCTCTGAGGAGTTTTGTAAAGTTCTGTAGAGCTATGTAGAGTTCTGAAGAAGTTCTGGAGAGCTCTGTAGAGTTTTGGAAAGTTTTGATGAGTGCTTAAGAGTTCTGTAGAGTTCTGTAGAGTGCTGAGTCCTGTAGAGTTCTGTAAAGTTCCGTAGAGTTCTGTGATTTTTAGGTCTGGTAGTGCTGGCCAACATGCTGACGGTTTATGCTAGAGTTGTTTATGACTTTAAATTTGTTTGGAAAGCCTTTGAGCAGACCCTCCGCAATTGCAGCGTCTGAGCTGCATTTGCATGTGAACGAACTTGAGAAGGCGCAGCCGCCCACACCAATGTCAGGCACTTCTGTCCTCCTGCTGGAATTGCAGCGTCCGAGCTGCATTTGCATGTGAACCAACTTGAAGAGGAGCAACCGCACACACCAATGTCAGGCACTTCTGTCCTCCTGCTGCAATCGCAGCGTCCGAGCTGCATTTGCATGTGAACGAACTTGAAGAGGAGCAACCGCACACACCAATGTCA
>Ga0307942_1004282_pt1:0-10000 | contig 11405 bp, 10 predicted proteins | sample OrgLakmetagen175_FD_201846 | JGI IMG/M metagenome (GOLD analysis project Ga0307942, IMG submission 201846) | Saline water microbial communities from Organic Lake, Antarctica - #175 | ecosystem: Environmental > Aquatic > Non-marine Saline and Alkaline > Saline | place: Antarctica: Organic...
AGACACACAGACACACAGACACACAGACACACAGACACACAGACACACAGACACACAGACACACAGACACACAGACACACAGACACACAGACACACAGACACACAGACACACAGACACACAGACACACAGACACAGACACACAGACACAGACACAGACACAGACACAGACACAGACACAGACACAGACACAGACACAGACACAGACACAGACACAGACACAGACACAGACACAGACACAAACACAAACACAAACAAACACGGAACCCACCTGCGTATAAACACCAACACACACAGAAACAAACACAAACACAAACACACAGACACACACAGACACACAACCAGACACAGACACACAGGCACAGACACAGACACAGACACAGACACAGACGCAGACAAAGACGCAGATGCAGACGCAGACACAGACACAGACACAGACACAGACACAGACACAGACACAGACACAGACACAGACACAGACACAGACACAGACAGACACAGACACAGACACAGACACAGACACAAACACAAACACAAACACAAACAAACACGGAACCCACCTGCGTATACAGACCACACACCAACACCAACACACACACAGACACGCGGAGATACCCACACCAGCACACTTGAGCTGCACACCTGACTCATCCAGCTTTGAGTTGGCTCGGCCCATGTTCTGGACCTGCTTTTGCAAATAGTGCCACGAAGGTATGCTCACAGGGATCCTGGGCAGCGTGTTGTGATGGCTACCTCGTGATGAAGACCTGTAAGGCAGATGGACATCAGGTGAGAGTGAGCCTATGTGTGTGCGTACGTGTGTGTGCGTATGTGTGTGCATGTGTGTGTGTGTGTCTATTTGCCTGTGTGTGCTGTGGCTAATAAGATGAAAATCCAACCTGCATGCAAACAAATTGCAAGGGGTTGTAGAAGAGGTGTGAGTTTTTTTTTATGAATGTTTGCGTGCGCTAGTACATTCGCGCGTGCATGTGTCTTCAAATTTCATCTATGGTTTCATAAAGGTTCTGGCCAGAAATAAAGTAAAGAACGAGCACATAAGCTATAAACAAACACACATAACATAAAATTGGTCAGCTGAGACACAGCAACATAAAATGCGTAGTGGAATAGTAAGATGGTGCTACTTTACTGTAACATACTGTAACATATCACAGCAACATAAAATGCGCAGTGAAATAGTAAGATGGTGCTACTTTACTGTAACATATCACAGCAACGTAAAGTGCGTTGTAGCATAGTAAGAATGATACTGCTGTAAGATACATTGAGGCTTACATGCTTGCATTCATCCACCACAATCCTCGTCTTTGGGCCCATGTGGCTGCTCATTTTCAAATTTCGACCATCGTGCTTAATAATATTATTTAATTTGACCCTGGGACGTAAATGTTATAAATCTTTATTCTCCTGCTAACAAATGACACATGTCCTCAACATGCTCGGTTCTAGCCAGCCCTGATCACAATTTATTCACTTTGGCAGCTGCAGCAAGAGCTGATGGAAAGGAGTCCACATAGACACCCTTCCTGTGCTCTACCCAATGTATAAATTGCTTGCAAAAAAAATACGAGCCCCAAATGTCCACTGCTGCACAAGTACCTGCTCACATCCAAACCATTTAAGCAACTGCACTGCAGCAGGAGCTCAGGAAAAGGAGCCCACACAAACTAATGTTCTGTGTTTTACTACATGATTTCGCTCATCGCCGCAAGGCCTGCTCACATCCAAACCATTCAAGCAACTGCAGCGCAGCAGGAGCTCAGGAAAAGGAGCCCACACAGGCATACTTTCTGCGTCTTACTAAATGTTTATGCTCATTGCTGCCCTGCTCCTCCACAAGCGCTTCCAAAGCCGGATGCATCGGCTTCACTGACCTTGCTTCTTTTACACATACATAAGCCGGATGCATCGGCTTCACTGATCTTGCATCTTTTACACATACATAAGCCGGATGCATCGGCTTCACTGATCTTGCTTCTTTTACACATGCATTGATAATAGGCCAGAACCATGCATATACGGTGTGTTTACGATACGATTAGTGGGGGAATTTCCATATACATGGTACTATACAGGAAATACTACGCAGTTCTATACAGTTTTGGTAGACCCCACCCAAACACACACACACTGCTGGAGCTGAACTAAAACCGGGAACTGAATATACAAGTTGCCAAGTTGCCTTAAAGCGCACGTATTGCCTGCTGCACGCCCTTGCTCACCCCCCTCTCCATGGGTGGGCAATCACGAAATCAAGTTTAGAGGCATGTGAAGCAGGCTTGTGAAACAAAGCAGCAGGATTTCGAGGCCCACAGTGCCAGCTGTAAGAGCTGAGGATCAGCAGATCAAATCACTCACTTTTAGGATTGGCCAGAACCATACATTTATAGGTATATACGGTGTATATATGTATATACGGTATTTTTGGCAGGGAAATCACCATACCGTACCAAAATTATACCAACCCGCAAGAATAATGTTTTTGAGGGGTGCGGCTAAGTGCGGACAGAAAATAAATAAATAAATAATAATTTCAGGCCTGCGGATTGGTGAAAATGGCCTAAATTGATGAGAATGGCTTAAAAATGGCCTGCGGATTGGATTATAATAAATATTGAAGGGGGTGCGGATTGGTTGCGGATTTGCAAAACTAAATATTTTTTTTTGGGGTGCGGGATGATAAAATTTTGGTACGGTACATACGGTCATATAAGATGTGTATATACGGTACTGGCCAACCCTACTCACTTTTCAAAGCATGCAAACAGCAGGTCTAGCAGCGCTTCCCACAGTGCCAGCTGTAAGAGCTGAGGAGTCACTCACTTTTCAAAGCATGCAAACAGCAAGTCAAGCAGCGCTTCCCACTTTCCCTTCCGTTCTGCTTTCTGCTCCTTGCTCAGCTTGTCAGAGGTTTGCAGCCCCTCTGCGGCAGTGGAGGGATATGCGTATGTGTGTATGTAAGTTTGTGTGCAAGAGTGTGTGTTGTGTGCTTTGTGCAAGTGTATTAATATATGTATGTGTGTTTAAACCAGTGTAGTATATGATTATGTGAGCGTGCGTGTGTGTGTGTGTGTGTGCTAGTTGTGTGTATGTACAAGCACATTCAAGTCTGCATGCCTGTATGCGAACAGCATTCTTGGTCTACCAGGAACATACTCAAGCAGACAAAGCAGTCAAAAGCAGACAAAGCATTTAACAAGCAGCAGGGGCATCTGTAGTAAACAAGCAGCTGGATGATGGCAAAACAGTTGCGCAGAGGAGAGATGGCACTCACTGCGGAACAAGTTGCCCAAATCCTTCAACCACAGCCACAGATGCAGGATGCCAAATGCCCTGTGTGTGCGTGTGTGCGTGTGTGCGTGTTTGTGTGTGTGTGTGTGTGTGTGTGTGTGTGTGTGTGTGTGTGTGTGTGTGCGTGCGTGCGTGTGTGTGTGTGTGTGTGTGTGTGCATGTGTGTGAGTGTGTGCGTGAGTGTGTGCGTGAATGTTTGTGTGTGTACACGTGTGTATGCGCGTGCGTGAGGCTTAGGTCACACAAGTCGCAGAGCCGGCTAGGAATCTGGAGTAGCAACGAAACAAAATGGGGAAAGCACAAAGTATGACAGAGTAAATAGGGAGAGATTGCGGAGTAAATTGGGGAGTAAATGGGGAAAGCACGAAGTGTGACAGAGTAAATGGGGAGAGATTGCGGAGTAAATTGGGGAGTAAATGGGGAAAGCACAAAGAGTGACAGAGCCTGGCTCCCTCATTCGCATCTTGAGGTGCTGTTTGCACAAAGCACAAAGAGTGAAATTTTAGACCTTGGAACCCTGAGATGGGACCTTTTCATCATTGGCCATAAGCCATAAGTTACTGCAACTGCACATTCATTTAAGAAGCTACACCTTTGTGGCCACAAGCTACTGCAAACAACAAGCTGCACCTTTGTTTAAAAAGCTATCTCTGCTTCTCTGATCATGTCACTGGAGACCTCACAGCCCACGCAGCTCAGCATATCAGCAACAGCAGAGCTTGTAAGAGGTAAGAGGTGGTATCCTACTATTCTAGAATACTGCACAGAGGTCAGCCAAAGGCATACATACACCAATGCGCTCGCGAAATTTTGGGCAGGGGAACCTCACAAATAAACCCCTGCAAATACAATCTAGCTCCAATCCGTGTGCCTTTCATTGTCACCCTGCATTCTGCACCCTTTACACTCAGCCATCCCTGCACAATTCAACAGCCTGTTTGCTGTCACCTTGCGTGCTGTGCTGCGTGCTGTGCTGCGTGCTGTGCTCAACACACTCAGTTCTTCACACTCGCCGTCCCTGCACAATTCAACAGCCTATTTATTATCCCCTTACAAACTGTGCTGCGTGCTATGCTCAACACACTCGATCACCCCTGCACAGCCCTCAAACCTTCAGCCGTTGCCCTGCATGCTGTCCTCTACGCACCCTGCCATTCCTACATAGCTTGTTTACCTTTGACTGCGGCCTTCCTTTTAACAGGGCACATTTCATGCTCTGTTTGTTCCTCCTCACTCTTGCCTCCAGGGCATGCCACTCAGGCATTCACCTAAACTCACTAAAATCGCTATCCCTGGATACCGCATACCTCAGTGCGTGAGGCTATGTTCTTGAGCAAGGAAAAGGAAACGGGCAACAGACTGAGCACAATACACGCAGGAGTTGAAAACGGCCTCAAGTCATTGGATTTTGCTGTTCCGTCCAGACATGCTCAATTATCCGATCAGCTTCACACACTCTGGGTGCAGGAAGCTTGTGCCATCAAATGCACAAACAAAACACACGCACAAGGAAGGCACCCCCCCCCCCCCCACACTCACTTGACGTCTGCTGTCCATTCATAAGCTCTCAGATTGCCGACCTGCTTCGCATACTCCTGCTGCAGCGAGGTCAGAATGTCGTCTGCACTGGGTAGCTCCCCCTTCATGCCAACCCCTCTCAGCTCCTCCACCTTGCGTATCACCTCAGCTTGCTGCACGTGCAGGCGTGTGCGTGTGTGTGTGTTTTCATTTCATTACAAAGACAAGTCACGATAAGCAGGCCCTGTTGGTAGTGGGCGGGTGCCTGATAGGCGACCTTATAACCAATCAAGGTCTTTGAGTGAGGCTGATGTAGGCGACACAGGTGCGAGCACGTCATCTGCAAGCGGGAGCCATGTGGGTGCGTTGTATTATTGGCCCTCCATAGCATAAACGTTAAAAATAAATATGCTGTGCACAACAGCATGATGAATGGCAAGTACTGGCAAGGTTTGCATGTACTACATAGCCTCTTATTGATCTCGCCTGTCCTTGTCGCTGGGCTGCATTCACACATTTTTCACTGTTGGTTCTACATCCTTTTTGCAGCTGCATGGCGAGCTGCAGAGCAGGCACCAAGGGGGCAGCAAACCCCCGGGAGCAGGGAAATTGGCGGCCAGCGTTACTTATAATGAAGAAATGTCTTTGAATCTGATAAGCATCTTTCACTTTTCACTTTTCACTTTTCGAAAAAGCCCCTAAGAGCCTAAGAGTTTGCATTTTTATTCGTCACAAAAAAAAATGCAAACTTTAAGGGTCGTTGCTGCCCAAGCAGTGAGCGTGCCACGCAAGGGCACAGTTGACCTAAGCGACGAAAAGTCCTGGAGCGATGACATCATAACTACCTGCTTCGCAAGGGAGCTCCAGAACTACGAGCTCAACAGGTGTGCAGTCGGGGTGTGTGTGTATGTGTGTGTGTGTGTATGCGTGTGTGTGTGCGTGTGTGTCTGTGTGTGTGTATGTGTGCAGGAGGACTCTCTCTGATGACACATGTGCACAAACAAGACCATAATGTGCCCTCGCAGAGGGAGGGCTCCCCCAATTTTCAAGAATGCTCTGCACCCGAAGGGCCCACACCCCCAGTGGCAGGGAGTTGCAAACCTGGATGAATTGGGCGTGAAGGTGATTATTATGAGGCCTTTTTGAGCAGGGTATTTCAAATCACATAGTCATCTACCCCATCTGTACGTCTTGATCACTGAGTCATCAATCGACTCCTTTAATCACTTGGCAGGATGCAGAATGGCTCAGCCCTTTTTTTGCTGCCAAAGGCAATGATGAGCTCATCATTGGCGGCAAAGCGCTTTACGACAAACTCAACGCTTACTAAGCAGAGCCTTACCTGCAGATCTAATATCCGTCGGATAATAGATCTGCAGGAAAGGCTCTGCTTAGTAACCCTTGTTCCTCTGCTTGTGCCCTGAACCTGTGTTCCTGATTCAGTGCGGAATTCCAGAATCCAAGTAGAAAATCACCCTAATTCAGGGGAGGCCAGGAAAATGCAGCCAATTGGCGAAATTAAAATCAAAATTTTCCTTAAAACCTCCTGAATCAGGAGGCTCACAGGCTCCGTGCGATCTGGACTGACGTCAAGTTCTGTGGCATGGAGGAGTGGGCGGGTATGCTTGCTCGTCGAGACAACACCACAGTTGACAATGTTCTGAATCAATTCCCTCAAACCGCAGGTGAGCAAGGAAAGCTTTGACCCAGCTGTGTCCAGGCATAGGCAGGCATGCACTGCTGATGTACAGGAACTTATAGATTTTTGCTGACACTACTGCCAAGTCTTCATGTTGTACACTGTTCATATGCAGCACGTCATGTCCTACCCACTGAAAAAAGGGTCATTGCCCGCAAGAATTAGGAGGCCTGGTCGGCTAGTGAAGCAGCTTTCCATTCACGTGAGAAATTTTGATCTTGTGTTGGTGACTTTCCCTCCTTACCTAACTGTCTTGCTTTATAGCACGGGAATCTGTTGTGCAACCTTCACCTTGGATTAAAAAAAACAAGGTGTTCAAGCGCGCAATCTGCACTCGGTAAAGACTATCCTGTCAAGGTCGTTTGCTTCTTAACCCCTCTTTCACTTAGTGTTTGCATGTGTGCAGGCAGCAGGGGGAGAAATCAGGAGCAAGCCAGGCTCAGGCGGGCACAGGGATGTTTTCTCCAGAGTACCAGGATAGCCAGGCTTATAGAGATAGCCCTGAGTTCTGGTTCTCTTCTTTAATAGAAATGGTGACCTCCCCTCCTTACCTGACTGTCTTGCTTACTAGTAATTAGATAATAGCAAATGCTCTTTAATTAGATCATAGCACACGCACTGTACGCGCCCGTGCATGTGCTGCATGGATGTGAGCACGGGAATCTGTTGTGCAACCTTCACCTTGGATTAAAAAAATGTGCTACCTGTATCCAGACGCGCAAAGGGTGCATTTCCCTGCCGTGCATCACATATTTTTTGCGTAACTAAGACTGTGTTACTACGTTTTTGCTGCAGGCTCCCTGGGAGGCGCACGCACGCAGGCAGCTCGTGCAGTAATATATATATATCTTGGTACATCTCATATGAGTTATCATACACAATTTTTAGGTATAAAACGCATTTGAAACTTATATATTAATACGTTCAAGTTGGGAAAAGGAGTAAAGCCAAAATGTCTGATCAGAGATGGTTCCAAAATGTCTGATCAGAGATGGTTTACACTGAATTATGTAAACACTCGTGCATCGTGCATACCCACACAAGGATGCACCACGTGGCTTGACAGGAACTGAGTCAGCCGAACCTGGCAACACGAGGCAGAACCGGATGAGAAGACATCGCCGTTGGCTTATGCAAGATACGATTGAGGATTCTGGCGTCAGTGTGTACAGCAAGGAGCTAACAGAAAGGAGGTTGCCGGTGGTGAAGGGACTGCAGTGCCAGCCCAGCTCCTTCCATGGGATGGTGGCACCGGGTACCATGGTGGCATCCTCCCATGGAAGGAGCTGGGCTGGCATTGCAGTCCCTTCACCAACGGCAACGGCCAAGGTGAAGCACGTGGCAGCACAGCAGCAGACTTAAGCTTTAACGGCGGTCATCCTGTCGGTCTTGAAGCAGTCAAAGAGTGGGAGATGGGGTTGGCTGCAGGACCTGATGGGGGTATTATCCCTACACCCTGACCTGTTTCTTCTGTAGCCAGAGCTATAGTTCCCCAATCCAAACACATGGGTGTGCATGTTCATTAGATAATTTGCAGCACCCATATAAAAAGCTTATAGCTGTGGAAGTTTGCAGACACCTGCCGTGCCTTTTCAAACTGGATTTGCTGCTGATGATGACTTTTTGCGTCTTACGTTTTTGCTGCTGATGATGACTTTTTGCGTCTTGTGATTTGCTGCTAATGATGACTTTTGCTGCTGCTGATGACTTTTTGCGTCCAGATGGCATGTTAGTAATGCCCATTGGCATTTGGACCTCAAACAGATCCCCCCAAAGGACAGAGACATACATCTTGTAGAATTCAAATTTTGCTCAGACACAAACCCGTAACAGACATTAGAAATCTGTATGAAAAGGAGTTTGGTTGCAATGGGGGGTGACCTTCAGTTCTGTTATTTGGCTGATCGGCTGCTGACTGGTCTCGGCCAGCCACAAATTAATCCAAAAGCTTAGAAAGGAAGAGGAAAAAGTCTAGTGTTCTGCTGAGAAAGGAAACTATGAACAAGTTGGTTGTTGACTTGTTGCAGCAAAAAGGGTTAAGCTGCTGAAAAGTCCTCAAAATGAATCCGTAAACGTGTGTGTGTGTGTGTTGTGAGGATTGTGAATGCATCAGCTTGCTGCACGTGTGAGTGTGCGCACAAACAAATGTCTGTGAGTGGTTGAAATTGTGGGCGCATTGCCTCAGCTTACTGCACATGTGAATGATGGATTTACTGCCATTTATTTAAAACGTACTTTAGTGGAAAAGATCTGTTTGAGCTTAAATCTTCTTGCTAAATTAAAATTAAAGTACATCCTGGCACAGTAGGTGCAAACAAGCTGGTTCAGTGCGTGTGTGATACATGGTATGTGTGTATGTGTGATGCATGGTGTGTGTGATGTATGGGGTGTGTGTATGTGACTTTGTTCACGCGTGTGTACGTGTGCGCGTCAACATTGCCATCTTGGCACGCACCTTGGCAGCAAGCCCGGGTCGTTCCTTATGGAAATCTGAATCATCTCGCTGCCTCTTCGATTGCTACATGATAGAGTGCATCGGCAAGAGTATTTCTACATTAACATGTGTTGCTACATCAAAGAGTGCACGGGCAATGGGCAAGCGTGCTTTTATATCAAACATGTGTTGTGAGTGCCAAAATTCATGTGCATGCGTGTGCGCAGCGCCTCGCCGCCTTGTAGATTGCTAGGGAGAGGGTGTGATAATAAAAGAACAAAGTGTGTGTGTTTGTGTGTTTATGTGTTGTTTGTGTGCAGTGTGAGCTTGCATGCATACAGGAGGGGGATCTGTTGGCGGCAGCATTTTTGCGCCGAACATATGAACACCTGTCGGTCCTTCTTACGCCTTACGTGCTGTTCCATGATGCGTGCACACATGAAAGCAAACTTGCTTGTTTTATGAATGTATGAAAACAGAAAACATCACGTATACGCATACACAACTCCCCTCTGCGCACGTCTGTCATTTGTCATTTGTACAGGCTATAATTGTATTAATGTAAGAAACATCACGTAGGAATTACACAGCCCTTTTCTGCGCAAATCTACACTTTGTATAGGCTATAATTGTACTAATGCAGGAATTAATATGTAATACACAACCCTCCTCTGCGCAGATCTGCGATTTGTGCAGAGGCTATCAGATTGCAGTATGGCCCATAAACAGCACGAGTTACGTCCATTTTAGTCAAGTGGCCTTCCAGCCAGTCTTAGAGATGAAGAAGATATCATCAATACAATAACAAGCACCTGTCTATACACACACATAAGAGCATTGACGTGCACAAACAGACACGCACACCGCATTCACATGCACAAACAGACTCGCACACACACGTGCACACATATATACACACACGAGCACACACAAAATTGCGCACCTGATATCTCAAGTCTTGGAGCAGGAAGTCCAGCTCAGCCTCGCTCATCATGTCTAAGAGCTCATCCAAAGAGTCAGGCCGGACCTGAAAGGAGTG
>Ga0307942_1004283_pt1:0-7500 | contig 11405 bp, 13 predicted proteins | sample OrgLakmetagen175_FD_201846 | JGI IMG/M metagenome (GOLD analysis project Ga0307942, IMG submission 201846) | Saline water microbial communities from Organic Lake, Antarctica - #175 | ecosystem: Environmental > Aquatic > Non-marine Saline and Alkaline > Saline | place: Antarctica: Organic...
TGTGTATATGTGTGTGTGTATGTGTGTGTGTCCACATTCCCCTTCACCTGAAATGGCCGTACCTTGGACCACATCTATAGGGTGCTCGTGATGTCATCTCCAAACACCAGTTGCATCCATATGTGCACAGCACATATGCACAGCAAACACAACAGCACACACAACAGCACACACAACAGCACAGACACACACAGCTGAGCAACAACTTTTCGGCACCAGCAGGCGTGTACGTATGTAACGTGCGTAAGGTTGGCCAGAACCATACAGTGTATACACGGTACTTTTGACAGGGATTTCACCAAATATACAGCCATGTACGGCGTATATATACGGTTCTGGCCAACCCTAGTGTGTGTGCGTGTGCTTGTGTGTGTGTGTGTGTGTTTGTGTAACATGCGGTATGTGTGTACCCAATAGTACAGAGAAATGACATCAGATCGATAACCTTTTAATCAAAGTTGTAACGTACGCACACGACATCAAGCTTGCGCCCCCATACTCCTTCACACCCACCTTCCCCCACGCCCAGGTTGCCCACGTAATCGGCATCAGCAGCGCACCCCCCAACCAGTCCGTGGGGTGCAATGCCCTGAAGATCCATCGCATCACATTCCGAGTTGTCTGGTTGGCGGGGAATAAATGGTCGAGTGTGCTCAAAGCGGCCACTTGCACTGAGCGAGGGGGGTAGTGGGGGCCGCCGGGGGAGGTCAGCGCGTACAGCTCGCTCTGTGGGAGTGTGTGTGTGCGTATGTGTGCGTGTGTGTGTGTGTGTGTGTGTGCGCATGCGGAGGGAGGGAAGAGGGTGCTGCTTCTTTGTACAGATGTTCGCGTTTTGGGGGATTTTATTGAGAGTGAAAAAAGCTGCAGTAGTACATCGTCTCTCTGAACTACTAGCTGCACACAGACATCTAGTCAGGCACAACACACACACATCTGTAACTGTGATCTAGCGGTAGGGCGCACGCAAAAAAAACAGACATGCACAACATCGTAACTTGTTGGTAGGGTACACGAAACAAAAATAAAACACACCCACCCACCCACCCAACCACCCAACCACACACACACACACACACACACACACTCACAAACATACCTGTAGTCGTAACCGGGTGGTAGGGCGTAAAAAGAGGAGTGTCTGCTCTCCCTTTAGGGAGCGCAGCGCTGTGAGGTAGCGCAGCAGCCCGGCTTCAGACCTGTGTGTGCATGTGTGTGTGTGTGCGTTTACGTGTGTGTTTGTGCGCGTGTGTCTGTATATGTATGTGCGTGTGTGTGTGCATTTGTGTATGTGTGTGTGTATGTGCGTGTGTGTGTGCGTGTACGTGTGTGTGTGTTTGTGTGTGTGTGTGTGAGGTAGCGCAGCAGCCTGGCTTCAGACCTGTGTGTGCATGTGTGTATGTGTGTGTGTATGTGTGTGTGCGTGTGTCTGTATATGTGCGCTTGTATGTGCGTGTGTGTGTGTGTGTGCGCATGTGTCTGTATATGTGCGCTTGTATGTGCATGTGTGTGTGTGCGTGTACGTGTGTATATTTGTGTGTGTGTGTGCGCGTGAGTGTGTGTTTGCACGTACGCACCTGATATGTTTGTCAAAGATACCTGTGATGGAAATGAAAGCCCTGATTCATGAAAGAAAACGAGGCTGTCGCTACAGTGAGCTGTTGCTACAGTGAGGCTGTCGCTCCAGTGAGCTGTCGCTCCAGTGAGCTGTCGCTACAGTGAGGCTGTCGCTACAGTGAGCTGCTCCAGCTCAAAAACGTTCGTAGCAGGCAAACAGATATTTTAGGATTAGGGTTGGCCATAACCATATGCAAACGGTGTATATTTGGTATTTTTGGCAGGAAAATAACCAAACATACGGCCGTATACAGTGTATGTATACGATTCTGGCCAACACTAGCTAGGAATCTGCGCCAAGCTGCACATCTACCTGATTCGTGACGACATGTCAGTGCTCTCTGTGGGGGCGAAAGAAGTCGGCTCTTGGAGCACTGTGGCTCTGCTGGAGCTAGCTACTTTGCTCCTCTGCTCCATTCCAGACACACTTGAAGCAAGCAAAAGGCTGTACCAGAACACACGCACACACACGCTCGCACGCACACACACATGCACACACACACGCACGCACACACGCACGCACACGCACGCACACACACAGACACACACACACACACACACACACACACACACACACACACACCGAGCTGTCACCACCTAGTCCGTGCCAGCGTGTCAGTGATTTGTGTGGGGGCAAAAAGGGCCGCCCCTGAACAAAAAGAAAGGAGGAGTGTCTCCATACTTCACTGGCTCAACCAACACACATTCGATGCAGGTAAAACATTATTGTGCCCACCTGATTCGTGACAGCGTGTCAGTGATCTCTGTGAGGGCAAAAAAAGGCCGCTAATCCACACCACACTGGCTCAACCAACACACATTCAATGCAGGCAAAACATGTTTGTGCCCACCTGATTCGTGACAGCGTGTCAGTGATCTCTGTGAGGGCAAAACAAGGCCGCTAATCCACACCACACTGGCTCAACCAACACACATTTGATGCAGGCAAAACATTTTTGTGCCCACCTGATTCGTGACAGCGTGTGTCGGTGATCTCTGTGAGGGCAAAACAAGGCCGCTAATCCTCACCACACTGGCTCAACCAACACACATTCAATGCAGGCAAAACATTTTTGTGCCCACCTGATTCGTGACAGTGTGTCAGTGATCTCTGTGAGGGCAAAATCCGCTCCAGCTCCTGGCGTGAAAGAAGGCTGCTGTTGTTGCACTTCAGTGGGCGGAGCAGAGGGGTCTGGGGCGGGGTGCAGCGGTACGTCCGGAGGGGGCAGGCGTTGCAGCACGTCCTTCACCTGAGTGTATTTTTATGTGTGTGTACGTGTGTGTTGAATTGTTTGTGTGTGTGTGTGTGTATGTGTGTGTGTGTGTGTGCGCATTTGAGTGTATGTGTGTATATGTGCGTGTTTAAATATTTGTGTGTGTGTTTTTGTGTGCGCTTTTTTGTTTGGGTGTGTGTGTGAATGGATAAGGGTGAAGTTATACGGTGGAGAGGCATGGCAGGCCCACACACACGCCCAAACACAGCAAGGCACAAAGCCTGCAGTGTGCTTACCTCGGTAGGGCTGAGAGCGTAGTAAGACACAGAAGCAGCTGCTTTGGCATTGTCAGAGTTCCTGCTGCCCTTTGATGCAGGTCCACACACACACACACACACACACACACACACACACACACACACACGCCAACAAGCAGGGAGACACGTATCCTGCAGTGTGCTTACCTCGGTAGGGCTAAAAGCGTAGTAAAAAGCAGGGGAGCAGCTGCTGTGGCATTGATGGAGTTCCTGTCTGCCCTTTGATGCAGGTCCACACATACACACACACACGCGCACACACACACTTACACACACACGCACACACAAACACACACATGCCCACACACAGCGAGGCACAAAGCCTGCAGTGTGCTTACCTCGGTAGGGCTGAGAGCGTAGTACGGCAGAGGAGCAGCTGCTGCAACAATGAGGGAATTCCTGGCAGCAGGGGGTAGCGCAATCAGCCCTGGAGCGGCTTGGCCCAACACTGTGCATGTGGGCATACAAACATGCTTGTTGTTTTTACTGCACGTGTCGTTTTTACTGCACGTGGGCACACGAACATGCTTGTTGTTTGTATCTGCATGCACAAGCACGCGCGTGCGTGGGTGTGTGGATGTACTGCACGTGGGCATACAAACATGCTTGTTGTTTGTATCTGCATGCACAAGCGCGCGCATGTGTGTGTGCGTGTGTGTGTGTGCGTGGGAGTGTGGATGTACTGCACACAAGCACACACACAACAAGAAAGCTTGTTGTTAATATCTGCATGCACAAGCACGCGCGTGCGTGGGTGTGTCGATGTACTGCACGTGGGCATACAAACATGCTTGTTGTTTGTATCTGCATGCACAAGCGTGCATGTGTGTGTGCGTGTGTGTGTGTGTGTGCGTGGGAGTGTGGATGTACTGTACAAAAGCGCACACACAACAAGAAAGCTTGTCGTTTGTATCTGCATGCACAAGCGCGCGCGTGCGTGGGCGTGTGGATGTACTGCACACAAGCGCACACAACAAGAAAGCTTGCTGTTTGTATCTGCATGCACAAGCGTGCATGTGCGTTTGTGTGCGTGGGAATGTGTGTGTGTGCGTGGGAGTGTGGATGTTCTGCACACAAGCACACACAAAACAAGACTGCTTTCTGTTTGTGTCTGCCTGCACAAGCGTGCAATAGTGTGTGCGCGCATGGGTATGTGTGGATGTAATGCACACAAGCGCACACCAAGACTGCTTTCTGTTTGTGTCTGCCTGCACAAGTGTGTGTGTCTGTGTGGGTGCACTTGCCTTTCTGTGTTTCTGAAAAAATAATACGGTGTTCACGGGTTTTAGTGCTGGCTGGAGGCTGAATTGCATTTTTGTGAATGTGTCAGAAAGAGTGAATGTAAGAACCTGTAGGGCGTACATTGCAGACAGGTGTGCACAAAACCCACATTTACGCAAACACACAGACAAACTCTATCAAGATAAGGTGTGCATTTTTGTTTGTGTGTATGTGTGTACATGTGTGTGTACATAAGCGTTTGTTATGTGTGCGTCTGTGTGTTTAAGTTCGTGTCAGTGAGGTACAGCCCCTGCTCACTTCGTGCAGGTGCATACATATATGTGTATGTGTATGTGAATAAGAGTGTGTGTGTTTGCCAGTGAGTGTGTGTGTGTATGTGCTTGTGTATGTCAGTGATTGAGTGTGTCAGAGTATGTCAGTGAGTGTATGTGTGTGTGTGTGTTACAAGCCCCCTCTCACTTCATGCGAGTGCATACGTGTATGTGTGTCTGTGTGTATGTTTATAAATGATAAAATAATGGGTGTGTATCAGTGAGTGTGTGTGTGTCAGTGAGTAAAGTGTGTGTGCGTCTGTGTGTGTGTGAGTGTGTGTGTGTGTGTGTGTGTGTGCTACAAGCCCCCCCTCACCATGTTCACACCCTGGTCCTTGTTCATCAGCAACCCTAGGCTTTGGTTGCTCTTTGGTTGTTTCATCATCAAGCCCAAGGACTCCGTGGCTCCGCAGCTGCTGCCGCTGTTGCTCCTTGCCGGGCCTCTGCTCTAAACCCTTGAACACCTCTGGCATTGTGTGCAGCTCTCCAAGGACCACCTATGTGTGTGTGTGTGCGTGCGTGTGTGTAGTGTGTGTGTGTGTGTGTGTGTGCGCACGCGCGCACACCACATTGACTGAAGCAAGGGCGCCCACATTTTGATCACCCTATTTGCCACCAGATGCCCTGCTAAACGGATGGCACAGTCAGTAAGAACGCTCTCCTGCATTGAAACACTCTCCCGCACCTCATAGCAAATGGTGCGCCACATCAGCTGAAGCAAGGGCACCCAAATTTTGATCACCCTATTTGCCACCAGATGCCCTGCTAAACGGATGGCATTTTAGTCAGTAAGAACGCTCTCCTGCATTGAAACACTCTCTCGCACCTCATAGCAAATGGTGCGCCACATCGGCTGGAACAAGGAGGCGCCGCTCTGAATGTCGCCCACAAACAGTTGCACCGCACCCAGTGCCATCACGTTGGCAAGCCGCACACGCTGCTCCTCTGGCAGACCACGCCCTGGAGACCTGTGTGTGTGTTTGTGCGTGTGTAAGTGTATGTGTGTGAGTGCACGTTTGTGCGTCTGTGTGTGTTTGTGTGTGTGCATGTGTGTGAGAGTATGTGTGAGTTATGTGTTATGCAGGTGTGTGTGTGTGTGCGTGCGTGTGCGTATGTGAGTGCGCGTGCGTGCGTCTGTGTGTGCATGTGCGCGTGTATGTGTGCGTGTGTATGTGTGTGACTGTGACTGTGAGTGCATGTGTGTGTGTGCAAAGTCTGTGCGTGTGTCTATGTGTGTGCATATTTGTGCGTGAGCCTGCACCCTGCACTCTGCACATATCCTATCCTTACTGTGAGTGTACGTGCGTATGTGTGTGTGTGTGTGTGTGTGTGTGTGTGTGTGCGTGCGTGTTTGTGCATGTGCGTGCGCCTGTGCCCTGCAATCTACTCAAATCTATTCTTATTGCCTGGAGCCTTGCCTCAATTACTCCCTAATTCAATAACAGAGCCATTGGCCCCACCTTGTACTCAACCCTTGTACTGAGCCCTTGTTCTGAGCCCTTGTATTGAGCCCTTGTACTCAACTCTTGTATCAAGCCCTTGTATTGAGCCCTTGTATTGAGCCCTTGCATTAAGCCCTTGTACTGAGCCCTTGTTCTGAGCCCTTGTATTGAGCCCTTGTACTGAGCCCTTGTTCTGAGCCCTTGTATTGAGCCCTTGTACTGAGCCCTTGTATTAAACCCTTGCATTGAGCCCTTGTATCAAGCCCTTGTATTGAGCCCTTGTATTGAGCCCTTGCATTGAGCCCTTGTATTGAGCCCTTGTATTGAGCCCTTGTACTGAGCCCTTGTATCAAGCCCTTGCATTGAGCCCTTGTATTTAGCCCTTGCATTGAGCCCTTGTATTGAACCCTTGCACTTGAGCCCTTGTAATGAGCCCTTGTATTGAGCCCTTGTATTGAGCCCTTGTATTGAGCCCTTGTATTGAGCCCTTGTATTGAGCCCTTGTATTGAGCCCTTGTATTGAGCCCTTGTACTGAGCCCTTGCATTGAGTCCTCGTATTGAGTCCTTGTACATGCAGTCATATAAACATATACATACACACATACACATACACGCTGCGTTCAATATGCTTGGACACAGGCCCGTTTTGACACACACACGCGCTCTCTCACACACATATTATTCACCAGATGCACACAAGCAGGCAACCACACACACACACAAGCACACAGACAGGCACCCCAAACACACACAAGCACCCCAAACACACGCACACAAGCACCCCAAACACACGCACACAGACACACCTGCGCAAAAGCAGCCATCGATGCAAGAGCAGGGCCACCAAGGGAGCTGCGTAGCCTTGGCCGTACACACGCTGCAAACAGAAAATGAGAAAGTGTGTTTGTAGCAGCCATAGCAGCTGGAAGCCTTGTTACGTTTTCGTGGAACAGGTGTGGACGTGTATGTGTGTATTCTGCTAACTTACCAAAGTGGTGCTATCTGTGGCAGGGCCTGTTGTGAAGACTGGCACCAACAGCCAAAATTAGGTTTTTTGGAACAGACGTGTACTCATGTGTGTGTGTGTGTGTGTGTTTGCCACACACGCGCGCTGCAAAACACAATTTAGTCAAAGAACAAACACACAAGCTAAGCACAAAAGCCAAGCTCAAATAGTCCCACCACACTTGTAGCGGCCAATCCAGCTGTGTAGGTTTTGCAACTGAATCGTTGCGAACACATGCTGAATATTAGCAGTGAGTGCTAAGGAGGTTTTGACGAGAATAAGCACGCAGCGTTGGCTGCACACGCAGCACGCACACAAAAACAGAAGCACACACTGAACAAGAGGAATGGTTT
>Ga0307942_1004284_pt1 | contig 11404 bp, 10 predicted proteins | sample OrgLakmetagen175_FD_201846 | JGI IMG/M metagenome (GOLD analysis project Ga0307942, IMG submission 201846) | Saline water microbial communities from Organic Lake, Antarctica - #175 | ecosystem: Environmental > Aquatic > Non-marine Saline and Alkaline > Saline | place: Antarctica: Organic Lake...
AGCTTGGACTAGATAGAGAGAGAGAGAGAGAGAGAGAGAGAGAGAGAGAGAGAGAGAGAGAGAGAGCGTGCGCTTCAAGCTGCTTGACATATTTGCCCCCTCTTACCCTCCCCCCTTTGGCTGGGAAAGTAGTCTACAGAAGGCTCAACAAAACATAATCCATCATTTGATAGTATTCAAATCAGCGCCAGCACCTAAAAGCCCCACACCGTAAATTCACTGCAGGCAGCACTCACACATTTGCAATGCTTAAAACACTGCAGGCAACACTCAATCATGGAGTTGGCCAGAACCGTACATATACACCGTATATGACCAGTGATTTCTCAGCCAAAATGCCGTACATAAACCGTATATATATGGTTTCGGCCAACCCTACTCACTTGCGATGCATAGTCTATGTTTTTCCAGCCAAACTGGCTCATGTCAAACACGGCAATAGCCCTGCCATCCCATTCCTCTGAAGAAGGAGCGCCAATGGACGCTTCCTGCTTGCGAGCCAGTTCCTGTATATGGTGTGTGTATATGATTGTGCGCATGTGTATGTGTGTGTGCTTGTGTGTGTGCATTCACGTCCTGCTTGCAAACTCCATGTTGTTTGTGTTTGTGTTTGAAGCGAAAACTTACAAATTGCGTGCTGCTAAAACTTGTGCTCGCAAACCAAGCACTTGCACAATCACGCGTTTGTAATTTGACTGACTTACAACATGAGGCACAGATCAACTCAGCATCAAAAAGCGAGAGTGTGGTAGGGTTGTTGAGTTGCAGTGCGCTACAGTCTTGTGGCCAAGGCCAACAAGATGAGTCGTATTAAATAGTGCAGCATTAAATACTTCTACTTGAAACCAGTTGGCAAAATTTGCTGTAGTATCGCTATAGTGGCCAAGGCCAACAAGATGGGTCGAGCAGGACCATGTGATGATATGCACAATGTACGTACAGTACTTTTGGCAGAGTACTTTTGGCAGAAAGATCTCCTGATTTGCGGTCAAATGCGGTTGAGCACAATGTAGGTATACAGTATACATGGACTTTGCTGACCAAAGTGAGGAGCCAGGCTGTCCCTGTTATGCTCGTGCATACTGCAACGCTTTAGACCAACAACAGGCCACTTTAGATCAAGGACAGACTGCCATCGCGCATGCAGGTAGGTCACCCTCACATGCACACTATAACGATCAGTAGGGGACAGACCTTCAGTTGCAAGTACTGGCAAGCTCATGGGTTAAACCATTTTCCACAGCTACTTCAAGCCACTCTCAAGTTTAGGAAGCTTTCCCTGCATCAGTATCATCCCTGCATATAAGTACCACTAACCCGCTCGTCCACACTCTTTACACCTCCACACTAGCATGCACACCTACCATCACACCACCAGCACGTTCACCTTACACCACCCGAGCACGCACACCTACCATCCTGCCCATGTGGAGCGTTGCATCAAGGGTGTACGTGATGAAGATCGTGATCCGTTCTGGGTCCTGCAGCCCATACAGACACACAGAGGCAGGCGCTTTAGAAAATGCAGAAGTGTGCTGGAGCTTAAAGAGATGCACTTCACAGGGTAACGCTAGCAGGAAGCCAGGAGATGCTGCAGCTCCCTGCTCATGCGCAGGGCAAGTTGTGGGGTGGCCAGCTCCGCATGCTGACTGCTCTTTGATCACCTCAAACACAACCACTTTTATGTGTGGGTGTGTTGCGAGTGTGGGATCCTTCCAGAGCACATGCACCAGTCAATATTCAAGAATCGGTGAGCGTGTTGGAGCAAAAAGTGACAGAGAGACGGGAAGAGCGAGCGAGAGACTGGCTGACTCACAAAGAACACTCACGCATAACACACGCACGCTCGTACATATGCACACACGCACACACACGCGCACACACACACGCACACACACACACGCGCGCACACACACACACACACACACACACACACACACACACACACACACACACACACCGAAGGCACGTAGTTCCCTCCCACGATCAGGATAGCGGGGTGGTCTGCAGGCAAGGAGGGAGGATCCCAAGTGAAAAGATGAAATAGGCAAACAATATTCTGGAGCGAGCAAGACAAGTACGCACACGCAAGCGCCTAGGATATGGTAAAAAAATGCATATACCATACACAACTGTCACTCAGTGTTTTCAGCAGAATCTTTCAAATTTTGTGCTCACCTCTTGGGTTGACCACAACCGTCAACATACACACCGTATATGACCGTGCAATAAAGGTTTCCCAGCAATTCTACTGTATACCGCACACACACCGTGACTACATATATATGTATGGTTTTAGCCAGCCCTTCTCGTATCTGGCATGCATGCAAATGATACTCGCATGCTTGCAAGTGATCCTGGCCAATCCTGCATAGAAAGCCCAAGTTCACAGCACCATTTCTATGGCAGTAAGGCACATGGTAGGAGAGAGCCCTGCCCCACACTTCCTTGCACCACAGCGGGCTTGTCTGCCTTTTTCCAAGGTATCTTTTATGTAAAACGGTGAGCGCCGTGCAGTGCACTGAAAGTGGATCGCAGATGGTCGTATTTCAGTGGAATTAGAATGATGGATGTGCATGAAGTAGAGTGGTCCTAAGATTTCCACACCTACTCCTCTGCACTTTCCGTATTCATTGTGCTGTAGTGAACTGAGTCAACCAGTGGACCCCTGAGGCCCTGCCTACATTAACAGGGCGGCCTGTCAACTAAACCGTGCTTTCAATTCTAAGCGTTAAGTGAGCAAGCAATGCTGTCCTCTTACAACACCAACTGAACTCAAAAGCCCTTTAATTTTAAACCTCTCACTCTTCCCGTCTGACCTCTCTTTGCACCACCCTTACAAAACAGCTGTGCTTCTGCTCCTGTCACAGCCCTACTTACTCCCACTTCAATGCAACAACTTACTCTTTTTATCCTGGCCCATCAAAAAGACTGAGTCCCGCTCCAACTCAGGAGCGACGGCCTCCTATTAGGTAGAGCGAGTGTGTATGGTGTATGCACACGAATGTGTGTGTGTCTGTTTTGTATGTGTGTATGTGTGCGATGTGTGTGTATGTGTGTGATGCGCGTGCACCTTACCAGGGGCAATTGAGGGTTTGCAAGCAAAAATGTGCATTCATGAGCATGAAGCCGCTTTTTACAGGTCTTTGTCTTTTGCAGCGGGTTGCTAGCGTGTGCACACTGTGTAAATTGTAAATTAACACCAATATAGGGCGGCGATTAGGATCTACTAAGCGCCGTTAATTGGCAGCTATTATATACACAGGTACACTTTATTTTGCCTTAACGGTGTGCATCTAAGTGTTTACCGAGCTTGGCATGCTTGCAGCTGTCTCAGTGCTGCGATATGTGTTTCGTCTCAGCGCTGCTGTGAAATGTGTCATTGGGTTGTGATTGAACTTACATCTGAGACACGCTTTCCTGGAACATTCTCCGCACGCCACTTTGCGTGGTCTGTCAAGTCTCGGGCAGCGACCGTGACATCCCATTTCCTTCCTATGAGCCACCTGCAATCAAGTGCTAAGAGCGTGCTTTTGCGTACGTTTCTGTATGTTTTTGTATGTGAGTGTGTATGTGCGTGTGTCTATGTCTGTGTGTTATGTGTTTTGTGCGTGTGTGAATGTTGTGTGTGAGTGTGTGCGTGTGTCGGTGAGTGTGTGTGTGTGTGTGTGTGTGTGTGTGTGTGTGTGTGTGTGTGTGTGTGTGTGAGAGAGAGAGAGAGAGAGAGAGAGAGAGAGAGAGAGAGAGAGGAGAGAGAGAGAGAGAGAGTGTTGTGCGCGTGTTCGCCCACTAAATCGAACCTTTATTTCCACTCTCAATGCACTGTACACTGCACACCGAACCTGATAAGAACATCATCTGTCGTGCCTTCCTCTCCATGTCTAATTAAAAGCTGATTGACATCCCCTGTGCATATCGTGCGTGTGTGTATTCAGCGTATGTGTCAGTAAATGTACGTGAATAGCGTTTGTGTGCATGCGTACTGTGAAGTATGTTTGTGTGCATGCGTACTGTGAAGTCTGTCTGTGTGTGTGTGTGTTTGTGTGTGTGTGTGTGTGCGTGTGTGTGTGTGTGTGTGTGCGTGTGTGTGTATGAATGTGTATGTGTGCTCGTATGTGCGTGCACGTGTGTGTATGTATTGCGTGCATGCATGTGGGCGTGCGTGCGTGCACGTATAAGGTGTGTATGTGTGTGTCTGTGAGTGTTTGCGTGTGTAAGTGTCCGTGTGTGTGTGTTCGTGTTGGTGTATGTGTGTGCGTGCGTGTTCAATTATGTACCTTCATCGCCTCCAAGATCTGCCCGCAACTGGGAGACTAAAGCTTTGTTTTGCTGCGTCCCTACCTCATTGGCCATCGAAAACTTTTAAGGTTATGCAAGCTTGCATAAATTGACCCTGAAACTTTTTAAAGCCAAAAACCCTGAACAAGCCTGTCCTGTAAAATGATGAGTCTGAGGAAAAATGCAGTGGGCTGTGGCATGGCCAGACCCAAGCAAGCCTCCAAAGCCCCTCCACATAGATCTGTGGTTAAGACCAACGCACAAATGAAGGCGTTGGTCTTGTCCTTGGGTGGTGCGCATCTGCCTTTCTCACAAGCATACGCACATGCACACACAAATACACATACACGCAGACATACACACACATACGCACACAAGAACACACACACACACACACACACACACACACACACACACACACATAAACACAAGCACACTTACACACGCTTTCACACACGCAAGCGCGCGCACACACACACACACACACACACACACACACACACACACGCACACACACACACGCACACCACACCACACACACACACACACACACACACACACACACAAACACACACACACACACACGCACACACACACACACAAACACACACGCACACCACACACACGCACACACACACGCACACACACACGCACACGCAGGCGTGTTAATCGAGCCTGGCGAGGAACACAGGAGAGCGTACAACGACACATTTAGAGAGTTTGAAGTCTTGCAGGGTAAGCGCGGGCTGCCCATTGATAGAGCTGTGCAAGTGCATCGCGACCTGCAGGGTTGATACGGTACTGGCGAATTTTCGCCAGAGACCAATTGAAATTGCAGTCCTGAAGCTTATCATCTGTGGCTGTGGCTGCTGAGACTCGTATAGCAAGAGGGAATGTGTATTGGGGGATCTCTGGGAATTTCACCCCCTCCTGCCTGCGTGCCTGCACAACGAACAGCCCTGTTGCTCTCTCCTGTCTGCGCAGCAAACAGCCCTAGTAAGGGCATAGTCAACTGGAGTGAGGGCTACTACTCAGAGCTCGAGAATAGAAGTGGTGCCGACGGGAAGTTTGTGTACTACTTTGAGAGCAACGGCTGGGGCCCCGACAAGCTGTTTAAGTGAGTGTTCTGGGCCTGTGGCGCTGTGGAACATACAAGCATAAACAACAAGTGATGCAGCACGTCTACAGCTGGTTTGCAGTGTACTCGGGATACTGCATGTATTCCCTCCTGCTCTATCTTAAGAATGCAAGGAAATGAAGAAGGTCGTCAAGGCTCTTGCATGTGCACTGGCCGTTGTTTGAAATAAGTACGCCTTCAAGATCTAGATTTTGCTGAGCACGGGGGGCCAAGCATGCCCACGAATTGTGTGCCAATTGCACACGTCCATTGTTAAACTGTCCATACAGGCATTCAAGCCAGAAGTCTAGGGTTTAACCAGGACCAGGAATGCATAAACCGTTTGTGACCATGCAATATGCGGCTACTAGTATGACCAAATGTCCACCATCTACATGGTGGACATTTGTACACACAAGCAGCAAGCCACGCAAGCATTAAGCATTAAACACTCATATTTAACGTTGTCTGTGCACGTCACGCACATGGTAACGAATGTAAAGCACGTAAACACATGCACGTGTGCAACAGGATGGGCCCTAGCACCAAACAAGAGAAAGAGGAGCTGGTTTCAAAAATGATAGGCTGGAAGACCGAGCGCTTCCAAGGAATGGTCGAGTGAGTGCACACTGCTTCTGTCTGTAATTCTCGTTGAAAGGTGTTTTTGTTTAGTTAGTGTCAGGAGTGCCTTTTACTGCCTGCGCAGCGATATTCCTTTCCTCTGCTGCTTTTTTGGTGGTCATGTGTTTTGTGCCTTTCCTGTTGCATGAGGGTCGGAACGATTGCCTTCAATTACCTTTTGCTCTTAGCTCCCTGTTAGTCAAGGAGCCCAGTATCTTCAAATTGGAAAACATCCATTCCACACGCAAAGGCACTCACACACACACATACACACATTTCCCCGTGTGTGCAGGTGTGGGGAGGTTGATCTTGAGCCAAGGCCAGGAGTAGTCAGGATCATTGAAGAAGCCGCAGATCTAGGACTGAGAGTGGCAGTCTGCTCACCTGAACAAGAGAAGAGCAACCTGCTGAGCACCCTGAAGTTGCTGTTGGTAATTGAAAATGGCGCCAATCAGCTTTCACCCTTCCTTACAATAATTGCTTTGGCGGCGCGCACACTCACTCACACACACACACACATACACACACAGATAAGAGTATACATACACAAACATGCACACACACAAACATGCATACACACAATTACACACACGCACACTTGCATCCACTCATCCACACTAACATGCACACACGCACACACTCACATGCAGGGTGAAGAAAAGACTGCAAAACTTGACTGCTTATTAGCAGGTATCTGCATGCTGTAGCTGTTTCTCTGTTGCATTGTGTGTTTGAACCTGTTTGCTTTGACATTTCTGCACAATGTTTTTGAGTACCAAATGGCCTGAAGCCCCATTTGTCATGCCTTTATATTTACTAATTAGGTTACATATGTGTACAGGTCCATGACTGAAAAGCACAGTCTCATGTGTACGTTTACAGTGCCTCATACATTTCAGTCATAATTACCTTTTTAGGCGTCACATGAATGAGCACTACTAAATCTGATTTTCCGCAGCAAGTTCTCCCCCTCTCACGCACAATAAAGACCGCTGATGCCTGTGCCTGACCCGAAAAGGTTACTGAGGTCACACGCGTTATGCCATCAAGCTTGCAAGCAGCATAACTTGCACAGAAATGATGCTACCAAAAATTGATACTACCTATGCGCAGGAGATGAAGTGTCTGTACCGAAGCCCGACCCAGCAGTGTACATCAAAGCCGCTGCTGCCCTGGGAGTTCAGCCCAACGAGTGTGTATGTGTAGAGGACAGCACGCGAGGCCTCCAAGCGGCGCTAAAGTGAGTACTTTCGTGCGCGCGTGCTCCCTTCCTTTGCTTGCCTCGTACTGGCGTGCAAGGAAATTCTGTTTTCATTTAAATCCCCTAGGTCAAGGAAAGCTCATGGCAAATGAGAAGTATGGTCACCACTGGTACCGGTGTGGGATAGAGAATGGCATGCTTTGAGACGTGGTAAAAGGGTGCAAGCCATGAATGCTGTATTCTACAGTTTGTAGCTCCATGCACTAGGGACTGCATCTGCAATGCAAACCATACTAAAGAGGAAAAAGGGAACATAAGAGAGGAGTAGCTCCTTCCAATTTGATACCTGCAATGATACTTAGATCATCGGTATGGGAGAATCAATTCTTGTTGGCTCAAGCAATTATTTCATTTACACTTTTAATTTAACCTGCTTCTGTTTGTTCACAGGGCAGGAATGCGGGTAATTGTAACATACACTCAGGCAACCAAAACCCAGGTATGTCGCTCCTCAAATTGCCTCTGTAGGTTGTGTTCCAAGGTACTGTAAGTCATACAATCTTGGAGGCCCGACCTCCGTCTGCCTTGCATCCTTGATTTGTCAACTTGTTTACAGTGACGTATAACAACATCACTGTGACCCCATCCAACCAACAGCTTTGGCGGCACCGCTGAAAACAGAAAGAAAGGAACTGGCATCAAAAATGCGCCTGCAGGCTTTTGAGGGAGCTGAGAGAGTGATTTCAGATCTGGCCTTCCCTGCCAACGTCACTGCACTCGAGTTGAAACAGTCTCGCATTGCACAGGGTGCGACGCTTTTTGTCTCTCTAGCACGCTTGCAGCTAGCACAGCATACAGTGTGATGATTCCATTGCTGTAAGAGGACTCCGTATTGTGTCAAGCTTGAGCATGCATTTGCTGACCACGTCCCTTATTGTACTTGTGGAGCATGAATTGTTGGTGCCTACTCGCGCATGCCTGCTTTTAACATCATCAATTTAAATATATTTGCGCAAAGGCAAAGTTGCTTTGTCAAATTCCTGATTCAATGCTTTGGTCATCCACTTGCTACCTCATGCCCTGTCATACTGCCTTTTGCAGATGACAGAATCCACATGTCCGTTTCCGATAGCGCCGTGAACTGGATGAACGAGTTCCAGTAACGGCAATGCACTAACACGGCAGTGCACAAACACTGTCTTACGTCAGTTATTTGATGAGCGAGTGTATGAACGAATTCCAATAACGGCAGTGCACTTCCACTGCTGGTGCGGACGTGACCTTTACTTCCATGGTTGTAATTGTTAGGCACCTCCACGACCTCCCGCACCTCGAACATGTACATTATTAAGACCAGCGTATGGTATGTTCAACTATAACTTAAGCCACATTTTTGGTGACAGGCTGTTGCTCTGAGGCTTACCGGAAATGTCACTGGCTGCCCCACCATCTTAATATCAATTATGACGATAAGCACATGCTCAAAGTAGTGCAACATGCAGCCGCACCTGCCTTGAATAACCAAGAGGCAACCGCTACCTTCCTACTGCTCCCAAACTGGATGGAAAATAGCAACAACGCTTTTCACAAAACGTGCACTGACAACAAGGATGTTGGCACTATACTTGGAAATATCCCAAAGATAAAAGTGCGCTAATAGATGCCACTATCAGCAAAGCAAAACACCACCCCTGCCAGAAGCAACATGGGGAATACGCATCCTAGTATCCTAGTAGTCTGGTACAAAGCTGCCAGGGAGCAACTTATTACAAACAATCCATCTTGGTTAGAGAAAACAAAACAAGACCTATCACCAGCGGCAATCTGGAATTTTAAAAACGCAGGCACCATACCTTTTCTTGAACCACCTACTGAAAGGATACTGCCAAAAATGGCAAAAATATGTAGGCTCCCCAAAGACTCAAGAAACACAGTTATCAATGCAAATTTTGGCAACATAAGGCAACATAAGGCAACAAGCGATACAGTACTCAGCCAGGTCCCCTCCCATAATGTGCAACAAAAGCGCTTGCTGGAACTCAAGGCCCCTAACTGGAAAGAATGGGCCTTCACAGATGGGAGTTGTATTACAAACAAAGGAGATGTATCTCGGTCCATTGGAGCTGGAGTCAACCACCCTCAATCCAACAAAATCACCACGGCAAATCCTGGAGGGACAAGCATCAATAAAATTCAAACACAGCCGAGCTAGCAGGAATTGCTGCTGCTTTGATAAATGAACACACCCATATCGCAACAGACAGCACTGGTGCGCTATGGCAAATAAGAAATAGCATTCTCCACCCCCAGCGCATGAAATGGCATAGACATGCCAAATTCCTAGAAACCATCGTGCACCACATCCAGCTATCTAAAGACACCATTCATCTCTACAAGGTTAAAGCTCATGCTGGCATCCTGGGAAAAAGTGCGCTGATGCCATAGCAAAGTGCTCTGCGGAAAATCAAAGTGGCCATGACATCCACATTAACACCGACGCCAATCCCCATTCATCCATCTTCTGGCCAGCAAGGGTGGAAAACCCTCCCCCAGCTTGTCAACCATATAATACCTCTTAACACCTGCCAACCAGGCCCTCCAGCAGACAGGCTCTCCATTTTCTCAGATCCCGATGCTGTAAAAGCACACATGCACGTCCAACACAAACTAGGTCCTACATCAAAAAAGGTTTCAAACCCTCAGTCCACATAGTGCTACACAAAATACCAAGAACTGATTGAGGAAGGCATCGTCGAGGAAGACATAAGTAACTCATTATGGATAAATGCAAGTGTCACCTCTGGAGGAAAGAATAATGTTATGCTCTGCCGCTCAGTGCAACCATATACAAGGCCCACCAACCTGCCCCATCTGCCAGAAGCTAGGCGGCACCTACCACATGCTGTCAGGCTGCAGTCATCCCGATATAAATAAGATGATTATTAACAGGCACAACGCTTCTGGACGAATGATTATATTAGCGATCTAACAAGGTACACAGGGTGCATGCCTGTTAGCACAAGCAGACGTGGGCAGTCGTGAAAAAATGGTACAAAAAGGCATCACACGCCCTTCAAAAGAAACACAGATAGGGATGATTCCAACCTAGCTCTTACCTTCCAATCTCAATGCACAACAGCGGCAAAAACTTAGCAAGCCAGATGCAATCATAGTTATTCCGACCCAGTAACCACACCCCAAACGAAATCCAACAAACACGTATCAAACTAGGTCTGCCAATAATGCAAGAAAAGTTGCCCGTGATAGAAAGAAAGAAAAAGAAAAACTACGCAGGGGTGATAATACCACAAGCATGGATTAAGGAAACAAAGACGTTGCTGTCGGACAGCGAAGTACTGCCCGCGATAACGCGATAGCAGATGGCGCTGCCAATCCATACCCCCTGGCTATGAAACCAAGAGACATACAATTAAACAAACGCGACATACATATAATAGAGATTAAGTGCTGCGTAGACACTTCCCCTACTCAACAAGCAGAAAGGCACGAGAACAACATAAGCTGCTAATGCCTCACTTACTCAGACAATGTAAAATCCTTCACACCATCCTGCTAGGAGCAACTGACACCATCTACAGCAGCCACACAAGGAACCCACTCCACAGCCTCGGAGTGACTGATTTACATGCCACAGCACCCTCTAAAAAATAAGCCTACAGCGTGACCCCCTCCCACCAGCGGAGTCTTTTCTTTTTCTTTGTCTTAAGGCTACAAAATCGTACAGATGAGACGAGACATTAAACACAACCCCCACAAATACCTAAGCAATACTCTTGGTGTGTGCAGGCTTCTGCCTCCCAACCACCTGATCCCCACTAAAAAGCTTCTCTTATTTTTATTCTCCAGGTGCGATGTTGTGTGTCTTTGCATCCATTGGGTGGCGGTCCAGAACATAAAACAACATCCTTTTCTAGTCCATGTTGATGGTGTTTACACTACCTGCGTTCCTTTTTCTCCTTTTTCTCCTTTTTCTTCTTTAAAGGGGCCTCACTAATCATATAGAGACTTCCCCCCTGCCTGTCAGGCACAGCAGATGGTGCCGCTTAGATCCTATTACCTTCTAATTCCTCCTTATTGTGTGTGCCTGTGCCTGTGTGTGTGTGTGTGTGTGTGTGTGTGTGTGTGTGTGTGTGTGTGTGTGTGTGTGTGTGTGTGTGTTTGTGTGT
>Ga0307942_1004292_pt1 | contig 11390 bp, 15 predicted proteins | sample OrgLakmetagen175_FD_201846 | JGI IMG/M metagenome (GOLD analysis project Ga0307942, IMG submission 201846) | Saline water microbial communities from Organic Lake, Antarctica - #175 | ecosystem: Environmental > Aquatic > Non-marine Saline and Alkaline > Saline | place: Antarctica: Organic Lake...
GTGTGTGTATGTGTGTGTGTGTGTGTGTGTGTGTGTGTTTGTGTGTGTATGTGTGTGTGTGTGTTTGTGTGTGTGTGTGTGTGTGTGTGTGTGCGAGCGTGTGTGTGTGTATGTGTGTGTGTGTGTGTGTGTGTGTGTGTGTGTGTGTGTGTGAATGATGTAAGTAATAATGTGTGCATGAGCGTATTTTTTTGTGTGCATGTGTACGTGCATGTGTGCGCATGAATGTTTACATGCGTGTTTTTTGCGTACTTGAGTGCTTTTTTGGCGCCATCAATGTCGTCATACTGCAAAGCCATTTGGGCTTGCATGTAAAGTTCTGCAGCAGTTACCTGGGTGTAGTCAAAGGAAAAACAGGGATTGCGCCTGTAAGAAATTTCTGCTCAGCCTGCCGCCCAAGGCAATTGTGAGTTTCGTCTGCCGTCCCAGAGACAATTTATGAGGACTGAGGCTCTGTATACATGTGATGTCAATCAGTGTGCACTCACCTGCTGGGCTGGGGCACGGGGACCTGCAGCTTTCCCCTTTGCCCCCCCTTCCCCTCTCTTTCTTCCTGCCTTAGTCATCTGGTGAATGTACTGGAACTGCGCAATTGAAAATATAAAATATACGCAGCTCGGGAAGAGAGAATTCTCATCGTTTAGGGTTCACCATTTCCCTGGAATCGCAATAGAGCTCAAAATTATAATTCATGGCGATTCTAAATGCCAGGTACGTCGAATTCCAACCCGATTTACTTTAGTCAACCCTCAAATTGAAGTGTGCACAATGTGTCAGGCATGTGTGCTGAGATTTAAACTTTGAATGTGTATGCTTGTATGCATGCATGCGTGCACACACACACACACACTCACACATACGCACGCGCACACACACACACACACACGCACACACACAAACACACACACACACACAAAACACACACACACACACACACAAACACACACACACGCAAACATGCGCACAGGGCGCCTCCGGGCACCCCTGGTAAATCTGCAGAAGCACACACTGCTCAAGAGATCCATGCAATGCTGGACCGCGCTGTCAAGCTTGTGGCAGGTACAAGGGTGACGTTTGCAGTGTGAGCTTGATAGGTCATATAGACCAGGTCTGCAACAGTTAAATTATTTTTGCTTGTGTTGTTGTGTCTTTGTGTGTGTGTGTGTGTGTGTGTGTGTGTGTGTGTGTGTGTGTGTGTGTGTGTGTGTGCATGTCCAAAAGCAGTGGACTTACACCAAGTCAGTGTGTGTATCTAACATCAATAAATTGTGCACCTAACATCATATCTGTTGTGATGCTTGTGTTCAGGTAGCTCAAGTTCAATAGTGTCAATTAAAATACCCTTAACCCTAAAAGCATGCATCAGGTCATCATATCATGCGTGTTTTAATTACTTCTGCTTCAATAATTTAAGACACGCAAGAAAGGTCACTTCCCCCATGAAGAAGGCGCTGGTTCAAATGAAGCGGCTAGCATACTGTTTGAGTTGTCTTGGGCCTTTTAGATCATTGTAACAATTGTCATATGAGCCTCCTTTGTACTGAGTTCAACTCATCCTGCCCCTTTTTCGAAGAAAATAAGATCACCAAGGACAACGCATGGGACCTGAACATCATTGACTACATGCCCTCACTGGTCGAGACACTCTCTCAAGATGAGCACTTCAACTTCCAGAAAACCAGTGTGGCGCTCCATGCCAGCGCCCAGGTGAGGCACCAGAATTCGTGGCACCAGAATTCGTGGCACCAGAATTCGTGGCACCAGAATTCGAGGCACCAGAATTCGTGAGGATTACAGTAAGTCGTTCATTGATAGGTGAACATATCTATCAAGTAAAATGAGTGTTTAGAAAATTTGGTTGGTGCGCCGTGCCTAACCCAGGTGGGGCTCCAATTTGTGTGGGGGCCGTAATACTATGATTGGTGAAAACAAAGGTTACGCTCAGCTTCTATTAAACTTGAAAGGAGTTGAATTCGTCGCAGTGCTTCTTGCAACCAGCACACAAAGGCAAACTGATAAAACCTTTCTGTGTTTGTGTGACGTGAGTTTCTGTGCTTGTGTGATGTGATCACGCTGTCATTGTTTGATTGAATGATCCTTTGTATAATTGCGGTCTTCTTCATTGCAAGCTGTCGCATTTCATGTGCTGTTTGAATTTCAGCAACGCAGCGTGGAGTTGATAGATAAAAAATGCAATCGTGTTGCATACTTTCAATGAGCAAACGGATGTCGCCACTGGATACACACATTGTGATCAACATGCACACGCCATAATTGAGTACACAGCACACGTGCGTTGTGATCAACATGCACGCGCCATAACTGAGTACACAGCACACGTGCGTTGTGATCAACATGCACACGCCATAACTGAGTACACAGCACACGTGCATTGTGATTGACATGCACGCGCCATAACTGAGTACACAGCACACGTGCGTTGTGATTGACATGCACACGCCATAACTGAGTACACAGCACACATATATTGTGATCAACATGCACACGCCATAACTGAGTACACAGCACACGTATATTGTATATTGTGATTGACATGCACACGCCATAACTGAGTACACAGCACACGTATATTGTGATTAACATGCACGCGCCATAACTGAGTACACAGCACACGTGTGTGTTACAAGGTTTACACAAAAAAGGCCTTCAGCCAAAAAGTGCGACTGCTAGCCTGCTCATATTAAGCAATTAGCAATTAGACATGCACACGCCATGATTGAGTGCACAGCACTCGTGCGTGTTGGCCACAGCAAGTCCAAGTCTAGATGCTCGTCCAAGGTGCAGGATTTGCTACATCAGAGGAAACGCTTGAGAAATAGCCCTGAGTGTGGTGGGCGCTGCGTGAGTGTTGTGTGAGTGTATCAGGGTGAGCACAGGCGATAGTAAGTCCGTTCAAACTGTGAGTTATGAGTGCGTGTGCAGCTGAGGAGTGTTTGCTTGCACTTCCAATTAAAGTCTTGCCGTACCTTAGCTGGCATTACCTGAGGAACTCGCATCTTCTCTTTATTGTTGTGTAAGAGTGCCTTCGCTGCATAGGTGACCCTATAATTTGCCGACAACTGGTCATACACGTGACATTTATGGTTCACACACCCCCTGTGATCCTTCTGTGATCTGATCTCACAGGTGTACTCCAAGCGTGTGGACTCTGCTTACGAGGATGTGTACGCAAGCATTTCAGGCATCAATGTCAAGCACGGCGCACAGCAAACAGGTGCGGCCACGCCCTAGAGATAGCATGCACTTTGGGCTCATAAAAATGTACACGTTCATTATAATGTACACGTTGATTAATAAGTAAATCAGGTACATATACCACTCCTTTAGCAGGGACACCAAATAAGCACACACAGGTTTATGTAGTGGTTTTTACAACCTGTAATGTTGGCCAGAGCCACACATAGATCCCTAGATGTGGTGTTTGTACAAGAGCTGAAGCGGAAGGAAATCTCCAGACAAACGGTTACGTACGAGTTTGTACACGTGATTTTGTTTCAACTCTGTGTTTATCCTTTTGTTTCGACTCTCTTTGTATGTCCTTTTGTTTCAACTCTGTGTATATTCTTTTGTATTAACTCTCTGTGTATATCCTCTTGTTTTAACTCTCTGTGTATATCCTTTTGTTTTAGCTCTCTGTGTATATCCTTTTGTTTCAACTCTCTGTGTATATCCTTAGTACTGGCCGGCCCTACAAGCTAGCCATCCGTTTCTTGTCAGAGCCTTACATTCATTCAAGGCACATGCGCAATTTCTTCAGCAAGGACTCTTCCAACCTAATAATTACGGTCATGTGCGGGATGCGGTGTGTATTTGTGATTTGAGGGATTCAAGCGAATCTTTAAGCCGTTTTATATCTTTAAATATTTCCGTTAGATGGCCCAAGAATCTAGCAGATATCACTAAATTGGCCGGTAAACAGGTAGAGGATCTTACAAGGAAAAGTTGATAGAAACACACGTACTATTTCTAGTTGCTCGCAGTGCTGCTGCCACTGTGAATCTCGCTTGCATGTAAACACACACATCACGCCACTCATGTGAAATGGCTCTCCTTTGACTGGGGCCATGTTAACCTGCAGTAATGGCCGTACGTGTGATGCATTTCTGCCAAAACTTACCGTGCATCCCTACCGTAGACATGATGCTGTGTTCTGAGTTATTCCAGACACGACGTGTATGCCCAACCCATATGCAAGTATGGCCATGCATAATGATTAATGATGTGATGTAAGTGAGGAGGTCCTGAAGCTCTGGCGTTGGGAACACATGGCCGATCTAGCACAAACCCTAAACGCAACTTTTGTTTGCATTGCGTGTTTAACACGTCTGTGCACACTTGTGCAGAAGACCAAGGAGGTGTGGAGGGTGAGGAGGGGCCCCAGTCCGGCGGTCAAGCAGCCCAACGTGCACGCAAGCACGACACCAACCCAGCAGCGACCATTTCAACAGAGGCCGCCCTGCGCGTAAAAGAGGTGCGTGCGTGGTCCTATGTGTGTGTGTGTGTGTATGTGTGTGTGTGTGTGTGTGTGTGTGTGTGTGTGTGTGTGTGTGTGAGTGTGTGTGAGTGTGTGTGTTTGCATGTGCGCATGTGCTTGTGTCTGGTTGCAGCATCATGTGCCATGGCACCCTTTAACTAAAATTAGGCCATGGCACCCTTACATTAAAACTAAGCCATGTTATCCTTGCACCACAATTGTACTCACAGAAGCTACGCTGTTATGCACATGTGCATATAAAGTAATAAGTATGCAGCTGTCTATGTGCACATGCATCAATGAAAATGTTTTTGCTCAATTGCACATCAGTGCGTCCAATTTGACTTGCATTCGCTTGACACACACACTGTGATGAATCTTCGTCATCTTTGCTTAGCTACTCTGCAATTGTTAGTAATCGTCTTTGTCATTCGCTTGGCGTACATTTATGGTCCTCGTTGTCCTTGCCATTGCTTATGGTGCACACACACACACATTGCTAATGGTGCACCCTGCTTTTGACTGTTCTTGTCAAACTGCCCTTTCCATTTGCTTGGTACACCCTGCATTACTTTTGACCATTCTTGTCAAACTGCCCCTGCCATTTGCTTGGTATCGCCCTGCAATGCGTTTGGTCATTCACGTCCAACCATGCACAAGGATATGCCCAGATCATGCATCCACTGAAGTGGCCTGTGATTGTCATTGTCTAGCCATGCAGAGAGATATGGATTCAGCGTTGCTGGTATTGTGCTGCCCAGGTTAACGAGACCTTTGAGCACGACCCCATGTTCTATCGCATGACCAAGCTGTTTGACGAGAGCAGCACGGCTGGTAGGTGCCAAGACAGAGCAAAAAGAAGGGCAGATTGGAGGAATACGGTGCTACTATACCACCAAAGGTAGTGTACCACAAACAACTAGGGTTGGCCAGAACCATATATATACGGTGTGTATGCGGTATTTTTGGCAGGGAAATCGCCAAATCTACGGTCATATACGGTGTATATATACGGATCTGGCCAACCGTACACACAACGCACGCCTCCGCCTCTTTTTCCGGGGCGGTGAGTACGGTGACGAGTGGGTTGGGAGCTGCCACTTGATCAAACTGCTTGAAGAAGGGCCACGGCTGGAATACAAAAAAAGTCAGAGGATGACAGATCAGCAGATCAGGGCTGTCATGGGAAAGGTGACTGAAGACGTAGTTGGACGGGTGAGTTAATGTTAAAGTGCAAGGCGTTATTGGTCACATGGACCATGAGCATGACAAAGATAGAAGTGCAAGGCGTTAATGGTCACATGGACCATGAGCATGACAAAGATAGAAGTGCAAGGCGTTAATGGTCTCATGGACCATGAGCATGACAAAGATAGAAGTGCAAGCGTAAATGGTCACATGGACCATGAGCATGACAAAGATAGAAGTGCAAGGCGTTATTGGTCACATGGACCATGAGCATGACAAAGATAGAAGTGCAAGGCGTAAATGGTCACATGGACCATGACAAAGGTAGAAGTGCAAGGCGTAAATGGTCACACGGACCATGAGCATGACAAAGGTAGAAATGCAAGGCGTAAATGGTCACATGGACCATGAGCATTACAAAGGTAGAAGTGCAAGGCGTAAATGGTCACATGGACCATGACAAAGGTAGAAATGCAAGGCGTAAATGGTCACATGGACCATGAGCATTACAAAGGTAGAAGTGCAAGGCGTAAATGGTCACATGGACCATGAGCATGACAAAGATAGAGGAGTGTTTGAAACCCTAAAACCTAACCCGAACCCCTAAACCCTAACCCTAACCTAAACTTTAAACCCTAACCCTGCTTTAGGGAAATGTGTATGGACAATGAGCACGACAAACATGTAAAAAGAGGATGCTTGCTGTAGAGGAATGGGTATGGACAATGAGCACGACAAACATGTCAAAAGAGGATGTTTGCTGTAGGGCTGTTTGTATGGATTGAACGATCCAGGCTTGTCAGCTGATCTCATAGCTCCAGGTACTTCTAAACTCTAAATTCCAAGGAAAACCACCCGCTTCTCTCCACACCCACAAACCACCCTATTTTCAAGGGCTCGCCTTCCCTTCCACACAAGCACACAAACACACATATATACAAACGGAGACACAAATCCCACACACTCGCACATACATACTCTCACACACACACATACACACACATGCACACACACCTCCCAGGGCTTGCCTTCCCTATTTGCTGACATAACACATTAACACACCTGCCGACATAACACACAAGGACACACACAAACATACAAACAGAGACACACACAAGACACATTTTTTCCAGCGCTTACAGGTTCAGGAGGTGTACCATGATTAATAGGTCGTGCTCTCTGTGCTATAAAACAGAAATTATGATAAATTATGCTCTACTTGCCGGGTGTATCCTAAAGAGAAACCCGTGTCCTTTCTGCTAGTTAAACACTTGCATACACACATAACACACACACCCCACACACTCACACACACATACTCACGCACCCACACACACAATACTCACACACATACACACATGACTCCCAGCGCTGATGATGCTCAGCGTGTCGGTCTACCACAACGAGCAACCCATGCTTTTCCTGTTAGTTGGACACATAACAAATACACATAAAACTCTCTCCCAGGGCTGATGATGCTCAATGTGCCGGTCTATCACAACGAGCAACTCATGCTGTCCGCATCAGAGACGCCTATGGATGCCTTCCTTAGTGGCATGCCTCCTGCTACATTGCCTGCGTCGAAGCAGGTGAGCGAGAGGGTAGCTAAGATTATGAGAATAAAGATGATCAATGGTACTTTCATCTCCTCCTGCTGTGCTTGCGTCTCAGCAGGCGAGCAAGAGAGTGGGTATGAGTGTGTGGATAAGGATGAGCAATGGTTCTCCCTCTTCCTGCTACATAGCCTGCGTCTAAGCAGGAAAGCAAGAGAGTGGGTATGAGTGTGTGGATAAGAATGAGCAATGGTTCTCCTTCCTCCTGCTGCTGTGCCTGCGTCTAAGCAGGCAAGCAAGAAAGTGGGTATGAGTGTGTGTGGATAAGGATGAGCAATGGTATTTCCTCTTCCTGCTGCTGTGCCTGCATGTAAGTATTTGAGTGAGAGAATGGGTGTGAGTGTTAGTGGGGTTGATGGATATTACTTCCTCCGCTTGCTGTGCCTGTGTCTAAGGTAAGGAAGAGAATGAGTATTGTTGTGTAAATACTTATGATTAATAATGTCCCCTCCTCCTGCTGTGCTTGCGTCTCAGCAGGTGAGCAAGAGTGTGTGTGAGTGTGTTGGTGTGGATGATCAATGATATCCCCTCCTCCTGCTGTGCTTGCGTCTTAACAGGTGAACAGGAGAGATTTTGTGTTAGTGTGGATGATCCAGTGTGTGGGTCAGCGTGCTAGCTTGCATGAGAGGCATTCAATGTGCTGCAGCAGCTCGTGCTGTCTGTGTCATGCTGTCTGTGTCAGAAATTCTCTTGGGCACCATATTCCTTGTGGATCACCTGCTACAAGTGACATCTTGTGTATGATATGGAACGGCCAGATCCACTTATCCTCTCCCACGGGAGAGGGTTTGTGAGATTAACCCGACGCTGAGGCAAACATGCCCTAATTTGAAGACTCGGGCGCAATTTGCGTTCAAAGATTTGATGATTCACGGAATTCTGATTGTGTGAGGAGGCACAGAAAATGCAGGCAGCTAAAGCATTCCCTGCTCAATCGAAGAAGGTGCTAGAAACCGTTTTATGTCGTTAGGACATGACTGATTTGTCCCAGAAGTGTGGAAGTGTGAGTGCGTGTGTGTGTGTGTATGTGTGTGTGTGTGTGTGTGAGTGTGTGTGTGTGTGTATGTGTGTGTGTGTGTGCGTGTGTGTGTGTGGCCGTTTCCCAAACAATGGCCAGTCATCAAATTAGTAATCCTGTGTTAGTTCCAGATTGTAATAAATCACAGGATGTGACAAATCACAGGTTTTGACGAATCACAGGGGTGTGACAAATCACAAGATGCAACAAATTACAGGGTGTGACAAATCACAGGCTGTAAAAGATCACGGCACTGCTGGTGTTTAGGTATTTATTAGTGGGTCGTCATGCGGTGTAGCTCTGAATAGCACCAGGCCAGATCAGTAGGGCTGGCCAGAACCATGTGTATTAATATACAGTGTATATTCGGTATTTTTGCAGAGAGGGTTGACTGGCCAAATTGCAGGAAATGTTCCTTCCTGGTTTTCTTTCCCACATGCAACCATGTCAACCTCAATTTTTTCAATAAAGATCACGTTCACCAAAAATTGGTGAAAATCGGATGACCCCAAATCACACTTCTGGCCTCAGATCACCTGAAATGGGCCCACAGCTCCGTCCTGGGACCATTTTTCATTCCCAAATTTGGTATTTATGACTTCCTTATACCATGTGACCATCTTGCATGTTCCAAAATAGGATGCAAGGAGGTCAAAAAATGACCTTTTTGGCACCTTCTTGGCTGATTTTCTCATGATTTTCTCTAAGAGAAATGGCTGGAATTCTGTATCTCACCAACCACTGGATCTGTTCCCCTCATTTTTCTTGCAATGATGGTATTTATAGAATAAAATCTAATGCGATTTTAATCACATGAATTGGTGCAGCGATTGGTCAGATCCAGCACACGGGTGCCTGAAAGGTAGGGTTCACGCCGCGGCCGATTAGGCATAAGTGACCTCATTGGCTACAATGAAACTCAACTGCTATGGAGTCTCACCGTTTGAACCAAGTCTAGATGTAGCCAATGGGGGCACGCACACTCTGGGAACATTTGACAAACACCCCCATTTTGGGGGTCAGATAGCCCCCTCTGGTATTTTAGGCAGGAAAATCACCAAATACATAATCATGCACGTGTATACATACACTTCTGGCCAACCCTACAGATCAGGCGTGTGTGTCACTGTGTTCAATCCCCAGCTTGGTCTTTGTTTTTGACACAAAAGCCACAGGCCTCTCATTGCCTCCTCGTCTCAGCTCAGTCCTGCTGCACAGAGGGATTGGGTGAATTGTCCAGATCAGGCCCGTGTGTGCCTTTGTGTTTGCTGCTTAGTGTGCATGTGGTCCCTGACGTCGTAGCCATAGGCCTCTGATTGCCCTCCTCGTTTCGGCTCAGTCCTGCTGCGAGGGTGGTGGATGGAAGTTCAGACTTGGCAGGTCGTCTGTGTATCAAAATCAGCGTGCAAGTACTGCCAGCTGCGCGCATGTGCACTTTTGAGGTGTCACCACCCCTTGTGTGCACTTTTGAGGTGTCACCACCACTTGTGTGCACTTTTAAGGTGCCACCGCCCCTTGTGTGCACTTTTGAGGTGTCACCACCCCTTGTGTGCACTTTTAAGGTGCCACCACCCCTTGTGTGCACTTTTAAGATGTCACCACCACTTGTGTGCACTGTTGAGGTGTCACCACCACTTGTGTGCACTTTTAAGGTGTCACCATCACTTGTGCACTTTTAAGGTGCCACCACCCCTTGTGTGCACTTTTAAGGTGTCACCACCACTTGTGTGCACTTTAAGGTGTCACCACCCCTTGTGTGCACTTTTGAGGTGTCACCACCACTTGTGCACTTTTAAGGTGCCACCACCACTTGTGTGCACTTTTGAGGTGCCACCACCAATTGTGTGCACTTTTAAGATGTCACCACCACTTGTGTGTGCATATACTTGCATGTTAGCGTGCTGATCACGCATCACAGTTGCCTACAGGCTTGAAGCACGCACCACACATGTTATCAAACGCACAAGAGGCTGCTAGCCATCGTTAAGGTATCTGCGGGGCTGCTATTTGACTACGCACGTGTAAGTGCACACACACATACACACACACGTGACTACACATGTAAAAGTGCACACACACACACGCACACACATATACACAGAGACAAACACACAACACACACAAACATGAACACACAGGTCCACATCAAGTGCCTTGCACGCTTGGCCGAGCTGCTGCATGCGAACAGGTGAACCCTCAATGCGGTCAAATGCTCTCAAATGTAGTCTGAACAGTATTGCTGATGACTGCAGTGGGGCTCTGGCTAGTGTCAGCACTAGTTGAGAGCCTTTGCTTAAAGCACCCTGGTGCTTCCCGGCGTAGACATTTTTCTACTGTAGTCGAATGTAGTCTGAACAGTATTGCTGATGACTGCAGTCAGCTCTAGCAAAGGAACGGTTGGCTTTACAAACCACCGATAATGTCATGTCATGTTTCTAACGATTATTAACGTAGGCGTCTTACACGTTTAACATCATTGTGGTACCGATTGCCGATTGTGATACAGATTGCATTTTCCGACACACACACACACACACACACACACACACACACACACACACACACACACACACACAACATACACACGCACGAACACATACACACACACAACATACACACGCTCACATACACACACACGACGCACACACACATACACACACACTCACACACACACGCACGTACATTACTACATACATTACTAGCAAACATCAAGGCTGCACTTTTTCAGCGTTCTGCCGCTCTGTCTTTCCCATTGTCACCAGGCTCTCTTTACAAGCACCGGAGACAGAAATTGATGAACACGCACACACACGTACACACATCCACACATATACTCACACACATACACACAGGGATGCTGACATCACACCCTCGATCATGGGCCTCCACAACAAAGCAGACCCAAAAGCCTCCAATTGCCACACTATATACACAATTGCCACACTATATACACAAAGGGATGCTGACATCACACCCTCGATCATGGGCCTCCACAACAAAGCAGACCCAAAAGCCTCCAATTGCCACACTATATACACACAGGGATGCTGACATCACACCCTCGATCATGGGCCTC
>Ga0307942_1004294_pt1:0-10000 | contig 11386 bp, 7 predicted proteins | sample OrgLakmetagen175_FD_201846 | JGI IMG/M metagenome (GOLD analysis project Ga0307942, IMG submission 201846) | Saline water microbial communities from Organic Lake, Antarctica - #175 | ecosystem: Environmental > Aquatic > Non-marine Saline and Alkaline > Saline | place: Antarctica: Organic...
TAAGAGTAAGAGCAGGAGCAAAATAGGGTAAGAGAGAGAGAGAGAGAGAGAGAGAGAGAGAGAGAGAGAGAGAGAGAGAGAGAGAGAGAGAGAAAGAGAGAAGAGAGAGAGAGAGAGAGATAGATAGAGAGAGAGAAGAGAGAAAGAGAGAAAGAGAGAGAGAGAGAGAGAGAGAGAGAGAGAGAGAAAGAGAGAAGAGAAAGAGAGAGAGAGAGAAAAGAGAGAGAGAGAGAGATTGATCTATAGTTCCTCTGGAAGCCTGCTGAGCACAGACATACTGCAAATTTCACAAATTTTTTGTGTAAAAGTCAACGGTGCCGCTTATTTGACCGCTTTTTGTGTTCCTCTTTGCAACTACCAGGTTCCTTGGCAGCCCTGTTCTCACCTGCTGTGCCTTGGTACCAGCCTCAGCCTTTGATGTAAGGGCACTGGAAGATAATCCTCCAGGATCAGAGACAGAAGCTGTCGGTAATGCATCAGAGCCGGTATCCTGGGTAGAAGTACCTGTGCAGCATAAAAATTGTTTGATGCAAGCAACACATGTAACAGCACGCACTGGCGCTGGGGTGTGGGGGCGTGAGACTGCTTCTCTCGACTTTTAAACCAGTCTGTGCAAAGACATAACAAAGCGTTGCTGTGGGAGAAATTGCTAATCAGGGATCACAGCCATTTGCAAAGCTTGCACAGCATGTGTCTATCAGAGGCAATGTACGCAGCTGTATTGTCGACATTTAAGTTGTGAGCAACCGGTTTGTTAACACACCTTTAGATTCTGCGCTTACGGCAATAACTCAAAGTACAAATGTGAGTTTTGGCAGGGCTTCATTGTTCACACACACACACACACACACACACCTTCTTCCCCTCCTCCCACATCTCCACCATCCCAGCTATTTATTGCTGCCATTCGCGCTATTGCTACCTCTGCCTCTGCCACAGAAGCATTGATACCCCTGCAATGGGAAGAAAAAATGCACACATGTTTTAAATTTGTGCGCAAAAGCATATGCACAAGTTGCACGCAAGAACCAAACAAGTGACACACACTCTTCATAGCCACACACTCTACAAAGCATCCCACCACTCACCTCATCGCACTCGTGACAGTGGTTTTCAGGACTCGTTTACTCGACTCTGGTCGCCCCTCCTTGTGCCCTCCTCCCTGCCCACTCTCCCCCTCCCCCTCCCCTTCTCCCTCTACGTTACTGCTGCCAGGCGCAACCTCCTTTTCCTCATGCCTTTGATCGCTAAAAGCCATATCAATTCTACCCACAACTTCCTCCCACTCGCTGCTGCCTTCGCTGCCTTCACTTGCCTCTGCCTCTCCAGATGCACTCTCTGCCTGATCAGAAACACTGCCTTTGGCGATCCCTGCGAGGAGGGTATGGGACAAATCAGAAGTACCACCCACCACAAAAGACTCATAAGGCAGATGGAGGGCACAAGTTGTGATTTAGGAATTTTGAGCCCCTCTGTACATCTTTTTACTGTGAAGCGGTTCCAATACATTGAGTTCTTTGACCCAGTTGCGGTAGACATGTATGTATCAATGAAAACACGAGAAAATGTGAAAAGTACACACAGGTGGGCATATCAACAAACATATATGCCTACAGAACACGCGCATGCATGCATACACACATATACAACAGTGAGACACACATGCATGAAGACACAAATGCACTTGTATGAACATGCGCACACATGCACACACAAACACATATACAACACGCTTACACACAGATACATTTACGCACAACCACGCACACCTGGCCCTGGGTCTTCTTGCCCTTGAAGCGTGTGTGCCGGAGTCACGACGTGCCCTGGCATGGGTCTGATCAACTCCTCAATTACGGGTGATGCCAAACGGATGACTGACCCCAACTGCAGAATTACCAGGAGAAGGAATCATTCATACCAGGCTTCTGCTGTCTATCAATGATATAAAGCCAAGTGCTGCACAACATGTCACGGGTAGGGCAGGCATGCTTTGGAGTTAATTGCTTCTGATTATATTTTTGAAATTGAAGGACAAAGTCGTCCACAGGCTAAAGATCGACCTACGATGTAAACAATGAAAGAAGGGTGGGTGTTGGATAAGGGGGCGGTTACACGCAAAAAGTTCCATACATTGTTCATTCGTGGGTCAGGAGGGTGTTTTCTTCTTTGGAAGGCACGTTTACTTTTTGGGGTGGACACCCCTGCGCCCCCCTTCCCGTGCCCCCACCCAAACAAAAAGGATACTAATCTGCTCCTTTTCAAAAAAGGCATCCATCTGCATACTCATCAAGACCTGAAACTGAAGTGTTGCAGAGTTATGGGGCAAAAACTGAGATATGGACGCCCATGCACACGTGACCTACCAGGAACCCATAACTGGCGTGCACAGTCCAACATTGCTTTCATTTCTTCAGAATTCCACTGACTATCTCATGGTGGCACAATCCTGTAAGTTTGGGGTTAATTGCTGCTTCATTGGCTTGACTCACCCCGCGGCCTGCACCCGAGTGCGTGTGCCTCTGACTTTTGGACATGTCCACAGACCCCCCCTTTTACCCAATTTACTCAGAAAGGGTGCCAATCGACTGGGCTTGAGCTAAGGATTCCAATGATATATTTAAATTTCGTAGGAGTTACCCAGTAAATTTTTGGAGGGGGGGTCCCAAAAACTCTGGACCTCCCCGGACCCCCCCCCTCCGATTGGACCCATATATATACCAATCGATAGCTCTTGACGCCAGGATTCCTAATATATAAATTTAAATTGATTTGACACGTGACGTCCAAAAGTTATGCTTCCTACACCCTCCTGCGTGGGTGGAAAATTTTTAATTTTGACGAAATGGTCACACGCTAAAGGTTTCTCACTTCACGAGATTATTTCTTGTCAAACCCCAGAATAAGGGTAAGAATCAGGGTGAGACCAATTTTCAGTAATTTTTCGCTTGGAACCTGCCCCCAAAAATTGGATACTAATCCCACATGTTTCCACGTGTCCTGAATACAATTTTGTCTTTCGATCAGTGAAATTGTGAGTTTTGAAGTAGCCAAGGTGGTGATGTTAGGCCCCCAATGCTCCTGCCAAGTCTCATGCAAGAACAGAGGAGACAGGCAGGAGCATGCAGGCGGTGCTCAATGCACAGAGGTACCTGTGTCCTGTAGAGGGCTGGGGCAGGAAGGAGAGAGCAAGCGGAGGGGCAGGGTGAGCAGGAGGACGTGGACGGGGTGGTGGAAGGGCGCTTAGCGAAATTGGCCTTTCCAGCAAGTTGTTGATTCAACCGGCGTGCTCAGTCATCCAGCACTTGCTTTTCCCTTTTCTTAGAACCCATAGGATGGACTACCCTTTGAGGAGGGGGAAAGAGGAGAAATTCGCATGTCACATGTGATGCTTGCGACAGGAAGCGTGCCTCTCCCCTTCCGAACACTCCAGATGCCCCTTGGCTTCCTGCCAGTCCCCTCATGCCTTTGGGCATGCACCAGGGCAAAAGGCAAGCCCCGAGTTGGGCAATTGGGTCACCTCCCTCTAAGACCAAGGTGACAGCCAGGCAGAAGTGCCAACATGGCCCAATCAAAGATGTCTACAAAAGACTTCTGTTGATGCATTAGCTGTAGCATCATGGCTATCCAAGCAACATAAATTACGGCATACGGCATTTGAGGCACTAAAGTAAAGGGCCTCTCAGAGGATAAAATGAAAAATATGTGAAAATGTTTTGTCCGTTTTGCGTGTGACTGCTAAGTACAATTTACGGTCCCTGCAGAAGGCGTAAAAAAAAATCGTAGACAGGCATGTCCAAATTTTGGACCTCCAGCCCAAAATGACCACCCACCCCCGAAACCGTTCCTGACCCCCCACACTAATAAAAAGGGTGCCATTCTGCTCAGAATTCAAGTAGCTATCTGCCTGCACATTTCTCATGCCCAATCATGCCAGAGGTGGTCATCTGAGAGGCCCCAAACAGGGGTACTTTCAAAATGTGAATTGAGTACGGTGGCCGGGACTGGCAACAATCAAGCTCAGTTCCCAGAGGTTGCTCTGGGCTGCTGATAGCACCTGAGCTTGAATGTTGCCAAAAATGTCAAAAATGCCTAATTGCCCGCGGCGTGAACCCCCCTTTCACCACCAATCTGTCATATCTCACCACCAACTGACCCGATTCGTGCCAATTCTATATGATTAGTCTACATTTTTATAAAGAATATCATTGCAACAAAAATGGAGCAAAACGGAGCAGTAGTTGGCCAGGTACCCATTTTGGCCCATTTCCCTTGTAAAGAGCATAAGGGGTGCCAAAAGGGTGGAAATTTAGGTTCCACAAATCCGGTTTTCAGCATGTCAAACGATTCCTGATCATAAAAGAAGTACTCCTGTCGTGTTTTGATTCTTTTAAAGAGGCCCCGGGTAGAGTGTGGTGGCTCAATACGTAAACATTCAGTGCCAAAATTTGAACTGGATTTCTGTCCAGACCACTGGGGTGGTCTTTTTGGCCCCAAGCTTTATAAACCATCTAGTTAAATTGTTCAAACATGATTTGCATCAAAGAAGTCACATTACAGGACATTTGCTCAGTTGACCCCCTCTGAAATAATGCAATACCTGACGAGCTGTAAAACAGATACTGGTTTGCGCACGCTCTTGCACTGACCACCGGTTTAGTGCACAAATCCAGCTAAAACTTTTGCCAAAGCATTATTCTACTTCAAATATGGAACTTATGCATAATGCAACGCGTAAACTGTAAGTTTGCAATCAATTGCTGGTAATTTGCCTGAACACACCCCTGCGGCCTACTTGGGGACATTACATGCATTTCTATGACCAGGCACCCAGACCCCCCCCTTAATCAAATCACCCAACAAGGGTGCCAATCGACTGGGCTTGAGCTGAGGATTCCAAAAATATAATTAAAATTCCGTGGGAGTGGCCCAGAAAAATTATGGGGACCCCTCGAAAATAATCAGAACCGCCCAAGATACCCAATTGACCCTAACCCCCCTCCCCCCCGACCCCCTCAGAATCGACTCATTTATATATCAATCGATAGCTCTCGACGCCAGGATTCCGAATATTTAATTCATATCGGGATTGACACATGCCGTCAAAAAGTTATGATCCTTGACGTCTCCTGGTCCCTGGGCGAAAAACCTCGTCATCCGAAAACTTTTTGCGTGTGCCACAGTGACCGCTGACTTTTTTCTTAAAAGTGAAACTGACGAATAAAAAAAGGACGAAACTGTTTGCGTGTAACCGCCCCCTAAGAGCAAGACAATCACTGAATACGTTTGTGTAACTCGGCTGCCTGCTGCACATACCTGCTGGAAAGATACAAGTTTCAGGCCCTGGAACAAGCGCAGTCTGGCTTGCCATGGAAGCTGGGCCAGCGCTTTCACGCTACTGAAGCCATCAGCCAAGTTTTCAGCCTGCAAGGCAACAATGAATTGGTGGAAGCATGTCTGCATAGTCCTTGGCATTCGATTCCCCCTTTCCATTTCCTTCAGAATAGGTTGCCCAGTACCAAAGTGGCGCCTTCCTCTTTGTTGTTATGGGGAGTTATGGGGATTTATGGGCTTAGACGCACAAGCCGGAGCGCAATACAGTTCCATATGTAATATAGAATGCAAATATATTATTTAGTACTTATATCACCACGTACCGCGAACATTTTCGAACCCATTGCGGTGTGTCGCAACCCCTTTCAATTATATTACCAAGCAGGCCTTGAGAGCTTGCAATGGTGCAAACTAGTTATAGGCTGTCTACTGTCTACAGGTCTTAGGTCTCAGTCCTGGTCAATTGTGTTTTTGCTTTAAATATATTTCCCTGCTCTTTTGCTTCCAAAACACGCTTGACTCTGGATATGCCTTCAATAGTTTACATACAGATGCTCTATCAGAAAAAAGGCAAAAGGACCTTGCTTAGGCTCGCACTGAGTTGAACAGTAAGGTGTTTCCCCCCTCACATAGTCTGCATTGGCGTATCTTGTTTTTTTTCAAGCTTGCATTGATTATGATCCAGCACGGCACATAGGAAAGAGTAATATTGCCATGAGTAAATTGTCGCAAGTTGCATTCTGTACTCAGTACAGCTCGGTTTTCCTGAGTCCCATTATCGCCGCACAGCATTCTTGCCGTGCACGGTCTCTGCCCATCCAGGTCCACGCATAAGCAAGACATCTGGACACCCCCCCCCCTTTGCTGCAGCAGACAAAAAGACTGACCTGCCAAAATTGACTGACCTGCCAAGACAAAATTGACTGACCTGCCACACAGGCCGTGCACCCGGCTTAGTTTGCAAGAACTCCCTCAGGGTGTCTGCATTGTCAGGCCATCGTTCTGCTGATGCGCCCTGCGTTTTTCAGAGAGTGCCCAAAACGTGAATAAGCAATGAGCACGTAAGGAAGGTGTGGGAGCTCGTCTACCGCTGAAAGGCAATGACAGAGCAGTACAGCAGCAGTATGTACGCAGCTCTGGCTAGCCAGGGAGAGTATCAAAACGAGTTCCAGGGAAAGGCAGTGTCCTTGACTCCTCCAATTCTGCCTCTCCACACATACAATCCAGTGCTCATATGCACGATTCACAGCACACACCTATTTACACATATACAGATGCATACACGCAAATTTACAGTCATGCACATTCATGCACACACTTGCACGTAGACATACAATCACACACACACCTTTGATGAACCAACCATTGTAGCAATACCGTTGGCCTGGGCTTGCATGCGTTTCTTGAGAGCTGCTACAGTGGGCTCAGGGAGGATGGCAGCCAGCACAGCACGAGGGATGAGGATGCACTCTGTGTTCTGAAGGCTAAGTACTGTGTTGCTGTGCACGCACCTGTCAGGATTTTAAAAAACAATGGGTATGATTGTGTAAGTGTGCCTGTGTATGTGCGTGGCTGTTTGTGAGAGGAAGGAATAAGGGCGAATTCAGAGTGTGTGTAGTGTAGCGGACGTAAAAGATAAAACACAAAGCATCTCATCATGGCAAGTGGGCAGTCTTTAACAAGCAGAGTCTGTATATGAGCTAGTTGGCCAGGCTGGCTCAAAAACAGCAACTATTCAACATCAGGCATAATTGAATTCCAGAGGATCACAAATCATTTGATCAAGAAAGCTTGCCCACCCTAAGCGTAGATAGTTGCTGCTCTGTGGTGCTTAGCCTGTGCGGGTTGACTAACACTGACCAACACGATGACACGGAGCAGTTTTAAGAGGACGAGTGAGCGTAGATAGTTGCTGCTCTGTGGTGCTCAGCCGGTGCGGGTTGACCAACACTGATTAGCACGATAACACAGAGCAATTCAAAGAGGACGCGTTTGGTACAGGAGACAAGGCAGGACAAGACACGAGACAAACAAATGACCCTCATCCACTCACGCGTCCTTTGAGGAGTGAAGGGCCTCAGCTCCAATGAATATGGATTGATTGAAAACAGCCTCAACCTGTGTGAAATTTAACGCAACAGGTTCCGGACATTAGAACGGGTGCACAATAAAGCGGGAACCTTTCCTAGCCATAAGGTATAAAGCAAGAACCTCACAAGCTTTTGAAGCAGGGATGATCGGACATGATTATAGAAGCAAAAAAACTATGTCGATCCATAAACAGTGTAGGTATGCACAGGTTCTTAGGCAGGACGATAACAAGTCGTACAATTATATACAGGAAACATTGTGGTTTCGGTCAACCTTTTCTGCTGGGCAAGCACACACAACATTTTTCATGCGCCACACATCTATGAAGACTTGTTGGGCATTTAAAAGCAAACAAGTGCAAGCTGGATGACACACACACGGTCATTACTGCCATGATGTCAGGTGCACATTAATACATAGAAACGCACACACACTTTCACGTTCACTCACAACACACACCACACCTGTTGGTGGTGCGTCTTCATCATTGTAGCCAGCGCATTCAGCAGCGGCACGCCTCTGAGACCTTCCGGAATCGCCCCCACCTCACTCCCTTCCTCCTGGGTCTTCATGGTCCCACTTTTCGCTGTTGTGCCTTTATTCTGTGCGTCCCCAGCTGCCTCATCCCCCTTCCACACAGGCCCCTGCCCAAGTGTCGCCCCTGCACCCATTCGATCATTCTCTTTGCTGCCAACACTCAGTTTCTTGCCATGCTCATAAGCACCCCCCTCCTGGCCATCCCCTACGCGGGGCATGCCTTGCGCCTTCCTTGTATCGTTTCCAGCTCCCTGAGACACGTCACTGCTCCCTGCCTCTGATGTTGCTACTGCTGCTGCACCCAATACATCAGTCTTCACTTTCTCTTCTGCTGTTTCCTGTGACTGCAACTGACGCTCATGCTTTATAGAAGGTTTAAGGCCACCTGGCACTTGGCCTCCTCTCCCACCTGACGCCCCTTCTTTTGCGGTCTCACCAACATTGCTGGGGTGGTGAGCACCATTGTGACTACCTTTTTTCTTTATGCGTCCTTCCACAGTGCTGTGGTGCAAGCTGCTGCTTCCTTCGCCCCAACTGGACCTCTGTCCACGAGGAGATGAATGTCGAGGGCTAATGCCTGTCAAGGTGCAGGCTCTTGAGTGTGCCTCTTGCGCGGTTTGGCTTGGGCTGCGCGCACTGCTACTTCTGACTGCATGTGCATGTTTGGGTGGAGTGTGATGTCTGTGTGTAATTGCGTGTTTGTGGGAACGCGCGTGTGTGTGTGTGTGTGTGTGTGTGTAGGATCGTGAGATGCAACCTTGGAAGATGTATGTGTACAGAAGGCCCCAAACGCTGTAAAGCTGTGATCAGTTTGGGTTGATAAGCTGAGGGACACTCATTGCAGCACCCAGCGCCCAGCGCCACCACCCAGCACCCAGCGCCCAGTGCTGGGCCAGTCCAGTCCTAGCTGGGCTGATAAGCTGAATAATAATAAGGACACTCAATTTGGGTTGATAAGCTTTAGGACACTCATTGCAATTATCTCGCCTGTCACCTCGCTAAAATGCTTGTCAAGTCCCTACTTTTATCTCTGACTCTCTGACTCTCTAACTAAACATCCTTGCTTCTTGCCTATTCTTGCTGTCATCTGTCTTGTTTGTTTTGACGCTTTAACCCACATCCTTTGCACCTACATGCACACAAAAGCGTGCCTGCACACACACACACATGCACACACACATGCACACACACACACTTTCAAAGCTACTACAGTTGTCTTCACCTGAAGGAGGTGCTTGCACTGGAAGAGGCAACGGTGTCGGGTGAGATGAAAGGCCTGGGCTTCCCAACTTGGAGCGAATGCTAGCCATGGGTTGTTGGTCAGGGAGATGAGAGAAGGGAGGAACCAGGGGACGAGGAGCACACAAGGCTGGTGAATCCTCTGATGCAACATCCTGCGTTTGTTGACCTTGCTGGTCCAGCTGGTGATGCTGCAAACGCCCACTCCCAGTGCCACCTTCATCCTGTTGCAGCTGCTGTTCCTGCTGCTGCTGCTGCTGCTGCTGTAGTTGCTGCTCTTGCTGCTGCTGTTCCTGCTCTTGCTGCTGTTGTTGCTGCTGTTGCTGCTGCTGCTGCTGCTGTTCCTGCTCTTGCTGCTGTTGTTGCTGCTGTTGCTGCTGCTGCTGTTCCTGATGCTGCTGTTGCTGCTGCAATTGTCTGTCCCTAGCGCCTTCACCCATTTCAGGCAGTGGCTCACAGACATTCCCACTGCCCTGCTCTTTGCCTGTGTCGCTGACCAGAGGCGCATCAGTAGAGGCCACCTACACGACAGGGTGGTACATGTAGGCTGTGCCAGAAGTAGCAATGGATTCCACGATGTATTATCCTGGACGCTCTGTGTGTAGGTTCATCTTTGCGATGCTTTACATAAAAAGCGGCCATATTTCAGAACAAACGTGTGTGCATGTAGCAAAAGCGTTTTTATACAACGCAAGTCACAAAAGGAAATACGCTGCCTGATCCACTTGCTGACACACTCGTACAGTCTGCTCTGACTTTCAGCCAGAGGGGCCAACCTCAGCCTTCAAAGCCGTATAAAAAG
>Ga0307942_1004295_pt1 | contig 11385 bp, 12 predicted proteins | sample OrgLakmetagen175_FD_201846 | JGI IMG/M metagenome (GOLD analysis project Ga0307942, IMG submission 201846) | Saline water microbial communities from Organic Lake, Antarctica - #175 | ecosystem: Environmental > Aquatic > Non-marine Saline and Alkaline > Saline | place: Antarctica: Organic Lake...
AGAGAGAGAGAGAGAGAGAGAGAGAGAGGGGGGGGGAGAGAGAGAGAGAGAGAGAGAGAGAGAGAGAGAGAGAGAGAGAGAGAGAGAGAGAAAGAGAGAGAGAGAGAGAGAGAGAGAGAAACAGAGAGAGAGAGAGAGAGAGAGAGAGAGATATAGAGAGAGAGAGATGGTGTATGTATGTGTATTTGTGTACTAATATCCATGCTTGACCTTCCTCAAATACCGATATGATGTATTTTTGTTCAACCTAAATCCTTTGAAGCATTTTAACCCGCTCGACGCCTTCATCAAAACAAACTGGCATTCTCTTACTGTTCCATTTTAAAACGTCCGTCTTTTTTTGCATATACTCAGCAAAAGCACATAATTGCTGCCCTCTGGTTCCCCCTTCTCTGATTTTTGGTTGACAGCTCCCCTGTTGTTTTTAATTTCCCCCTCTTGCCTTCCTTTGTTATACTCAAATCTGACCTGCAGCTCCTCCAGACGAGCCATGAGTGCGCGTGCTGGTGGTCGCTGCCGAGGGTCGTCACGCCAGCATGCAGTGATGAGAGCACGCACGCCTGGAGGGCAGTAGTCTGGGATGCTGGGGCGGCGGCGGTTGATGGCCACATTGAGAATGATCTGTGGCGGGAGTGCATTCCGTGGAAAAGGCACGTCACGCATATAGAAAATTGTGGATGTTGGTGATGCATATTACGAAAATTGTAACTTTTCCTACGTTTAGGTATGCAAAGATAAAAGGAAAAAAACATGCGTGACGGTTGTTGCTTGCCATGCACGCTGCGGTGATTTAAACGGGTACCATGGAGGGAATATGTGCGCTCGTATATGAATACAGAAATAGTGGAGAGCAGGATCTTGGAGTTGAGAGGAATATGAGAGAGCTTTGGTATTTTTGTGAAAGATAGACGACAATTATTTGTTGAGACCGTAAAAGGGATGCCACAAATGTAAAATGTAAAAGGTAAGTGTCTCGATTTGTCTCCTCTGAACCTGTTGCATATTAACAGTTAATGTTTGTACAGAACACGCTTATGGTGGCTAGGAAGTTGCTAAGCAACATATGGCTGTTTATGGCATATACAATTTTGGCTGGTCCAACATATAAAATTAGGGTTTATATTTCAAGGGTTTTAGATCGGGTAAAGTTCGGCTACAGCTGTCCGATACTACGGTAATTATTCTCAGAGCCTCACCATGCATGGCGCTGAATTTTAAGTAAGGCTGATTCGTGGTTATATTACAAAGTTAACATTGCTTTTGAGTAACATGCACACACTGTAAGAGCAGGAAGAATAAAACAAGAAATCTCTTATTGCACTCTACCGGCACCCAATCCAACGGATCTCAAAGTAACCATCCTTTGCTGTGGAGCCCCACTTTATCTGATACCAGATGTTCCTTGCAACCTCAAACAAGCATCTTTGTACGGCCTGTCTGTACTCTGCAAATCTGATACCAGATGTTCCTTGCAACCTCAAACAAGCATCTTTGTACGGCCTGTTTGTACTCTGCAAATCTGATACCAGATGTTCCTCGTAACCTCAAACAAGCATCTTTGTACGGCCTGTCTGTACTCTGCATACATGCACATATGAACTCACACACACAATTATTATAGGTGCATACCTGGAACAGAGCCCCCATGCCACCCTGAGGCATCATCGCTCCGACCCCTCCTCCAGCTTCCCCCCCCGACGAAGCCTCGCTGCCGCTGGGGTTGTTGAGGATATGGGTATCCCTGCAGCTGTCGTCATGGTGGTCGTCTCTAGCGTTGTTTGGATAAGAGGGTCCAGGGTTGCTGAAAGAGTGGTTTTTGTGCTGGTGTGACGGCTGTTGTGGAGGGGAAGGCTTTGGAGGAGAGGGGGCGTTGAGCTCCGACCACGGGGCTTTGCCAGTCACACACTCGTAGATGATGCAGCCCATGGAGTAGATGTCACACTTTTCATCCACACGGCTGCCGTTGAACAGCTCTGCACGCAGGACAGGAGGGCATGAGAGAAAAAGAGAGGACATGCGTGTAGTAGAGACGGCAGGGTGCTTTGTGAATTGCTTGCCATTACCTAAAACACATCACAAAGATCAGCAAAGTTTGCCTGGACCGTGCTTTGCATGTAGGTCGTACCAGGTGCCATGTAATGCGGCGTGCCTCCTTGCTGTGTAACACTCACACAGCTGCGGTAAGGGTCCTGTAAATGAAAATGTATAGATAGCAATGTTTCATTCTATTTAGCAATTCAGGGACGTAATGAGAATATTGCGATGGGATCTGTGGTTAAACTCTAAAATGCCACTCATGCACAAGCAATGTAATCATCACAAACATAAATACAAAGGCACACCTACTCATTAGATAAAGACTTGAGTCACTCCTCAAACCTACCTTGAGCCTGCTAATGCCAAAGTCACATAACTTCCCCCTCTCCTTCACAAGCAGCACATTCTGCAGCCATTGAGATGAAAAGTGAATTACTTGCATCAGTGTTTATAAGCACAGACACATTTCAGTATCAACGCGTATATCATTGAAAGTCAAGATGAGCCGTGGCTTGATTTCCTGACACGTATGTACTTTGTTACACTCATGCGACTGTGGCCTGAGGTCCTGACATGCAAGTACTATGCTGCACGCACACACTCACACACACAAACACATGCACGCACACACACACATGCACACACACACACACCTGTGGCTTCAGATCCCTGTGAATCACCCCAGACGCATGAAGGGCTGACAGCCCAGAGGCGACATCATAAGAGACCTGTGCACACGCCGCAGAAAAGCAAAAGCATAGACATAGCTTGCTGCTTCACGCAACCGCTCACTTGTGGTAAGCTTAGGGTTATATGTATATATATAATATATATATGCACCATACATGACCGTATATCCAGTGGTTTCCCTGCCAAATTGCCGTTTATACACCGTAGATATATGGTTCTGGCCAACTTTAGATCAGCTGCATCAATGCATTTCTCCCATCCAGACCCTCCGTTTCATATTTCTATGAACAAAAGAGTACTTAATGTAGTCCGTGCATCATCCTGAGAGACTTTTGGCTCCGATATGCTGCGTGCCTTTTCAAGTAGGTCAAACAGTACCTGCTTGTCTCTCCGGCATTAATGAGCTTCAACGCACCAATTTCCCATAATATTTCAAACCTGGCTCCTAGCTATGATCATCACCCCAAGAAAAGGTCAGATGAAAAAGAGAGCAACTTTGGCTTTAAGTATTAAAACTCACTCCGTCCGGATAGGAAGAAATTGGAAGAATCATTCCCAGCAAAGTATCAAACTGAGAAAAGAATGCGCTCCCCTGCCAGCATGGTTGGCTTGGCTTGGAACGGTTTGACTTGGGACGGTTTGACTTGGAACAACTGCTAGCCTGCCTGAATACCTAACAAGTATTTACACTCTCCCCCCCTCTGACCTGCAGCAGCTCCCGCATGCTCATGGGCCCTCCCTCACCACTCTCTCTAGCACTGGCTGGTTGTGCCATGCATACGTGCAAGCGCTCTGCCAGTGAATAGTCTGCCAGCTCCATGATGAGGGACACCTGTGTGCGCACAGTGTGTGGTATTAATTACTTCCTAAGAAGATCAATAGTCAGAGCAGCCTTTTGTGCTTGCAGCTTGGACTTGCTGGTCGATCAATTTAAGTAATAGCCTAGACAAATGTGCTTGATGGTGGACAAGGACAGAGTAAAAGGCAACTGCACCTGACCTTGCATGAACACAGGCATGGAAAACATACTTATACTTCCCGGAAATCATTTCTCCATTTGCTCTTTTTTTCACATACTTCCCGGTAATCATTTCTCCATTTGCTCTTTTCTTTTACTTCTGCTGTGATCCTTGGGCCCACAAATCACGCTCCTCTTCAATTCCACAGCTGATACAGATGATATAAACCTGACCTTAGCATTTGCTTAAGTAAATAGCAAGCTTAAGAGGCTCGGCCATATCTGCCGTGGCCTGCTTCCCTCCAAGTTGCTTTCCTGCTGTAAAGTAGTATATCATTGTTATAACAGCATGTCACTTCAGCATGTAACTCAGACGTACAAAATCAGACACACCTGCCGTGGCCCGTGGACCTCCACCTCCAAATTACCTTCCTCCTCTTCTTCTGCATCTCTGTGTTCTTGATGCTGCTGCTGCTGCTGCTGCTGCTGCTGCTGCTGCTGCTGGGACGCACACTCAGAGCCCTTGCCTTGATGCAGATTTTGCTGGCTTTGACCTGCATCCTGGGCTTGTTGCTGTCCTTGCTGCTGCTCCTGTATGCCCCTCACTGCTGTTGCTGCTGGACTATCTTCTGCTGCACCACCCGAATTGGCCTGAGATGACGGAGCTACTGTCAGAGATGAGGAGGCGGAAGTATCATCACCTAAAGGTAAGCAAGTGAGTGAGCTGTACTGGGAGACTGACAGAAGTTAGTGAGCTGTACTGTGAGAATGACAGACGTATCTCAGCATCCGCTATATACAGGCTCTAGTTTTGGTTGCATAAATATAGGTGTTTAAGCAATTTTTGAGCATTGAAGGCCGTGGTTTGGTCAGTCCTTGTCTTAAAAGTTGCACTGTTTGTCTGCATTAAAACACAGGAAACCTGGATGCAGCATGCAGGGCAAGGTTTGGAATGAGATGATCAGGTGCAGGCTCCAAATATACCTAACAATACCCAGGTCTCACCCAAAAGATGTACAGAAAATCTAGGCTTGAGGGAGAAAAATAGATTTACGCTTGAAACCCGGTTGGGAGTAAGAGCAATCACCTCGCTGGGGAGCAGCAAACCCAACAAGGGTTCGGAAGGAGCTCTGTAGTCTCTCACCTTGGGGATCATCTGCAGCCCGGCTCTGGCTGCTTGGGGAAAGGCTCTGGTAGCTTTGCCTGCTGAGCTCACTCTTACTCGAATTGCATCTTGCAGGGCTGTCTCGCAGCAAGGATGTTGCGGTGCCGGAATTGAGATCTGTTGGTCCTGCACCTTTCTGCATTGAAGCAACCGCAAACCCCCCCCCTTCAATGCCAGCATGCTCAGCCTCTTTTATGCTGCAGCTGCCCCCTTGCAGGCTGTAAAAATCCCTGCTGTTGCTGTTGCTCCCAAGTGCTGAAGATCCTGCTGACTGAAATACGTGGCTGCTACTACACGCGCTTTGCTGCCCAAGTCCACTCCCACAAAACTGTTGCTGCTGATGGTCTGAATCACATCCAAGGGTGCGGACCTCAGGGGCTTCTTGACTTGAGCTGCTGGTGCTAGGGACGCTGGGCGGCATCTGCTCTGCATTTGCAGGAGCAAGGGCGGCACTCGTGCTGTTCAGTGCTTCTACAGAAGGAAGGCTGCAGGAACGCCTGGGACCGTACTGGGGAGGGCAGGGCTGGTGCATAGCTCCTTCAGTGCCTGCCTCACCACGACTGCTTTGCTTCTGTGAAGAGGAAGTGGTGATGTGTTGCTGTTGCTGTTCCTGATGCTTCTGATCCTCCCTCTCCTGCTCCTGCCCCTGCTGCCAGTCTTCCTGCTGCAAGATGTACTGGTGGCTGCTGCAGGGGCGGGCATGGTGGGGTTGATCTTGCTCACCCTCCTGCCGCAGGAGGTAGTGGTTGAGGTGACTTTGGTGTGGATGTGCTTGCTGAGAGGAAGGTGGGTGGCTCTGTGAATGGGTTCCCTCCTCCTCTTGCACTGCCCCCGTAATGCTTCCCAGGCCAGATGCAGCACCAAGCCCTTCAAGATGTGCACCACTCCCACTGCCAGTGATCATAACTCCTTCAGCACTGCGACCATCTCCAGTGCAGTCCTCCAGCAATGCAGGACTCACATCTGCAGGGCCGTTGTCGATCAATGCAATGTCCGTGCCGTTGGTGCTGCTGTAGGTGTGGTGCGTGGTAGTGGATTTGCGCACTGCAGGAGCGCTGCCAGCAGCACAGGCGGACGCAGTTGTGCTGGTGGTGGTGCTTTGATGTGGGTGCACCTTGCCCCTCTTCTTGCGCTTTGGCCCCATACAAGCCCCCAGCAAGCGCACGATGCAGGGACACGAGCGGAAGCGAGCGCACAGCTGGACCTCTTTCAGCAAGGACTGTGTGGTGGTTGAGTGGCGGTATGTATCCTGTAACTACACTCAATGAACATGAGCTGAAGGTATTGGTGTCCCTGCTAGTTTTGGGTTATTGACTGTGACTCTTAGTGTAATTGATCTCACTGTGCATAAGTTCCTCAGTATGATCTTGTAGCAGTACGATCTTGTTATGAGCAACATTACCCTATCCATTACCCTGACCGTGAAGATGGGCACGTATGAATCAAACTCAGAACAATTTAGCACCAGCCAAGCATGACTTGTTGACCTTACTTTCATCAGCAAAGGTCTTCGTCTTGAGAAGCTTTGCATTGCTTTCAGATCCAGAATTAGGAGAAAGAACAGTGGTTGTTGAAATGTGCAAGATGCTGAGAGTGACCAATGGCAGGCCTGCTCAAGGAGTGTGCAGTCGGGTCGACTCCACGAGAAATCCACAGAAAATTACCTGGTAATGCTTGGCGTCATCACAAGCAAGAATCTTGACTGCTACCTCCTGGCCACGCCAGTGAGCGGCATACACCCGACCAAAGCCCCCCACACCTAAGAGGAAGCCAGGGACGGTTGTTCAGCATAACACAGCTACACAGGCCTGAACATTCTCCATTTCATGCATGACACAAGGCACAGTGAGCAGCCATCGTCCAATCATGCCAAAACAAAGCATTGCTTGCGCAGGCAGGCAGCACGCAAAGAAACCCGCATCACATCACGCACCAATGAGCCTTCCCAGAGTGGGGGCCACTTCGTTGTCAAAGTCTATGTGCAGATCAATCTGCAGCATGCAACAAAAAGAATTGTCATAGAGAGTATGCAAATTGCATAGACACATTCATCAGAGTGAAGATTCATGATAGTCTCCTTGCTCACTTTGTGATTACGGTCAGCACAGTTGTGGTCTTAAGACGGGCAAATGAGACGCCAGCTGTGCCAGAGCTAACACAGTCAGCACAGTTGTGGTCCAAGACGGGCAAATGAGACGCCAACTGTGCCAGAGCTAACACAGTCAGCACAGTTGTGGTCTAAGACGGGCAAATGAGACGCCAACTGTGCTAGAGCTAGCACAGTCAGCACAGTTGTGGTTTTAAGACTGGCAAATGAGACGCCAACTGTGCCAGAGCTAACACAGTCAGCACAGTTGTGGTTTTAAGACAGGCAAATGAGACGCCAACTGTGCCAGAGCTAACACAGTCAGCACAGTTGTGGTCTTAAGACGGGCAAATGGGACGCCAACTGTGCCAGAGCTATTTTCTGTATGTCTGCATCAATTCATTGCCAATTTTGCTTTGCTTCATTTAATCACCAACACGTTACCAAACTACCTACACCCACGCTCTTGCTAGCACTGCTGCTGCTGGCGCACACAGCTTGCCTTACCGGAGGTGCAAGCTGCTGCTGCTGCTGCTGCTGCTGCTGGCGCTGTTGTTGCAGTGCTAGCTGTGTTGGGTGGCAGTAGTGGGCTGCTAGCTGGCTTGCACATGATCCCCCTGCTGGGAGGAGCATCGGTGCCACCCGATGTTAATAAAAGGCAGTGAGAGGTGTTAAAAGTAGACAGCAATACAACAGCATTATAATTAAGGGGATTGGCCATGTCTTAGGTTACCACTGGTAAGTGTTGAGTGAGGTGCCGACCAGCAAGGGCCCTAGTGGGTGCCGGCCCTACTAAGGTGCCGGCCCTACTGACTGACTGAGATGCCGGCCTTGCTGAGGTGTTGGCCCTACTGACTGATTGAGGTGCCGGCCCTACTGAGATGCCGGCCCTACTGAGGTGCCGGTCCTAGTGAAGTGCCGGCCAGCAAGGGCCTTAATGTGGAAGGGCACACAAGAACACACTAAGATTCAATACCTGTCAGCAATGTAGGAGTGGACGTCAGACCGTACGCCACTGAGAAGGAGCTTGGGTGGGGAGGCCCTGGCGCGTCTTGGAGAGACGCGAGGCTCCCTGCTTGGGATGCAAGTGTGCACCTGGATACAGCAACGTAACTTGTGCATAATAAGTGGATAATTTTCCACAACTCAACGTGTACTGCCTTTTGTAGTCTGCTCCTGTTTCAGGCAACGGCACTAAGCACACTTCCTTTCAACTGCATACACTTCCTTTCAGCTGCATACACTTCCTTTCAACTGCATGTCTATTGGTGCACACTTGGTTTGGAGCGCTTGTTTGTACACCTGCCTGAATAAAAATCAAGTGCTCTTTTGAGCCAAATGCAGCAAATTCACAGAGCTTTAGTCAGGCATAAGCCTGTAATGCTAAACTCATGGATCGGGCAAAAGGCACTAAGCACACTTACTTTCAACTGCATACACTCCCTGCCCCTAAGGAAAAAAGAAAACTAGCACAGGTTTGATAAGCAACCTCTAGCAAAGCCTCATCACATTTATGTTTTGAGTTTCACGATACTGGTACCAAAGTGGCTTTGTTTCCATAATGTATACGATAAAAGCATCATTAAAGTTTGGGGAGTTGTTTCCCTTGGTGATTATTACTTTCGACTAGATCTGGGTCGACAAAAAAAGAAATCGATGCTGAGTAGTTTTTCTGCCTGCCTGCAGGTTGGCCGTGACATGAGACTGTATAGGTTTGATAAGCAAATCCGTCTAGCACTTTATATACCTTCTATACCGATGCTTATTTGACTCATTTCGTCAGGCCATCTGGCTTGATTGCGAATTTTGCAATGCTTACTAAACACACTCATTTCATACTCATTTCATACTCATTACACTCATTTCGTCAGGCCATCTGGCTTGATTGCGAATTTCGCAATGCGAAAGCAACGTTTCATTCTACGCACCGCCTGGGTTGGGGCATTAGGTTTGCCATCACACCATGAGGCAGGTCAACAACGAAGGGGGAGTGCTGCTCATCACCGTCGTTGTCCAAGCCTGGCCGACCTGCCCAAGTCAGGCACTTGCGCCTGCACTTGCAAAGGCGTGTGGTGTGTGGAGGGGGGCTAGTGCCTTATTACAATTCCTTGTTATGATTGCCAAAATGCTTTCAAAAATGATGTGCAGGAGCAACAAAATGAGCATACACAGGGCAGTGTCCTTTGTCAAGGTGGGTAGTGAGAATTTCAGGTGAAAGGGCACAATATAGGTAATCATTATCGAGGCAAGGATCTATAAATCCTATCTATCAGTCCTTTGCTAGCATTTATGCCGCTATCCCTTTCTGATTGCACGATTTGTTCATTCCTGTCTGTCACTTATTTGTTGGCTGCAACCTGTGCCGTCATCCATTTCTGGTATCAGAACTTGGTACCTGATGCGCTATCCCTTTCTAATAACAAGATGTGCGATGCAAAAGTGCACATCCTTGCCGTCTATCAGCTTTTATTTACCTTTTATCTCAATGATTTTACTTTCTTGCAACACGCGATCAGTGCCTCCATCCCTTTCTGATCACATCACTCATTACCTGATGATGCGTGAGCGCACATCGTCGTCGTCTGTCGTAGTGTGGGGATACGTCGACCCATTGCTGCCCTGTGCCACGCGCACAATACTGGCCTTGCGCTGGAGGGATGCTGACCCAGCCGCACCTGCAGTGGAAGTGTGCTTTGACAGTTCTTGAATTCCTCCATCTCCTTGGATGCTGCTTTTGCCTCTACTTGCTTCATCAAGTATCAGTGTGCTGCTACTTGCTTCACCGGGAAACATTGTGGTGCGTGTTCAGGTACTGTTTAGAAGGATTGAATGGTTCTTGAGAGCGCTGTATGACTAACATGCCTGGGTTTTTGTGTTTGCCTTAACTAGCATTGCTTTTACCAATCCCAACCCCCCCCCGCACCTGATTCATCTGTGGTACTATTCAAAAGGGCAAGGTTTCCCCCTTGAAGGTAGAGATCGTCTGGAAGAGGTAGGTTTGGGCTAATGAGTGCCTGCACAATACGGGTAAGCTACCCAATATTATATCCAGGTTAATTTGTAGGTAGAGATCGTCTGGAAGATGTGGGTTTGGGCTAATGAGTGCCTGCACAATGCGTGTAAGCTATCCAATATTATATCCAGGTTAATTTGTAGGTAGAGATCGTCTGGAAGAGGCAGGTTTGGGCTAATGAGTGCCTGCACAATGCGTGCAAGCGATTCACAATTTTTTATAGTTAGTTTGTCTAACGATTGCAGGAAAATAACCTGCAGCAACAAAAATTTTGCTTTGTATCATTAAGCTGCGCTAAATAAGAAAATTGGGGTTGATCTGTTAAAATAACAATTTTGGTTACATATGTAGTAATGCGGAAAGGAAAGGGGAGAACTACATGGGCAGTGGGGTCCCCTCTTTAATACCAAATACTTACACCTCCTCCAAAAAGTCCAAAAAGGATTGCAGAGGACATGGAAACATTGAGCAGCGTCACGATAGAGCATATCACAGGAAATAATAGGCATCTAGATCTCACCTCAGCACAGTCATCCAACACACTGGACGTCTTGCGGCGCGGAATGAAAGCCACCTGTTGATGCAAAGTAAATTGGGAATGGCTTGTCAGCACATATTCATGCTGCACTGATTGAAGCACCATATCTGCCTTCCTCTAATCAATTCAGTACCGCTTATATTGGTTGACAACACATGTAAGATGTAAACAAAAAGGCCATGACAGGGGTCAAAACAAAGTGAGAGCAAGATGAGCTCACAACAGCTCACACCAGCTCACACCAGTCAGCACAGAAGTACAGACAACGGGTGTGAGCTGGTGTGAGCTTACAACATCTCACAGCAGCTCACACCAGCTTACACCTGTCAACACAGAAGTACAGACAACGGGTGTGAGCTGGTGTGAACTTACAACATCTCACACCAGCTCACACCAGCTCACACCAGTCAGCACAGAAGTACAGACAACGGGTGTGAGCTGGTGTGAGCTTACAACATCTCACAACAGCTTACACCAGCAAACGTGCTTGCTAGGAGCATCCATATGGGAATGTAATTCACAAATGTGTTGATGCACATACACACACACAAACACACACACTCACTCACTCACAAACACTCACTCACAAACACATGCACACACACACACACATACTGACACGCTTGCGTGCACCAGTCAACAAAGCGCAGACACCTGGTCTCGGGCAGGCAGGTAACACACTGGACCCATGATGGCCGGCTGATCTGGATGAGTGCCCCATCCGTTAAAGCCGCTGCCGTCCCCAAAGCCATCATACCCGTCGTCACCCACAGCAGCAGGCATTGTTGGGTATTTATCATCCCACACACTCAACAGTGGAGCACGCACAAGCCAGTCCTCGTCCTCCTGCACGCGCGCGTGTGTGTGTGGGTGTGTGTGTGGGTGGGTGGGTGGGGTG
>Ga0307942_1004297_pt1 | contig 11383 bp, 11 predicted proteins | sample OrgLakmetagen175_FD_201846 | JGI IMG/M metagenome (GOLD analysis project Ga0307942, IMG submission 201846) | Saline water microbial communities from Organic Lake, Antarctica - #175 | ecosystem: Environmental > Aquatic > Non-marine Saline and Alkaline > Saline | place: Antarctica: Organic Lake...
AAATATCACGCTCACACACACACACACACACACACACACACACACACACACACACACACACACACGCACGCACACACACACAAACATGCACACTTACACATATCATGCACGCACGCACACACACACACACACACACTCGCACGCGCACACGCACACACACACACACACACACGCACACACACGTACACACACATACACGCACACACACACACACACACATACATACACGACACACACTCATAAACACACACGCACGCACGCACGCTCGCGCGTATACACACACACATTGCACAAACACACAAGCACATGCATCCACACATATACACACACGTGGGCATGTATGAGCGTGCATCATATATAGCAATGCCGACACACGCATCTATTTCAACACGTATGCACAAAACAAACACTTTTTTCTTACAGCTGAATGACGACTTTCAAACTAAGACGAGGGTCGGAGGTGTCATTACCGTTGTGTCCAGTCTCATCATGGCTGTCTTGTTCTGCAATGAGCTACGTGAGTATGTTCTCTGTTCGTCATGGCTTTGTGTATTTATGTGTGTGAGAGTGTGTGTGTCTCTGTGTGTGTATGTGTGTGTGAATGCCGTGCTCTTCATAAATGTGTGAAGGGATGTGTTTGCGTATGTATGAATGTATGGATGTACATGTCTGGTGCTTAGCACTGTCATTATGCGTTCCGTTTCCCCAATTTTTAACCCTGTGGATGTACAACAAATTGCAGGCCTGTTCTTAAGGACCAGCACTGTGCATGAATTGGGGGTGGACACCGGTAGGGGCGAGGTCATAGATATACAGGTGAGGGGCAAAAATAGGGGCAAGGTCATAGATATACACATGATAGATTTGGGTATACCAGGTATACATTTAGGTATGTATATAGGTTTGGCTAGAACCATATATATACGGTGTATATACGGTATTTTTGGCAGGTAAATCACCGAATATACGGCCATATACGGTGTATATATACGGTTCTGGCCAACCCTATATGTATACCATACCATAAATATGCGCCGTATACAGTCGTATGTATGGTAATTCCCTGCTAAGAACACCACATACACACCATTTCTCCTTCAAATATGTATGTATGTACTACGCACCATGTATACCTAGGTGTGTGTGTATGTGTGTGTATGTGTGTGTGTGTGTGTGTTAGGCCCACCCTCGAGGAGGTACACAGGTGGGTAAGAAAAGGCAGGTCAGTAGGTCCACAGATGAGCAAAGATAGGGGCACGTCAGCCAATACACAGATGAGCAAAGATAGGGGCAGGTCAGTCCACAGGAGAGGGGCCAAAACAGAGGGGAGCTCATAGGATTACTGTACATGCAATGACATGACGTATGTCATAGGATTGGCCAGAATCAAATATATACGGTGTATATGGTATTTTGGCTGGCAAATTACCAAATATACAATCACATATGGTGCATATATACGGTTCTGGCCAACCCTACATGTGTGTGTGTGTGTGTGTGTGTGTGGTGCAGAGAAGAACGCAAAGCGTGCGGCAGTGATAATCAAGTGTGCATGTGTATGTGTGCATGTGTATGTGTATGTGCATCTGAGGGCCTTTAAACCGGGAAACGCGTGCCATCTTGCTCCATCTTTTCAACGTGCACATTCTTAGCACCTACCAACCACCCCCACGCATGTGCAGCACCTTGCTAGTTGCCTCCATTCATTTTCTTCCTCGCGTGCGAGTGTCGTATCATCACTGTCCCTGCGGGGGGGTGGGGAGAGAGGGGGGGGGGCCAAGTCAGCATTTCTATTACGTTGATGCCTTCTCAATGAAAAGTCACCACTACCTCTCGGCTGCCCAGGTTGACATTACTTTTCCGTTGATGCCCTGCTCGTGGCTCAGCTTAGACACAATGGATGTTAGCGGGGACCTGCACTTGGACGTGGTGAGTGGTGGCATGTGTTTTGACTCTGGCCTTGTAATGGATGGCCTTGGAATGGATGGCCTTGTAATCTTGTAATGAAAGTAAAACAGCAGTCTCTTTTGAACTGGTCTTTTCGAAACTTGGGCATGTATTACGATCACCGCACACTTGTATTGTTCTTTTTATGTGTGCATATGCACTTGTTCTATGACACGCACACACAGGGTTGGCAGAGTAGAAGCAAGAAATAGTCATTCCCCTTTAATTTGATGCACGGTTGCATGCACGAAACCTGCCAAACAGACGCACGACGTTTTTACAAAAAACCTGCACATCTGTGCGTGCAAAGATCTGCCAAACAGATGCACGGCAGAGCACACAAACACCTGTACATCCAAACACACAAAAGCTGCTAGACAGAAGCACGACGTTTTCACACAACACACCTGCACATCTGTGCGGACAAAGGTCTGCCAAACAGATGCACGACAGAGCACACAGACACCTGTACCTCCAAACACACAAAAGCTACCAGACGGATGCACGACGTTTTCACACAACACACTTGCACATCTGTGCGGACAAAGGTCTGCCAAGCAGATGCACACACGACACCTGCACAACAAAGATATGCTGATCAGATACACGGCGGTTCTGCACACAAACCCTGCCAAACAGATGCACGACACCTGCACAGCAAAGATGTGCTGCACAGATACACGACGATCCTACGCACAAATCCTGCCAAACAGATGCACGACACCTGCACAGCAAAGATGTGCTGCACAGACACACAACGATCCTACGCACAAACCCTGTCAAACAGATGCACGACATCTACAAGCAGCGGCTAAGCAAAACAGGGCTGAAGCTCCAAGAAGCTGAGAAGCACGATGTGCAGTTGACCAAAAAAGCAAACGACACTGCCGTGGCAAAACCATCATGTGGGAGTTGTTACGGAGCTGAGCTAACCAAGGGGCGGTGTTGCAATACTTGCGATGAGGTGGGTTTTAGTTGCATCACGTTTGCATTGTGGGATGGCAGTGGATTATCAACTTGTAAATAAATAGATGAGCGATATCACTTTGCTTCACTCCACAAACTGGAGTTCAGGTATTACACACTCAACTGAGCAGTTCTCCAGAACAGGGAGACGGTTGGGGTGAGCGTGTGTGTGCCGTCGTGTGGACTTTGTCGTGAGCGAGCGGAGTTGGTCAAGAGGTGGTGTCTGAAACACACATGCAATCAAGAGGCTTAAAGGAGGATCTTCAAACCGTGTACCATACACCGTATTTGAGACGGAGGGTGAGATTTGCTATTGTTGGGGAGTTGTATTGGGAGTAGAGACGGTGTTCAGGAGTGCAATGCTACAAGTGTTTGGATGGCAGGTGTGTGTATAGCATGTGTGTAGCATGTGTAACCTGCAGCCAAGATTGTTCTCACCATAGGGCAGTTTGCAAAATGCGTAGCCAAGATTGTTCCGACCACAGGATAGTTTGCAGAACTTGTGGCCAAGATTGTTCCAAACACGGACGGTCTTTTTTTAGTAATGCACCACAGACGCTCCCTTTTCATACACTAACAGCGCTCTCACTTGAAATTTGCCAGGAGATTTATGTAGGCCATTCTGTTACCTGCCTGGTCCCCACATTCCTCTTTACCTTTCCCCATTTTCCTCGTGCAACGGAGTGGTTTCATGGTACCCAGAAAAGTGGCTTTTCCTTTCTTGATTGAAATGGGAAGCGCCGTTAATGCCTTTGTCCCCTTTTTCCAATTCCGTGGCAGAGGACGCAAAACTGTGTTTCACTGTGGAAGGCATGAGTAAGAGATATTCATTGTGGAAGGTGTGTTTCACTGTGGAATGTGTGTTTCATTGTGGAAGGTGTGTTTCACTGTGTAAGGTGTGTTCACTGTGGAAGGCATGAGTAAGAGATATTCATTGTGGAAGGTGTGTTTCACTGTGGAAGGTGTGTTCACTGTGGAAGGCATGAGTAAGAGATATTCACTGTGGAAGGTGTGTTTCACTGTGGAAGGTGTGTTTCACTGTGGAAGGTGTGTTTCACTGTGGAAGGCATGAGTAAGAGATATTCACTGTGGAAGGTGTGTTTCACTGTGGGAGGCATGAGTAAGAGATACTCAACGCACGATGCCACAAACTCTTAGCATATAGAGAAGGACATACTACCTTTGTTCCACCACACACCAATCATCCATTACGTGCCTGCCTGCCTGTCGACAGGTTCGTGAAGCCTACCGCAAAAAGGGGTGGGGTTTAGTGATGGCAGCCTACGTAGAGCAGTGCAAGGACGACCATTACCAAGAGACAATCGAGCAGCAGAAGGGGGAGGGCTGCAGAATGTACGGCCACCTGCAAGTCAATAAAGTGGTGAGGAAGAGTTGTTTTCGTTGCGTGCTTTGTGCATTTGTCAGGCAGGAAATAGGAGCTGCATGGACGATGTGCACTTTTCTTTGCGTACACCATTGCGTACACAGGGATTTTCTAAGAGGGGAGCATTTAGTTGCACTGTATACCAGCACCATTGAAAACTCCTTTCGTTCACAGAGAGTTAATTTAAAAGGGAAAGGGTACGTGAGTTGCACTGTAAACCAACACCATGGAAGATATGATTTTGAGTATCTGAACCAGTTAAGACAGTAATGCAACCTAAACATCACTTGTTGGACAAACAAACCACGGGAGGGTGATCTTCATTGTCCATATTTCAGGTCCAAATTTGGAGCATCTCTCTCGACCTTACAGTAAGATCAGACCTTACAAGTAAGAACAGACCTTATAAGTAAGAATAGAGCATCTCTCTCGACCTTGGAGCATCTCTCTCGACCTTACAGTAAGAACAGACCTTACAGTAAGAACATGTGTGTGTCCCTGACACATCTTTCTATTCACTTACATACAAACATAAATGCATTTGATCTATACGTAAGACAGTAAATTGTAAATAGCGCAGGTGAACTTTGGTCGTTGGTTAGAACCATCATTGTGTATATGAAATGGAAGCTTAACTTATAATGCAAAACAACGCATGCATCTTTTATTATTCAAGCGCACGAACTCTGACTGGCAATTTCCATGCAGGCTGGCAATTTTCACGCACACAACGCAATTTTCACGCACACATCGCAGCAAAAATTGCAGGCTGGCAATTTTCACGCACACAACATCTGGCTGGCAATTTCCATGCAGGCTGGCAATTTCCATTTTGCCCCCGGTCGGAGCTTCCAGCAAGGCAGCATGCACGTCCACGGTGGGTGGTCTTGAGCTGTCTGTTCAAACTGCGTGTGGCTGCTTTTCAAAGCCTATAGCTCTGCTGTATGCCTGAGCTTCCAGCAAGGCAGCATGCACGTCCACGGTGGGTGATCTTGAGCTGTCTGTTTTAAGTGGGTGTGGCTGCTTTTCAAAACCTATAGCTCTGCTGTATGCCTGCACACCCGCTCGAGTATTGCAACAAAAGCGTTCAAAATGTGTTTTTAAAGCTTCAACGCATGAACCTTCATGCATTTCCAGCTGCTGGTTGGCATAGGACTTGTATTTGGAACCCCCATTATCGCCCAATTTGAACATTTGGGGTGGAGATTTCACACTCCTGAATGTGCTCGCGCCTCTTGTGCACCAGCTGCACAAGCAGTTGTGCGGTGCGGTTGTGCGGTGTGCGGTTGTGCAGTGTGGTGCGGTGTTGTGCGGTGTGCGGTTGTGCGGAGTGGTGCGGTGGTGCGGTTGTGCTGGTGCGGTGTGCGGTGTGCGTTTGTGCGGTGCGGTGCGGTTGTGTGGTGCGTCGTCAGCTGCTGATTGGCATAGGATCTGTATTTGGACCCCCCATTTCGCCCATTATTCGGACCCCCCATTATTTGAATTTCACACTCTTGACTGTGCTCGCGCTTCTTGTGCACCAGCTGCCACGTGTTTGACAACAAGCCAACTCTGTTTGTGCCCTGTTCCACTTTTCCATCTATAAAGCAAGCACGATGGCTTGCTTAAATGCTTTGCCGCAAGCTTTCTTCTTACTGCAATCAAAAGTGTACTGATACAGCATCAAATGTGTTGTTCAGCCACACTTTATTCCAGCAAAGTGCAGCTTCTTAGTCTGAAGCAATTGAGCCTCCTTTCCTTAAGATGCTCTAATATTCTTTCTTAATCAATTGAAAATCAGACATTTTCACTGCAACGGCTTTAAAACATACATATAATACATTATTTCCTTTTGGTTCATCGCATGTGTTGGTGAATGTTCACATCATTTGCTGGGGTGAGATTCACCTAGGTCACTACAAAATGAAGGAAAGCATTTATCGATCCACAACCTTCTATGCAGGAATTTTTGCCTGATTATCTTACTCTCTTATGTTGAAACAAGATGTCCTAACTTTGAACACAATAATTTTGACTTATCTCCAAACTTCTTTTTCAGTGGCCTATTAGACCCTTAGCCTATAGTTTCTGTGCTTGACGCTTTTCTTCTTGTTTGATAATTGATGCTTCATTTTCTGACTTCTTCTCTCCTACTGGTACTCTATTAATCCAACTTCTCAGACGGGGCCTTTTGTTGTTCACTGTGATGAAGCTGTTTTACGGTTCTCGGTACCAAAGTGTTTCCCTCTCCTCCATAGATGTGGGTTGTGGTTTTCACTGCCTGCGTAGTCTTGTTTCTTTTTAAAGCCTGAGATAGATGTTGATGTAAGGAGAGCAAAGAAAGGACTGCAGCCTTGTCTATTTTACCATGCAACACTCTTTCATAAACACGCGTGTTCACATACGCCAGGCACGCATACATATAGACGTTGCTCCCATAAGCCATAACGCAAAGGTAGTCTTATGCAAGTCATGGTTTGAAACTACACACGTACAAGCACACATGCGCACTTGCACACATTCACACACACACACAGATATTGCACCTTTTGGCCAAAACGCAAAGATGGACTTTACCCATATCATCCACCAGCTCAGCTTTGGTAAACCCTACCCTGGAATGCAGAACCCCTTGGTGAGTGGTCTCGCTGCCAATTAGCTTTACTCTATCAAAGTACTAATTTACGCACACCATCTCACACACACACTCTCTCTTGCGCACTCTCTATGATCAATGGTGTTCACTGCATTCACTCTTGACAGGTAGCAGCTAGGTGTCAAGGGGCTTTCTAGTTATTGTGCCTATCCTTGCATGCACCCTGCATGAGCAGCACCTACTGTTGGTTGAATGGCTGCTCACACACACGGGACATTGCTAACACACACACACACACACACACACACACACACCATTTTGTTGAGTAAGAGCAGCACCTACAGTTGGCTGAGTGCCTGCTCCCCCTATCATAAGGTGCTCACACCGTAAAAGTGCATTTCGTTTTTATGTGCACCTGGACATGCACACCACGTGTGAGCATGCCTCATGTAAAAGAGTTGTAGAGAATCTCAGATTGTGCTTACGTCAAAACGGACGGGTGCTGGCTGTAAATTAGTTTGTAACCAACATCGCTCAGTGACCAACACTGGTTTGTGTTGCCTGACTTAAGTGTGTGACACGTCTGCATGCGACAGCCTGGATGGTTCGCGTGTTATAAGTGTGACACGTCTGCATGCAACAGCCTGGATGATTTGCGTGGTATAAGTGTGTGACACGTCTGCATGCGACAGCCTGGATGAAATGTAGATGCACGCTGTCAGGTCAAACCAGCGTCTGAACCAAGCGTCACCACTTTAAGATCATCGATTGCTTATACACTCAAACGATTACAACTGTCAACAACCGCGCCAACGCTTCCTAAAGGAAATTGTTCATCCTCATATCATCAAATTGTTGTTACTCGAACAATATTGACTGTAAACAACCGCGCTTTCTTTTGCTTCCTAAACTGGAAATTTTTGCCCAGGATGGTACTCAGGCCCAGCAGCCCGTCATGTCAGAAAAAAGCGGAGAACACGGCATGTTCCAGTACTTTCTCAAGGTGCATGCTCGTACGTGTGCTGTGTGTGTTTGAGTGTATATTTATGTATGTGCACGCACGTGTGTATGTGTGCATGTGTGTTAACTGTGTTAAAATTCCTGTCATTACATGTGTTGATCGTAGTGTGCCTGAAATGATACAAAGCAAGCACACATGAAGTTGTTAACACACGCAGCTTTTCACACCCTCTATTGCGTGTAACAGAACATGGCAGCTGTTGTTTCGCTTAGTTTTTTTAATGCAATTCCATCATGTCCACGGCAGGACCTTGAAACTACCGCTTGAAATAAACTGGGGCTGATAAGCAACTGCACAGGTTTTAGCATTTGGGTGCTTCAATAACGAACAAAATAAAGGAGCAGATAGGTGCCTTAGATAGGTTTTGACTCAGCCTGATCCACTTGCTCACAAAAGGCACGCACCTTGACTCTGTTGCCTTCCTTATTTGAACCTTTCCAGCCTGTGGTAGGTTGCACCAACCAAATTAAATGTGCGTCATGTCATAGGCAATGATGCCCAGGTTGTGCACAATAAATCATGATTGTATGGATGAAACATCACATATGATATGACACGCTTACGTCCAGCTGTCGTTCAAACAAAATGCAAATGTGTCACATTATCATGTTCATGCTTTCCGCCCAGGCTGGAAATAAACTAGGAACAGGGCACGGAATAAAATAAAATAAATTAGGGGGAGTAAGGCACGGAATAAAAAAGTGCTCATCTGCCACATTTGTAGAGCGGTGGCAATGATTATATATTATTTATATATATAGAAAAGAAGAGAATATAATAGAAAAACTAGAAAAGTAAAGAAAAGAAAAAGAAAAGAAATACTACGCAGGCAGCAAAACACTCTGAAAAACTAGAAAAGTAAAGAAAAGAAAAAGAAAAGAAATACTACGCAGGCAGCAAAACACTCCCTGCATCAATTAAGGAAACAGAGGCACATTGGCCCGAAGTGCCGTGAACATTGACATACATAATTTTTTTTTAAATATATATGCAGGTGCCAACTGAATTATTTGATCGGCGTTTTTTCCATCGTCATGCATTGCATTTGTCCACAGGTTGTGCCGACCAAGTTCACCGGCCTAAGGAACCGAAGTGTCATCTCCACAAACCAGTTTTCTGTGACGACCAACTACCGGCAGGCAGAGCGTATGCTGCCTGGCCTCTTCTTCTTTTATGAGCCTTCGCCCATCAAAGTCCACATCTTGCAGACCAGGTACATCATAGGAGGGTTATGAGCCTTCGCCCATCAAATGCAATGCCATCAATGCAATGCCATCAATGCAATACATCATAGGAGGGTTATGAGCCTTCGCCCACCAAAGTCCACATCTTGCAGACCAGGTACAAAGGGTTGGCCAGAACCATTTATATACGGTGTACATACGGTACGTTTGGCTTGGAAATCACCAAATATATGGTGTATATAAACTAATATATACGGTTCTGGCCAACCCTACAGGTACAGCATAGGAGGGTCTAAACTAACTTTGTCTGCACATGGCAAGGGTTGGCGTGCATTACGAATTCATCTCTGAAGCTTTGCTAACATTTAGCTCCACTAGAAAGTACTTCTTGACTGCAATTCTTTTTAGAGAACTAACTAGTTCTGTCTGGCTATCTCAGTCATAAAGATGGATTCATCTAGAAATTTGCGCGATCTGTACCATAGCTACTCTGTCTGTGCGACTCCATGAAGCTAGCACAAACGCAGGTCGCTTTATTGTCATTACACACACACACACACACACACACACACACACACACACACACACACACACACACACACAAACACACACACACACACACTCACTCACACACACACGACGACGAGCTCCTGCTTCGTGGCTGCAGGTCGTCATTTCTCCATTTCCTGACTTCAGTTTGTGCCATCGTTGGAGGAGTTTTCACAGTGGCCGGCATATTGGACGCCATGTTCTTTGCTGGAGAACGCTTGATTAAGCAGAAGCTTCAGATAGGCAAATTGAGCTGAGATCCTGCACTTTTTATGCTCAACCACCGCTGCTTATGGCTCTCAAGTACTACGTCACCCCAAGTTTCCTGAGAGGTAGCACGCAGGAATATTAAGCTATTCTTATCTGCAGGAAACTAAGCCATTCTTTATTTGCAGGAACAGTTTGCGTGATCCACAATGTTTCCGTGAAATGCATTTGGGACCTTGTTTCAAGGTATTGATTTTGGGATCTCAGTGATTGTATCATGTGGCCATATTAAGATCAAGAGAAGGAGCATTGAGGTCTTCTTAGTCTGCAAAAGGGGAATTTAAACCACCCATTAGCAATTGAATTATTGTTTTGTTTTTTGTTGTTCGACATTGGCTTTTTTTTCTTTCTAACTGACATCAAACACTGTGGGCAGTACTCCTACCCAACAAGCAGAGAAGGCACACAACTACATAAGCTGCTAATGCCTCGCTCACTAGGGTACCGCAAAACCCTCCACACTATCCTACTGGGAGCAACAGGCATCAATTACAGTAGCCTCACAAAGAATCCACTCCGCCTCATGCTTTTTCTTTTTTTCCTGAACTTTTGAGAGATTATGTAAGAGGATCGGATCCGTAATAGGAAATTCCACGAACATAAAGATACCTGTAGCCTTGGAGTTACTGGTCTACAAGGTTTACAAGTTAAGCCATCAGTTACTGCTGGTCTACGTGCCACAAAATGCTTTGTTGCTCAATACGGAAGAAAAAGTTTAATTTGGATCACAAAGGCCTCCAGCCTGGCGTTGCTGCTCAACTTACAGGGCAAAATACGCAGGCAGCAAAAACCACTCCCGCAATAATTAAGGAAAAGGAGCCACTTGTTACAAAGTACCGTAAAGCTCCTCCTAGATTAAGCAAAGGATAAATGGGGATCAGGGGGGCTGCCGGCTTGACCTGAAACCGTCTCCTGATGAGAGTTAATAATGGTAATGGGTACATGATCTGGTGTGGACAAGTTTGGCAGCGTAATTAACATAATGAACGTGAAGCTTGTAGGCAAGTTTCTTAACTCTTTGAGAATCAAGACCCAGCTCCTGAAAAGGCTCCAGCGTGTGATTGTTGTAGATGGTGCCACCCACTCCCAAAAGGATGGTGAGGAGGGTAATGAAGGCACCTTAGGGATGAAGCAGAGACAACAAAATTGTGCTGTTCCTGCACGGGGCTCAGCTGGCAGTAAAGTAAAGAAAAAAGAAAAAACTACGCAGCACTTGATCCAGTACTTGATCCAATACTTGATCCAGTACTTGATCTCGATGTGGTGAATGTGACGTTGAAGAATGCTGAGATATTTGGGTCGGCGTTGTCTGGGCAAGGTGCTGGATCCGCTAATGGCTGCCGGCGTTGCTGAGGTGCTCCTGGTGTCCCTCAGTTGCCCCCACCACTGGCTTGAATGCGAAAGCAAAGTTTCATTATAGAAGCTTGTCATATGCCAGGTATCGTTGTCGGCTGTCATTTACTTTGCTTAGGCTCTTGCCTAGCAAGGGG
>Ga0307942_1004300_pt1 | contig 11376 bp, 12 predicted proteins | sample OrgLakmetagen175_FD_201846 | JGI IMG/M metagenome (GOLD analysis project Ga0307942, IMG submission 201846) | Saline water microbial communities from Organic Lake, Antarctica - #175 | ecosystem: Environmental > Aquatic > Non-marine Saline and Alkaline > Saline | place: Antarctica: Organic Lake...
TAGCATTTTCCAGTTGCGTTACAGCCCTTTTTTTTACTTGGTTTGTTTTGAGGTTTACCTCGTTCTCATAGGTTGAGCAGCCATTCCAGGTTGAATGCCTTTGTAATCCAAACTAAACTAAACTTATAGGTTTTTTCCTTCATTCTGTCAGGCCCTTGCTGAGGACCGTGTAACAACCCCCACCAAAAAAAAAGGCTCCTTTTTGATTGCATGAAAGGTGCAACTACTCACACGTCACTTCATCAAATTGGACCCAACCTAGCTTTAAACTGATGCTGACTTTATAAGCTACCCGTGCATGTGCTCAGATTTAGACAAGTCGCCCTGTGTACAGAATTGTAGGACAATAAGCACACGCCGTGCACCTGTACCCTAGATGGGTGCTTTCCAGGGGGAATGGCACATTAATTTGCATATCTCGCCAACCACTCGGTCTTTTTGCCCCATTTTTCTTGCAATGATCTTTAATTATTATATGGATTTCAAAACACCAAAATCACAGTTTAATGCGATTTGGGCAAATTGGGTTAAGGGGGGGGGGGGGCTGTGTACATGTCCAAAGAAAGACAGAGCGAGGCACACGTGCTTGGGTGCAGGCTGCAGGGTGACTCAAGCCAATGAAGCAGCAATGTACCCCCAACTTACAGGATTGTGCCAGCATGAGTTAGTCAGTGGAATTCTGAAGAATTGGAAGCAATGTGGAATCTCCTGTCACAGACTTCAAACTTGGTGCTCAAACTCGGTGCTTCAGGCGCTCTCAAGAATAGTTTGATTTTGGTGTTTCCCATCTGTGCTCAAACATTTAGTTTAGTCTCAAACGTGGTTTCAACTTGATGCTGGTTGAGCTTGTTTCACCAGTTGCCTATCAGCCAGAGTCTCGGGCTGCAGGCCACCATTGTAACCCCCTTGTAACCCCCTTGAAGCAATGTGGAACAGTGCAATCCAGTTGTGGGTGCCTGGTAGGTCACTTGTGCATGGGCGTTCGTATCTCAGTTTTTGCCCCATAACTCTGCAACACTTCAATTTCAGGTCTTGATGAGTATGCAGACAAATGGATTCCTATTTGAAAAAGGAGCAGATTGGTACCCTTTTTGTCCGGGTGGGGGCATCGGAAGGAGGGTTTGGGGGGGGGGGGCCCTCAGGGGTGTCCACCCCAAAAAATATACATGCCTTCCAAAAAAATAAAAACACCCTCCTGGTGCCATTGTTAGAAATCCCAGTGCGGCCAATACCGACAGAAGAGCGCAAATAATGAAGCAAGTAGGTAAAAAAGTTGTTAATTCCATGGAGCTCTAGGCGTGCTAGCGCATTCAAAATGGTGACATGAATAGGTCAGTCAACATTTAACATACAGACAAGGTAATATGTCGTTGCTCCTGGCTAGCTTCCGCCTCTGCTTTATTCTTCTTTGCATGCATTGCGGCAGTTTTATCGTCTGCAAATGCCCGAAAATCAATCAGGGATGGAGGAACAGGCTCACAGAACACCTCTTTCCAGTTTGCTATGATACCCTTCGAATAAATTGAGCGTTTCTGGTCGTACATGTTCCTGGAAAAAGCAGAGGAGATTGATGAGTGAAAAAGCTTCTTGCTGTGCCTTTAAATGAAGAGCAGCGACATACTTTTGACTCTCGTACGTAGTCTGATTGGTGGAAATGAGGAATGCGTGAAAGCAGGATATGCCACCCGTAAACCTGATACATGGGAAAATGAATCATTGTCAGGTAATGGGTGAAGGACGTGTGAGGTGTACAGGATGAGCAACATACCAGAAGAAAAGAAACGCATAGGCCATGACTACAATAGCCGGGATTGTTACGGAGCCGACAACGTTTTTCCACCTACAAAAGGAGGAGGTGTGGCCGTATTTAGAAATGGTGCAGTGAAGCACACTTCAAGTGCACCCAGGGAGAACTAAAACAGCTTATTGATCTAGAACAAAGGAGCTCAGTACTCCAGGAAAAACAGCTTCTGCCTCTCGAGATGAAATAGCTCCAGATAAACAAAAACGAAGAGGATTTTGCCTACATTTTATCCGTGCTCTCGCCACGCTGCTCTGCCTCACTGACAAGTTCCCGGTGACGCACGAAGAGCATTGCAAGAGAGCAGAAGAAGTAGTACAAGCACAACACCACCATGGAATTGGCAAAAAGTACAAAAGTGCGATAGTTGCGCTGCATGCATTTTTTTGGTGTGGTTGTTGTTTAAATACGATGCTAGCAAGCAAACAAATCAGGCCCACTTACAGCTCCCACAGTGGTTCCAACCCAAGGGCAATGATGATCAAATTTATGGATGCAGTTATTGTTCACGCTACAATGATGAGCGCGGGGTGGCTGATAGAAGTGGCTTGTGTCGTTGTACCTTGCGTGCGCAAAAGTGCAAATAGAGTAGGCATGCGTCTTAAGCGACACTCTGTGCACCTATACAAGCAAATAAAGCGTTAGGATCCTAGATTCAGGCAACAAAACGTGGAAGCTCGTTACAAATACGCTGAAATTTGCCAAGCATTAAACTAACTCAATGTGAAGTGCGAGGAATGAATTGTATATGTTTGTTTTGAAGCAAGTTCAATTGCCTTTTACAACAACAAAAAAAGCACAGCTCCCTGCTGTACTCATCCAATGTAGAGAAAATCTTTATTTGGGACGATATCCTTGAGGTTTAGTACTTGGCAGCAGCACCCCGGGCTCGTTCAAAGGATGACGTTGGACATCGCTCACTAGTAAGCGATCTAGCTCATATTCACACAGCATGCACAACGTACCAGCTCTGCTTTTTCACCATTTGAAGGTGCGACCTTGTTAGAAATTAGAAAAGCTATTTCAGCGCAGGCTTACAAAGTCTTAGTGTCTTTAACCCCTCTCACATAGCAGCAGGCTCTTGGACAAGTGGTAAACTAGTTCTCTCAAAAAGACCGCAGCAGGCTCTTGAACAAGTGGTCAATCCAATTATTCCGGCCAACTTCGCTGTGTTGGTCATCAATCATGGTGGCCGCAATTGTTTCAGATTTACACAGCAGCCTAATATGATGACACAAAACAACTCGGCAAGTAATCGCGTCATGAAATTATGCCTCACTCACCGGACAACAAGAGGATGGTTGTTCACGACCATATTCTTCATCCTGTAATGCGCGCAGAAATACATGGTAATTGGGTCTGCAAGGTAATAGCCAAATTCCGAAGCAAAAACTTACATTATCGATGGCGCTTAAAGGAAAGGCCCAGGCCTACTTCTAACTCAAGGCCCAAAGAGTTAAGACAAATCTTCTGTGCATGCAAACACTCAACTGCTCCCAATATCTTGCCTTGCAATTGCGCATGTACACACGTACGTGCACACGCAGGCACATACATGCATGCACAAGCAAGCTTGCACCACCCCCCCCGCACCCCCTCCTTCCATACACGCACAAAAGACACCTACCTTGGCTTTGCTCCTCTTAAGTATTCCTGCAATAAAGAAAAAGTAACGGCTGGAATTCAGAGATTGATCAAGAACACAACCATCGGTACCACCATACTAAGCCAATACAGTGCTTAGGGACACAGTCACTCACCTCGTCAGGCTCTTTGCGCGGGATGATTCCCGGGTCGGTGCACGAAGTTGTCAGGAGGAAGCAGAGACCAACCAGGGGGAAAATGCAACTGCAGCCGGGTTTTGGAGCTGTTGACATAAAAAAGGCGTGGCAAACAACTTGCACAACCTGCTTGATGAACACGGGCATCACTGCTTTCTTTGTGCTTTCTCTGCGCAGAAAAAAATGCACTCACGTCATGCGGGTAAGGCACACTTGCTACGTGTCAATAGCTGTTCGATTTTTGGCACATTGCAACACTATCCACTATCCACTTAGACGCATCCAAAACACACATAGGTGCATGTACACAGGTGCACAAACACGCGCACACATATATGCATATATACACACATTGATATGCTCGCTCACGAATACGCATATACACACATACATGCACACATGCATGCACACAAACACATAATATCTCCTGCATAATCACGTGCGCATACCCAAAAACCATCAAAGCAGGTCCACCCGCCAGGTGGCTTGACAGATAAAGCCCGACAAATTTAAGCCATATTACGGCAGGTGCGATAAAAAGGAAGGCCGTAAATGGTACTGCAGGCCAATTTGCCCCTGATACTAAACGGCCACCAAAGAAAAACACCTGCGCAAACACGTGTTCAAATTCCTTTTCTGACACGAATGGTAGTTGCGCTAATAATGAGCATGTCTGTTGCATGCCCATCACATTTACGCGTAATGCATGTTTATTTGCACGTGTGTGTTTGTATATATATGTGTGTGTGTATATGTGCGTGTATGTGTGTGTGTCTGTGTGTGTGTGTGTGCGTGTGTGTGTGTGCGTGTGTACCTGTGTGCATGTGTGTGTGTGTACCTGTGTGCATGTGTGTGTGTGTGTGTGTGTGTGTGTGTGTGTGTGTGTGTGCATGTGTGTGTGCATGTGTGTGTGCATGTGTGTGTGCATGTGTGTGTGTGTGTGTGTGTGTGTGTGTGTGTGTGTGTGTGTGTGGTGACTGGGGTTGAGCGGGGAACCTGGTCAACGCCTTAAAAATTGGGTTCCCCCGACCCGTACGCCTTACCGCAGTAGCAAGTCGGCTTTGAACCACACGCACATACCTAAACATGAGAGGACTCTCCTGCCGTGGTTACTCCGGGAGTGCTCCGGGGGTAGGTTTAAATGTTAACGAAATGCGTTCTAATTAAATTTGTATTAAATGTCTGATCAGAATGCGACTTGGTACAGACAGGTCTTCTATTGACGCCAATTTCGTTACCAGCCGACCAAAACTGCATTGCTAGCATTAACGACGGTGTTATGTGGATCTAAAATGTGGGTTCGTGGAAGGGCATGCTGACAGAACCCCGCCTGGTTTGACTTTCCTGACGTTCTTTGGATTAACTTTCCTACCTCATTTTTCTTTGCCCCAGCCAGTGAATCCTTTTTTCGTTTTTACAGCCAGCTCAATCTCTTCTCAATCTTATCTTAGGCTGCAATCTATTTTAACCGCTCACTTTCTTGCCTTCGCCTTTCTTGTCACAATTTTCTAGTCCAAAGAATGTGGCATGACAGGATCAGAAGGCCTGATGAGATCAGGATCTGTAACAAACGTGACTGGCACACTGTTCAGGACGAGCAGCACATTTTGCTGGGCTGTCCGCGTGAACATCTTGTCAGCCTTTGCACACAGCATCGCCAGCTTGTCTTCCCAGCCATCTCAGTATTATGAGGATAGCCCAACTTATTTGAGGACCTTTTTGAACCAGGCAGATCTGCTTAATGCTGCCTCTTTTATGGCTGAGTGCCTGCCTAGCCCTTTTCCGCAACTGCCTAGCCCTTTTCCGGGAGTCCCTGAATATTTTTCTAGCGCCTTTTTTGATTCGGTTACAGGCTTTTCCCAAACTTCCGCTCAGATGCCCCCCAGAGGCATATATAGCGATGTAACTTTACCTTACTTACCTAAAGCAGCTTTTGCACTGTCTAGGCAGGAGGGTAAAAAAAAAAAATAGTGGACGTCATGCCAAAATTCTCGGCGGGAGGCCCAAAAAGACCCCCCACCCCCCAATACTGCTCCCCCTGGAACGAAAAGGGTACCATTCTGCTCCTTTTTAAATTCTGCATCCATCTGCATACTTACCAAGATATAGGTTGAGCAGCCATGCCAGGCTGGAGGCTTTTGTAATCCAAACTAAACTTAACTAAACTTACCAAGATATGCAATCGAAGTGGTACAGATTTATGGGGCAAAAACTGAGATACGGACGCCCATGCACACATGACCTACCAAGCACCCACAACTGACTTACACAGCCCATGTTGCCTCATTTCTTCAAAGTTCCACTGAGTATCTTATGCTGACACTAATCTGGAAGTTTGGAGTGAATCGCTGCTCCTTTGGCTTGACTCAACCCGCGGCCTGCACCCAAGCGCGTTTGCCTTTGACTTGTGGGCTTGTCCTCAGACCCCCCATTTAGCCTGATTTCCTCAAAAAGGGTACCAATAGACAATTCACGAGCTCAGGAATCCATTGATATATTTAAAACTTCGTGAAAGTGGATCAGAAATATTCTGGAGGGGGGGGTCCCAAAAAGTCCAAACCCCCTCGAGGGACCACCCACCCCCGACCCCCTCGGATCGCACCCATTTATATATCAATCGATAGCTCTCAATCTCAAAATTCCGAATATATAATTTCTAATGGGATTGACCCTTGACGTCCAAAAGTTATGCTCACTGGGGCCTCCTGGTCTAGGTCCAAATTTGAGATGCATCCTCATGAACTCATGAAAACCTTCTGCAAAATGCGCCTTTAAATATACGGCATACTTTTGGTCATCGAGCAATGTCAATAATATAAAATATAAGGTGTAGAATATAAAAATATGACAAGGCCTTGCTTGTTTAGCTTGCAAAATTACTATTAAACGAATGCCAGCTACAGCCATGATACAGCCGCTCATTCAACCCTGAGAAAGAAAAGCCTCTGCTGCTGCTGCTCCTTTCTAACTCCCTTTGTTCAACTTGCTGCTGCAACTTTTTTAGCCATCTCAGCGCTATCAGTTCGTTGTTGCTGCTTAATCCATGCAAGCCACTGCTACTGCTGCTGTTGCTGCTGGTGTTCCCGCTGCTGCTGTCACCCAAGGCGCTGTCCATCAACCCTGCTTTGTCTGCAGCACGACTATCACTGGCTCTCCCACTCCAATGGCCTGTTTCGTCCAAGCCACAATGAGATTCACCCCCTTCCTGGACAGCAAGGCCAGAAGGCTCTTGCTCAGCCAGCAAAGAGGAACCCAGGAGGCCACAGTGAGTGAGAAGAGACGCAAACCTTGAGGAACGCCCTTGATGGGGCAGAGGCAGCTCACGGTGAGTGACACGGTCGTGAAACATGGAGGTGGCACTGCTGCTGGCCATACTGCTGGCTGCGGCAAGGTCTGTGGGCTCTTCTAACATGGCCACTACGGCTTCATGTGCATGGAGGGTTGCATGCATGGAGTGCATGCGTGCCTCGATGCGCTGCAAAGGCAACAAAGCAACAGGGTTGCGCGGTTCACTCTGCTGAGAGGCATTACGAACATCATGTCAATTGACCATCAGTTAAAACGACAAGAAAGTGCTGTTTTTTTATGAGCCAATTGTGTTTTGGCGTTAAACTCATAAAGAACGGTTTGAGATCAAAACACACACACCTCGGTTATGGTTGCGTACAACACATCCTCCTCCCACCCATTTGCCTTAGAGGATTCTAGCAGGTCGTCCATGGCAATGGGCTTGCCCACCACCACTTGAACCTGAGAGTAGAAAATGGGAGGGCAATTAGGCAGCAGTAACGGTAATCATCACCAGCCAATCTTCAGCTGTGTCTGCTAGGTGAGAAGGGGAGGAGGAGTAAGCTGTTGTACGAGATTGAAAGCTAAGGGGACGAAGCGGGCTTGGAAAGTGCAATCGACAGCACTGTGAGCAGCAGGCAATCGTTTATTAATATTTCTCGCAGTACCATAAAAAGCACAAGCAGATGCCCTAAAAGATAAAGAAGGCGCATGCGACTAAAAAGAGTGTGTAAGTGACACACGACTTCTGCCCTTTTATGTCTGGACGCTATTGCTCCTTGATTTATAACAAGGGGCATACAGTTACAACCTCCTGTCTGATAATCTGACTTATATACCAATCTCTTCTAGGTTCATTCAAACAACATTTTGCACGTATTTGAAGAACCCATGTTAGCTTGCTACCCATGAAGAGTATTGGCAATTGGCATGCATGTCTTATCTGCAACCCTTTCTGCAGTGGCAACATGTTGCCCAGATCTTAACAGGGCACAACATTAAGATGCTTTCAATTTTAGTCATGATGTGCAGTAGATATAAGCACATGTATGGGACACCTCCCTTTTCATAACCCAATTACTTGTGCTGCTCTGCAACTCCATCACAACCCATGTTGGCTGATGGTCAGATGCACATCCCCTGGAACAAGTATAGACTTGTGTATCATGCTCACCGTTTGCCCAACGCACGGCAGCAGCCTGCCTACAGGCATGACATCCTCCATGCCTGCATGTATAAAAGGTAAGACCAGGGGTGGTCTCCCCCCTTGCGCCACCGCCTCTGCCACCAGGCGGCCTACCCCCTTCCGAAGAGTTCCCATTTTGGAGGGTGTGCGTGAGCGGGTGCCTTCCGGAAACACATGGACCTGTGAAAGGGCAACGGAGCTCTTGTGGCATGTGTGTGTGTATGTAAATACATGAAGTAAGCGCTAGAGCAAGGCAGCTTATAAATGCAGTGCACAGTGCACCATACATGCATGTAAACTTAGTATTTCCTCTTGTACACAACATATCTCAGACAATTCCCCGTGATTGCACAGCATTGCCCAATCTATATAATGCATTAAATGTTAAATGACAGTGACTCTGCTGTCCCCCCCCCTTCACTCTATGCACACACGTGACACCTGCCCTAACTCACCCAATCTCCCGCTGCCACTCGTGACTCTGCAGCTGCCATGCCTGGTTGCCGCATGCCCGCCCCGCGCTGCACAGGCAGCACCTTCATTGCCGTGAACAGCTGGCTGAGGCCCGCGTACTTGAAGCAGCGGTCACTTGCGCACAGGGTCCACCTTTGGGGAGAGACGAATGCTTTTTACAATCTGAGGCTACTTAACGTATGCTGGTGCAATGTGATGGAGATTGACTCAGGGACAAAAAGGCACATTTCTAGGAATTTCCATCAAGAAATTACGGTAAGGGACATTGAGTCGGGCAGTGAATAAGTGGCGGCTCTCAAAGCAGGCGCGCCATCTGCATGTGGGGCACAGCAGCTTAAGTGTGTACGTACAAAGTGCAGCTGCAAAGGATGATGATGAGGGAATGCTTTTGACATACCATACCTTTCTTAACTCACCCCGGGTAAATAACGTTTTTTGCCCTCCGGCGTGATACCGGCATCGTAAAATATATATTTATTCAAAGGCTCCGGGGTTAACCGGGGTTAGCGAAAATATTGTTTGGTGCGTGAATGAACAGTGATGAGCGGAGAAGGCCCCTCCGCCCCCCCCCGCTCCCCTCCCAGGCCCCGCCTCGGCCCCAGCACCAACACCAGCCCCAGCGTCAGCAGCACCGGTTGCAGCCAGGTGTGCTGTAGACGTTTAAAAGTTTTTCGTCAAGGCAGCTACAGCAGAGAAAAAAGCAGCATTGCAGCAGCAAAAGGAGCAACAGAAAGCTGACCTAGCCAGGCTGCAGCAGGCAAAAGAGAAGAGGGCTCAGCGTGAAGCAGCATCAGCACACATGCAGACGCACAAACTCGCATGCGCATATACACACACATACACACTTGTACGCACGCACATGCACACGCACACGCACACGCACACGCACAACAAGCGAGAAACGAAGACAGACATGCACACGCACATTTGCGCATGTGCACGCATACACATACACTTGTACAGGCACTGGCTGGGCTAAATGCCCACCGGGGTTGGTGCGAGGAAGGCTAAATTAAATATTTACGGGGTCCGGGGTTACCCGGGTTTACATTTGATATTTCTGAAATTTGGGCACCGGGGTGAGTACGGCAAGGTACGGTACTTTTGGGCACAGATACAAAGGTGCAGAAGCTTTTTTTCTTGTTCAGGGATCAGTAGGAGGTGCTTAGGTTGTTGGGTGTGAGATATCTCCTCTGCTTGGTGATAATGATGTAAAATTGACAAATTTCTTGACCTACAGCCGCCATGCCAAATAAATTTGATGTCAACTACCTTTGTTGTGCCAATCATCTCCTCATCCTCTTATTGTCACACTCTGTAATGCTCCTCACCACCAGTCACATCAGCACTAATGAATGCAAGCATGCTAACAATAATTTGTCACACGTAGCTGTAGCCACATGTCACATGTTGTGTTCGTCACGTACACGAAACATGCTCACCTCAGGCTGGATGGTCGATCAAAGTACTGAGGGGGCACGAGGGCAGCCACGACAAGGGGGTCATCCATGGCAGCCACATGGTTGCAGACCGTGATGAGCCCCTACGTGAATGATGTGAGCGTGTCTGTGTGTTTGTTGTGTGTACGTGTGAAGGAATACGAGTCTGTGCATGAGAAGCGCGCTTAAGTGCGTTGTTTTCTCTTTCAAGGCTCTCATACCGGTAAATTGCCAGCAACATGTGTTCGAACGTGCATCTGCTAACTATGTGTGAACGTGTGGTTTCGTGATGCAGAAACAAGGACCATGCAAACTTTCAGCTGAAACCGTGCACTCACTAGAGCACAAGAAATACAGATACGCCTTAAATTCATGTGGACGTACACAGACATCAAGCAGTGCTGCACATTTCACAGACTTATCATATGCAATTTCCACGCCTGTTCTCACACCTGATCTTTGGGCCTGTTCAGCGCGGCTTCCATGTGTTCACTGCCAGATACCTCTGTGGTGTTCCATTGCTGCATGAACGTGCTGCTTAAGGACGCTACGCTCTTCAGAAGCACGTGCTGCGCAAAAGAAAGCGTGTGCATGGAGCGGGCAGAATGTGTTTTGGTGCGTTCAGTCAGCAGCTTTGGGTGCCAAGTACGTAAGAACCGTGGGCAGCACGGTTGAGGTCACTCTTTTCTCTTTTATGACTTTGTACTTATCCCTTAAAAGGCACTACCGTCGAAAAGGGACCCAGGCAGTATTTATGGCCTGTACATAGCAGTGAACACAGCAAGGACAACAAAAAAACACACGGACGCACACATACATGCAGCATACATGTGAAACAAGAAAACACGCCGACTGAAAGCCTCACCCGCAGCAGGCCGTCTTGTCCAAACATCGCATCCTCTGCATGCACCACTATCCTAGAGGCTGCTGCAGCTGCTGCTACAGAGCCCTGCTGCTGCTGCTGCAAGGTCTGGCTGCTACTGCCGAGCTGACGGGTGCATTGAGGATCGGAGGAGGTGTGAGGTGACGATGATGGAGGCTGCTGGGGAGAGGGTGCAGTGCGCAGAAACTCACGCAGCTTCTGTGCCCGCAGCGTGCTGTCCCACCACATGCTGCCCAGCCGCTCCATTTTGGGCTGCATCCGGCTGAAGATCCTTTGCATGCTGAAAGTCTGCGGGTGCATGAACGTGCATGCATTTATGTTGTGGATGCATGTGTGTCGCACTTGAGTTAGCGAATTTAAATGAGAAGTACATGCATGATCGTGTGAGGTGTGTGTGTGTGTTGTGTGTGTGTATGTGTGTGTATGTGTGTCGTGTGTGTGTGTGTGTGTGTGTGTGTGTGTGTGTGTGTGTGAGTGGGTGTGTGTGTGGGTGTGTGTGGGTGTGTGTGTGGGTGTGGGTGTGG
>Ga0307942_1004303_pt1 | contig 11369 bp, 9 predicted proteins | sample OrgLakmetagen175_FD_201846 | JGI IMG/M metagenome (GOLD analysis project Ga0307942, IMG submission 201846) | Saline water microbial communities from Organic Lake, Antarctica - #175 | ecosystem: Environmental > Aquatic > Non-marine Saline and Alkaline > Saline | place: Antarctica: Organic Lake...
TTCTCTGCATCCTGGAGAGACACCGATACTCAGACTCACACACATAAAAACAGGGTTCCCTGATTCTCTGCATCCTGGAGAGACACCGATACTCAGACTCACACACATAAAAACAGGGTTCCCTGATTCTCTGCATCCTGGAGAGACACCGATACTCAGACTCACACACATAAAAACAGGGTTCCCTGATCCTCCGCTTCCTCGTAAGGAGACGCAGAGAACTCACACAGGAGCAGGGTTCCCTGGTTCTCTGCTTCCTAGGGAGACATCCCAAGGTAATCAGATGCTTGAAAAACGAAGAACAGCACTGAATGTGACCAAACGCGCTGCAACACTCCCCCCCCCCTCTCAAAGGAAATTGATGCGACCAAGCTCACTGCGCGTCCCCCTCATAAAAGAACACTACCTAGGGGTGGGGTGGTATGAATCACATGAGATTACACTTAGACACAGGGGGAGGGGTAGCGATGACATGCGGCAACGCTAAACAACAGTGGGGAGGGGTAGTGCTAAACAACAGTGGGGAGGGGCAATGCAAAACAACAGTGGGGAGGGGTAACGATGACATGCGGCAACGCTAAACAACAGTGGCAGTTGTGTAGAGTACGATGGCGACGTTTAAACAGAAACATCCCACGCCCGAGCACGTAGGTTAGGTAAGCAGATGCACGCACATGCTTGATGAGGGACAGGTGGTCGTGCTGCTTTGCCTCCAGACTGCTGTCACAATTTTTGTCCCCCAGCAAGTACTGGATGGAGGCAAACCATCCCGTCAGTTGGGCACGGACCCTGCGAGACAGCAAGCAGTTCGTCAGACGGTGCTGTTTGTGCCATGAGGGGACCAGTGCTGTTTGCACCTGAGCAGGTCCTGGATGGAGGGAGGCAAACCATCCCGTCAGTTGGGCACGGACCCTGCGAGACAGCAGTTCGTCAGACTGTGCTGTTTGTGCCATGAAGGGACCAGTGCTGTTTGCACCTGAGCAGGTCCTGGATGGAGGGAGGCAAAACATTCCACCAGAACACTCACACACACACACTGGGCACGCACTCTGCACGATGGCACTAGGCCAAGACGCAGGCAAGAACACATGCTGTTGCCATGGTTGTGATGAGACTCTATATAGTCATCCCAAACCAAAACGTCACGAGAAAAAAAGTCAGCGCATCGGCAGATGTGATGAGCAGATGAGCATCGATATAGTCATCCCAAACCAAAATGGTATGAGGTATGAGTGAAGAAAAGCCAATGCATCGGCAGATGCGATGAGCAGATGAGCATCGATATAGTCATCCCAAACCAAAATGTTATGAGGGAAGAAAAGTCAACGCATCGGCAGATGCGATGAGCAGATGAGCATTGATAGTCATCCCAAACCAAAATGGTATGAGGTATGAGTGAAGAAAAGCCAATGCATCGGCAGATGCGATGAGCAGATGAGCATCGATATAGTCATCCCAAACCAAAATGTTATGAGGGAAGAAAAGTCAACGCATCGGCAGATGCGATGAGCAGATGAGCATTGATATAGTCATCCCAAACCAAAATGGTATGAGGTATGAGTGAAGAAAAGCCAATGCATCGGCAGATGCGATGAGCAGATGAGCATCGATATAGTCATCCCAAACCAGAATGTTACGAGGGAAGAAAAGTCAACGCACCGGCAGATGCGATGAGCAGATGAGCATCGATATAGTCATCCCAAACCAAAATGGCATGAGGTATGAGTGAAGAAAGGCCAATGCATCGGCAGATGCGTGCGATGAGCAGATGAGCATCGATATAGTCACCCCAAACCAGAATGTTACGAGGGAAGAAAAGTCAACGCAACGCAGATGCGATGAGCAGATGAGCATCAATATAGTCATCCCAAACCAAAATGGCATGACTGAAGGACTGTCAACCAGGGCTGTGAAGTGACACCGTCAGAGCCGTTTTGCAAAGGAATTACGGTAAAGTTGACGGTTCGCACGTCAGACCGTCGAAATGACAGTGCTCAGTGTCAAGGCGGTCGAGGGACTGTCCACCGTGAACTGCTTCTTTGCTGTGTAACCCTCCGTGGCCGCGTCTTTGCTGTGTAATGTTGAGACCAGGGTTCAAATCCTGGTCAAGACATAAACTTTTTGCTGTTCTTTACCCCTTCCTGTTCCTTTTATTATTGCACCAATCGTTTGTTTGTACAAATAATGCACATGCAGCATTTAGAATTGAGGAAAAAAGAGCCAAAATGGACATTTTAGGTCAAAAGGCACACGCCGCCAATGCTCATCACATCTGCCGTTGCGTTGATAGGCATTGGTAGATGTGATGAACATCAATTTCAACGCATTAGCAGATGTGATGAGCATTGATATAGACATTCCAAATCAAACTGTCATGAGTGAAGAACAATCAACGCACTGGCAGCGTTTGCTTTGGGGGAAATAGCAAGGCAAAAACAAGCACTTCCACACATTAATACCACAGCCTGTCAGCCCTTGCTCCAAAGGTGCAACGTTTAAATCAGACTGCATCTTTTGAGCAAGGGTTTCTACACACTACCAAATGCAGAACACGTGCTTGATGGCCTTTGCTATCGAGAGGAGTAGCAGTAGGCTTGCTTACGCTGTCGGAGAATGGGGAGAATGCACAGGTCTCCGGACAGACCGACCCACCAGCACATCAGCCATCTGCACTTTGCAGCAGAGAAGCCGTACACACCCAGCTCGTCCAAGCGGGCATCAAACGCATCCGCCACTGATTGAATGGACAAGCTTTTCAGGCAGAGTGTGGTGAAGTACCTGTGTGTGTGTGCGTGTGTGTGTGTGTGTGTGTGTGTGTGTGTGTGTGTGTGTGTGTGGAGGAGGTAGGTAATGGCGAACACCTTTTTTGTAAGATGTAAGACACGTGACTGTGGACGTTAAGCTCTTAGTGTGCACAAAGAGCTCCCAAAAGAAACTGCTTGCCCAGTGTCTTCCTTAACATGCTGTCCCAGGTATAAGCACAAGGCAAGCAGCGAGCGCCACGTGTGGAACGCACACGCGTTTGACCACACGTCTTGAGAGCAGCGATCGCAGTTTTAATAATAGACAGCAGCTCACGTGTGGCATGCCTGCTGCACAGTAAGCCACTCACAAGGAGGCGTCATCAGATGGCATCATCGACTCTGCCTGCCTGAAGTTCAGGTAGTGCTGCAAGGGCAGGAGCGAACGTGTTGAGGGAGGGGTCAATTTTTTAATCTGTCTGTATGGCAATGAGAGTGCAGCCGCAATGAGTGTGACCATGCTTAGGGTTGGCCAGAATTGCATGCATACAACGCTTATGACCGTATAATTGGTGATTTCCCTGCCAAAAATACCATGTATACATCGTGTATATATATGGTTTTGGCCAACCCTACGCATGCTCGATAAGGTGGGACGTAGAATGGCACAAAGATTGTGTGGGAGGCTGGACAGGTGGGACGAGTAGCAAGGCTGACTCCAGTGCCTTACATCTAGACACTCACCCAGAAGGTGCAGAAAGCAGCTCCGGCCACCCTGACGACCTCACTCAAAGAGTCACACACAGCCTCCTGCACGTGTTTGTGCAGATGCCAACGTGAGGTGTTGCTAGCAGTCGCACGTTTTGACTGATGGCTTTATCTGTATACCCTGTAAGCCACGTGACCTCACTTAAAGAGTCACACACAGCCTCCTGCAAGTTTTTTGTGCAGATGCCAACGTGAGGTGTTCCTGCTTTGAGACGTGGTACACATCTGCCCAAAACATTATGCATATCTGCTAAACATGTAGTACAAAAGGTGCTCGACACGTGATACACATCTGCTAAAGAAATCATGCACATCTGCTCAAACATATTACACAGCTGATCAACACATAGTTCATAAGGTACACACAGTTGCTCAATACTCAGTACACATGTGCTAAACATGTAGTACAAAAGGTGCTTTACACGTACTACACATGTGCTCAACACAAGGGAAGGCAAAAGGTAGTTACCTCGTTGCTGGGAAGACCCAACTCAAGCTGCTTAGACTCAAGGTCGATGTCACTAATGAAGGGTTCAAATAGGCCTGGAGGGATAGATGTATGTGCAAGTGGTTATGAGCCACTTGAGCAAACTCACATGTGTGTGTATGTGTATGTGTTTGTGTGTATTATGTGTGTGTGTGTGTGTGTGCGTTGACAAACTGTCTGTGTATGTTTGGTGTATGCGTGCCTGTGCCTGTGTGTGTCACTCGAAGGCTCAAAGCGATGGCAGAAGGTGTGCGTAGCAGACTTTGTGGTGCACGTACCAGACTTGATGATTGAAAGTTCAAGTTGGCTGTAGCGTAGTGTGCCAGGGAGGACAGATAGGGAGAGAAAGCTGGACTTCAAGTACTGGCAACAGGCCACATCTGTGTGCATGTGTGTGTGTGTGTGTGCATGTGTGTGTGTGTGTGTGCACGTGTGTGTATGTGTGTGTGTCCGTGCGTGTGTGTGTGTGTGTGTGTGTGTTTCCGTGTGTGGGGAAGAAGGGGAGAGGGGCACGCGTGTTGTGAGCGAGCATATGTCAAACGCATTTGTGGTGCATGCAGTTGTAATTACCTGATTCATCAAGTGTGGTTATGCCCTTTTGAAGCGAAATGACAAGCTCCTGCAGCACAACAAGTGGGGAAGTGTACAATTGCCTGTTGCTTAAGTATGTGAATGCATGTATAAGTGAGTTTGTGTGTGTGCATGTGTGCGTGTATGTGTGTGTGCGTGTATGTGTGTGTGTGTGTGTGTGTGTGTGTGTGTGTGTGTGTGTGTGTGTGTGTGTGTGTGTGTGTGTGTGTGTGTGTGTGTGTGTGTGTGTGAATGTGTGTGTGTGTGTGTGTGTGTGTGCACGCGCGCATGTGCGCGCACACATTGTCATGCCTGCACTGGCGGTCTGGCATGATGCTCTTGCGTACATACATAGGAATGCATGCAGCTCCAGTCACTTACTTTTTGTGTCTGAAGACTTTCCAGGAGCTTGTTGTGGACGCATGAAGTCACACTTCCTGATCCAGCCTCCAGTTCCTCTAAAACCGCGTCAGGCTGATAAACTTTTTCTTCCACACTAGGCATGATTTGAAATAAATAAAAACCAACGGTCTTCTGTGTCCATTTCGTGTGAAGTTCACAGTTGGCAAACACGAGTTTTTCGAGCTGTTACAATTGGTTGGTTTTCCAAGTGGCTAAATTTAGGTGATTAATGAAACAGTCAACATGCAAGCATCCTCGAAATTTCGTCCGTCAGGCTTGAAGGTTTTGCTTGCAGGTGGTTTACGACCGAAAGAAAACCATTGTCGACATAAACTCGTTTTTGGCTGACTTTTTGAAAGTCCCTTTTGCAGCGAGTTGAAGGCTAACAACTTTGTCTTTAGTAATAAGTAAAACTTCAAAATGATCATGCCCGACTGAATTTCCTTTGAACAAGCACGCTCACTCATCACTGACACAAACCCTCCGATCGCTTGCAACCACTCACTCACACAAAACACACACGCGCTTCCTGCGCCTGCTGATCAATCTCCGTCATTGCTTTGATTGGCTAATTAAGCACTTTAATTGGTTCATTCTCATGGTGCTCGTATCCATCAGGATGTCCGTTCACGCTATTGGGCAGGCCTCCAAATCTGAAAGTGCATAGGTGTACGATTAATGAGGAAGCATATTGTTATCCAAAGGGCAAGGTATTTCTGCTGACTATATTGAGCCCTATTCAAAATTATAAGTGCAAAGTAGGGCCAGTCAGGAAACATGTGGGGACGCATTGTCCACGCACAGACTGGCAAACCCACACACACAAGCTTCAGTCAGCCCAGCCAAGCCACACCCAAAAAGGGGGAATTGAATGCCCCTTTCCTGAATTGCACATCTGAGGTCACCCAATGTTTTCTATACATTAATGTAACACTTCTGCATAAAGATTAATGATCAAGATTGGGGTCAAGGGTGTGAGTGGGGGGCTGGATTTGTACCATTTCCCTGCCAGAAAGGTGGCATGGGTGTAGAAATGCGGGTTTCAGTCCGAATTTAACCAATTCTTTTGTTCCCAGATAGTTTTAGGGTCAAACCATACCCGTTTAAGCAAAAAAAAGGGGGGTTAAAAGTTTGCCCCTAAAGGACTTCGTGCGTGGGCCTGTTTGCTGGGCAAAAATGGTGCATTTCTGGAAACCCTGGAAACAAGCTTTCTGGCCATCACCTAAGTGTCAGGAGCCCTTCAGTATGCTCCCAAGGCATGCCCTGTCAAGTATTATGGTCTGGAATGCTGGAGATGGGCTGTGGTGGGCACCGACAGCTGATAACGAAACAAATTGTGCTCAGCTGTCAGCGCGTTTCATATCTGCTGGGCCATTTCAGGCCATGACATTGTCATGTTTTATCCCTTTTACTATACACTGCTCATCGCAAAAATCAGCTTTGCAATCCATGCATCCCGCCCAAAGCCTTGGTTTTTAGTAGTTTCCCTGCCAAAAGGGGGTCAAAAACCGGACCTTCACCCCAGACCCCCGGACCATCACCAAAAAGTTCCCAATATTATTGCAAACACCCCTGGTGAGTTGATGGTTCCGGGGAAATGCTTTTGGAAATTCACTTTCTGGCAGGGATTTTCACCCTGCCCACCCAGGCACCTCCCGCCACAAACTGAGTGTGCAGGGGTGCTTAGATATATCTAATTAAGGTTCCTACACACTTAAATGTATTTTTCTGCTTTGGGGCAAGAAATCTCACAGGGATGGCTGGCCTGACTTCAAGGAAGGGATCGGGTGACAATGTGCAGATGCTGTCCCACTCTTCACACGACAGTAAATCCTATTTCCCATAACCCCAATCATCATATGTCTTGTGCCAAAACAAGCAAACAGGGGAGGAGGATGAATTTCAGGCAACCTGAAATTACATTTTACAAATTGTGCACAAAAAAACATACTGTTTAGGTATAGGCGGTATATCACCGCATACCGCAAACGTTTCTGACTCCCTCGCGGAGTGTTGGGAGCAGTTTAAATAACTAAGTTACAAAAGTCTCGCGAAGCTCACCATGGGGTTAATTAATTTATTTTCATGAACGGGGAAGGCAGGGAAAGCCTCCCAAGCCTACCCTCAAGGTCCCCAAGGGGACAAACAGCTTGGGAGGCTGGCCCTCTCTTGCGGAGGAAGGACACCAAGAGAAAGGGCGACTTCAATCTCTGCACATGCGCATGCTCACACACGTACGTGCGAGGGCACACACACACAAGTACAAAACGCATGCACACACGTACGTACACAACTGAATACACACGCACGTACATACACAACGCATGCACACATGTACGCACGCACACATGCGCACGCACGCACACATGCGCACGCACGCACACATGCTCACGCACACACACACACGTACCTGCACGCACGCACACACGCACGTACACACGTACGCATACACACGTACGTGCGCATACACAAACACGCACAAACAAGTACACAACACGCACACACGCACGTACGCGCACGCACGCACACATGCGCACGCGTGCGCACACGCACTTGCATACACGTGCACGTGCAGCTCAGAGGGCCAACGGCCCTTGCATAGGCCGAATTGGGGTAATTAATTAGATTGTGTGCCCCTCACATAGCTTGCAGTGGGGCTTTATTAATCAATAATCGCAATAATTACGCGCCTGTACGGTACGCACTCTCACAGCAGCCTATACATAACGTAGCAAAACCTCTGAGCCAGGTTCAAGCAGTAGTTAAAGGAAGAAGTTAAGCAGCAAAAGGTTGACAAGCCGCGGATATGAAAAGTGCATTATGCCACTCATTCATGGGGCCAGGATTTAAAAACTACACAATTCGGGTGTTATGATGTGTTTTTGAGGTTGGGGTTGCATGTTAAATTTTTTTTATTTTAGTAATAATTTTAACTTAGGTAAGGTGAACAGAAACAGGCCCGTGATGTCAAAATAGCATGCCAGCATTTATCTTCCTTTTTTCCTGGGCACTCTCACGATGTAAGAACTGGACAGAGACACGCAGCAGGAATGAGCTAATAAAAACATTTGCATTCAGGTTTTGATACTTCTGCCGCGTCATCATCCCTGCGGGATTCTTCATGCGGCTTGTAACAAAGCCATGAGAACCATACAAACAGCAGAGAGACTTACCAAACAAGGAGTTTCCGATGACACGGCACCTCCTTAGCTGCCCGACCTCCAGCGGAGCAAGCCCGCTGGTCTTTACATTTTCTTCTGTAAGTGCGACAGAGTAGAACAGCAGTGTGTGGTAGAGGGATGGGTGAGATGGTTCTTTCTTAGTGCTCCTCTCTCCTTCATTTGACTTAATGAACTGTTGTATGGCTCAACCCACTGCTCTTCCCAATCCTAGCCGGAATTGTTCACACTACTCCTTTCATTTCCTTTCCTTTCCTTTCCTTTCCTTCCTTTCCTTTTCTTTGCCTCCCTAGTCCTGCTCTGCCACATTAATAGGTAGGGTTGGCCAGAACCATATCGATGTACGGTGTACATAAGGTATTTTTGGCAGGGAACTCACCAGATATACGGTCATCTAATGTGTATGTATATGGTTCTGGCCAACCCTACAGGTAATTTTGGCAGGGAACTCACCAGATATACGGTCATATAGGGTGCATGTACACGGTTCTGGCCAACCCTATAGGTATTTTTGGCAGGGAATTCACCAGATATACGGTCATATAGGGTGCATGTATACGGTTCTGGCCAACCCTATTGGTATTTTTGGCAGGGAAGTCACCAGATATACGGTCATATAGGGTGCATGTATACGGTTCGGTTCTGGCCAACCCTATAGGTATTTTTGGCAGGAAATTCACCAAATATACGGTCATATAGGGTGTATGTATACGGTTCTGGCCAACCCTATTTATAGGCAGCACCATGAGCACTTTGTCAACAAAGTGTGTTGGTGCACGCCTGCCCTCGCAAATGCCTCCATTTTAAACGAGGCTTGATGAACGGCCAATAAATTGGCAGCAGTGGAAATGTTTACGCCTTGAGTTCAAACGAGGCTTAAAGGACGGCCAATAAATTGGCAGTAGTGGAAATGTTTACGTAAGGTGATGGGCTTCTTTTGGAAATGTTTTAATTTAATGTTTTAATTGTACGGTGATGTAATGTTTTAATTCAATTGTGGAAATGTTTACGTACGGTGATGTTTGGAAATGTTTGGAAATGTTTACGTACGGTGATGTAATGTTCTAATTTAATTGTGGAAATGTTTACGTAGGGTGATGGGCTTCTTGTGCGAGAGGAGGTCTGATAACTATAACAGAATAATGGAGCATGCAAGATTGAGTGCCCTTGCCTCAAAAGGGAGGGCCCTTCAATCTACTTAGTTTTGGTAGGACTGCAAGATGCAAGGGCACTCTGGATTTTGCAGCCCTGTTCTTGCACAGGATACCCAAAATCTGAGGCCATCAGGGATGAGCTGTGCCCACCTGATAAAAACACGATGGGGTCAATGTCAGGAGCGTCCCACTGGGTCCGTCCAATAATGGAGCCGTCCTCATTGTAGCCATCCTACAATGTGACCAATGCAATGGCGGTTTAAACGAGTGATGGCGTATAAAACACATACACAGTATAAATGAGCTGATGCAGTGATTGACACCTGCAAGGAGTAATTCTGTGAACCTCGAGAAACAGGCACGCGTGTTTTAATATGTTACACTGAAACTACCTAGAGTCGAAAATTCACGGATTAAAACCTGTTGCAGGGATGTCATAGCTAGCGTTTTCCAGAGACGGCGTACAAGGCAGCGCGGACATTTAGCAGCTCGACATGGCAAGGAGCACAGCTTGTGATCGAGCTTGTTTTGCTCCGTTTTGTAAACCATAGCTTCGTCTGCCTAGCCTCCTACTACTACTTCTTCCTTCTTAAAGAAACGAAAATGTACCCTACCCTGTAGAAGAGCTTGACATCTACTTCATATCAGGACCCTCTTCCAGGCACAAACACTCACCACAAGTACATCGATCTCCTTGCCCACTTGCAGCTCAGCAAAGCTTTCACCTATGCGTTGCTGCAATGAGATCAGGGCGTCTCGGCGACGCTGCCGTGACTTGTCAGCCACCTGTAGTGTGTGTGCGTGCGTGCGTTTGTGTGTGTGTGTTGACTATCGATTGTTGACGAGCTACGCAGCGTCATGTTGCTGTGTTGATTAAGTAGCGCTGTGGTTGATGCTTGTGTTGATGCTTGGTTAATGCTTGTGTTGATTGAGTAGCGCTGTGGTTGATGCTTGGTTGATGCTTGTGTTGATTGAGTAGCGCTGTGGTTGATGCTTGTGTTGATGCTTGGTTAATGCTTGTGTTGATTGAGTAGCGCTGTGGTTGATGCTTGGTTGATGCTTTTGTTGATTGAGTAGCGCTGTGGTTGATGCTTGGTTGATGCTTGTGTGATTGAGTAGCGCTGTGGTTGATGCTTGTGTTGATGCTTGTGTTGATTGAGTAGCGCTGTGGTTGATGCTTGTGTTGATGCTTGGTTAAAGCTTGTGTTGATTGAGTAGCGCTGTGGTTGATGCTTGGTTGATGCTTGTGTTGATTGAGTAGCGCTGTGGTTGATGCCTGGCAAGGGCGCATTATAGGTAGCTGCACTGGGTGAAGCCTCTGTTGTTCTTTTTCTGTAAATGAAGCCCTGGCCAGCATGCACCAAACAAAAGGGTAACGCAGGCAGCGGAACAACACCCCACATTGTATACTTTTAGGGTTAACCAGCACTGTATATATGCACCGTATATGACCGTATATTTGGTGATTTCCCTGCCAAAAAACACCGTATACACACCGTATATACATGGTTCTGGCCAACCCTGTATATTCCCTGTATTTCCTCCCTGCAGCTGATTTCTATTCATTATAACACACACATACATACATACTTACATACACACAAACACACACGCTGCAGCTTACAAAGCGTGAAGCTGCAGACTCTAACCGGGTGTTACAGACACTAGCGCACCTGCTCTGGGAAGTCACCTAGATAGACTACCTAGACTAGGCTAGACCAGACTAGGCTAGACCAGACTAAGCTGCAGACTCTAACCGGGTGTTACAGAGACTAGCGCACCTGCTCTGGAAAGTCACCTAGATAGACTACCTAGACTAGGCTAGACCAGACTAGGCTAGACCAGACTAAACTAGACTAGACTACCTGGACTCGACTCTACCCGGGTGTGACAGACATTAGCGCACCTGCTCTGGGAAGTCAGCCAGACTAACTAGACTAGACTAGACTAGACTAGACTAGACTAGACTAGACTAGACTAGACTAGACTAGACTAGACTAGACTAGACTAGACTAGACTAGACTAGACTAGACTAGACTAGACTAGACAAGACTAGACTAGACTAGAC
>Ga0307942_1004304_pt1 | contig 11369 bp, 8 predicted proteins | sample OrgLakmetagen175_FD_201846 | JGI IMG/M metagenome (GOLD analysis project Ga0307942, IMG submission 201846) | Saline water microbial communities from Organic Lake, Antarctica - #175 | ecosystem: Environmental > Aquatic > Non-marine Saline and Alkaline > Saline | place: Antarctica: Organic Lake...
CCCTCTCTCTCTCTCTCTCTCTCTCTCTCTCTCTCTCTCTCTCACACACACACACACACACACACACACGCACACACACACCACGCCTGCACATGCAGGGGTAGGACGCCATCAGGCACTCAGCAGATGGAGAAAAGCAACGACTGCTTAAAAGACAGCAAGCGCACCCTGCACGAAGCCCAGGTGTGCGCGCTCACAATGCCTGTGTATGTATGTACGTACCTATGGCATGGCCGAATTTTTAGAGCTGTTAAATATGGCATTGGGGAGAATCCCAATCCCCCTCTGATGACGTTCTTCACTCATCATGAGTTCATTTGATCTCCACAGTGCTGGAAGTAAACAGTGCAGGAAATAAGCAGTGCAGGAAATAAGCAGTGCAGGAAATAAGCAGTGCAGGAAATAAGCAGTGCAGGAAATAAACAGTGCAGGAAATAAACAGTGCAAGAAATAAACAGTGCAAGAAATAAACAGTGCAGGAAATAAGCAGTGCAGGAAATAAACAGTGCAGGAAATAAACAGTGCAGGAAATAAACAGTGCAGGAGATAAACAGTGCAGGAAATAAACAGTGCAGGAAATAGACAGTGCAGGAAATAGACAGTGCAGGAAATAAACAGTGCGGGAAATAAACAGTGCGGGAAATAAACAGTGCAGGAAATAAACAGTGCAGGAAATAAACAGTGCAGGAAATAAGCAGTGCAGGAAATAAGCAGTGCGGGAAATAAACAGTGCAGGAAATAAACAGTGCAGGAAATAAACAGTGCAGGAAATAAACAGTGCGGGAAATAAACAGTGCGGGAAATAAACAGTGCGGGAAATAAACAGTGCGGGAAATAAACAGTGCGGGAAATAAACAGTGCAGGAAATAAACAGTGCAGGAAATAAACAGTGCAGGAAATAAACAGTGCGGGAAATAAACAGTGCGGGAAATAAACAGTGCGGGAAATAAACAGTGCGGGAAATAAACAGTGCAGGAAATAAACAGTGCATTTTATTATATATCAGATATATCAATCTTGCACTCAGTGAATATGCTTAGCTGTGCCTCTGTAGAATGAGGATTGATGTGTGTTTAATTGATAGCCGTTGATTGGGGGGCACAATCGTGTCTGTGTGTGTATGTGTGTATGTGTTTGTGTGTGTGTGTGGAGGTGTAGTGAATGAAACAAGTTATAAATACACGCGATTTTATCTTGTTTGTATACACGCATTCAAAGTACCTTAAGAGAACACACACGCGCACACGCACACACACACACTCACACACTCACACACTGTGCATCGTCGCAGGTGACTGGCTCAGGCTCGCTGCAAGAGCTACAGCGCCAACGGGAGGCCCTGCAGCACTCCAAGGGCACTTTGGGTGAGTGTGTGTGCGTTGTATGTGTGCTCACGTGTGTGCGTATGTGTGTGTAGTATCCTCTTTGTCGATGTGAACTTCCATCATCAGGAAGGCCTTGCAGCACTCAAAAGGGAGCTATGTCATATGCTCATCTTTCGTTCGCGCTGTGCGCCAAAGCCATTCTGTGTGTTGCATAAGCTGTGCTCGTCGCTCATTAAACAGAGAGACTGACCAGCACATCGAACATGGGTGTGTCACAGCAGACAGAGGGGGTGGTTCCACAGCAGATAGAGGGGGTGGTTCCATATCTGTGTCCAGAGAAGAAGAAGCAACCTAACAGCTTGTGTGGTGCCATGTCTGCGTTTCTGTGTTCAGAGGAAAAGCAGCAACCTAAGACAGCAAAATGTGGATGGCAGTAAATGTGTAGTCTTGTCAATTGTCAATTCAGATACACACACATAAAACACACGCACACGCATGAACACATACACATACAACACATGTACATAGACACACACACGCATACACTGAAATGCTATCCATGCGCAGTTGAAGCCAACGGCAACTTTGGCAGCGACATGAAAAAGAAGAAGTTCCTGGGTGTGTTCTAGGAAGTGCGCTTCAGTGGTTATCATGTACGTGAGTTGAGTAGTGCACGTACTCAAAAAAGAAGCTGCTTTGTGCACGTGACGGAGGTCAACCTCCAGTAGCTGCTAACAAGCCTGCCCTTCAATGTTGCCAGGAAGAGCCACTCATATTGTGGCCCCTGTCTCTTACTCCCCTGACCCTGCGCCAGCACAGACAAGGCATCTTGTAGATGTGTTTTGCAAGCATTGTTTTGCAAGCATTAGTGTGTGTGTGTGTATGTGTGTGTGTGGATTTTTGGCTGGAACGTTGCCCGCCCCTTTCTCACCGTACACAAGGCCAGGCACAGCGCAATTGCTAGCAGCTCCATCTATCCTGATTTGGCTGGTGGGAGGGCAGGAGGAGGCAGGCCTTGACTCTCGACTGCGCTGCTGTTTTTCTGGACTGCACGTCCGAACTTCCAGGCCACGCACTAATTTCTCGGCTGCGCTGCTGTTTTTCTGGACTGCGCGTCCGAACTTCCAGGCCACGCACTAATTTTTTGACTGCGCTGCTGTTTTTCTGGACTGCACGTCCGAACTTCCAGGCCACGCACTAATTTCTCGACTGCGCTGCTGTTTTTCTGGACTGCACGTCCGAACTTCCAGGCCACGCACCAAGTTCTTGACTGCGCTGCTGTTTTTCTGGACTGCACGTCCGAACTTCCAGGCCACGCATTAAGTTCTAGTCTCGTCACCCGGTGACCACATCTATGGTATCTGTTGGGAACCAAAGGTCATACATAATCCATGGTTTTTTTTAGTCCCCTCCTTCGTTGTCAGACCTGCGAGTTTTGGGGGACTGAGAGTGAGCTTTGAGCATGCACGCGGGAATGGCCTGACATACACGTGTCCACGGGCAGTTATATAAATATCAGGATGTAGGGCTGGCAATGTGTGGATGTGATGGCTGCGTGTTCGTGATTCGGATTGTCTGTGTGTTTGCAAGTGTGTGTGTGTGTACGTGTGTCCTTGATGCAGGTGTGGGTGTGAGGCGGCTTATATTTATGCGTTGCTTGTTCCAATCCATGTGTGGGAGAATGCAGGGCTGCACTGTACAGTAATTGGCTGCTTTAACTGGCTGCTCTAATTGGCTGCAGTATTTGGCCTAAAGCCTAAAGGCGTGGGTTGATTGAGCAGAATCTGCAGGCCAGCCTCAGGATCTTGCTTGGAGCAGTTGTATGATTTACAAAGGGTTCACAAAGGGTCCACAAAGGGTTAGCAAGAGCAAGAGCTGCAGGCCAGCCTCAGGGTCATGCTTGGAGCAGTTGTATGATTTACAAAGGGTAAGCAAAGGGTCAGCAAGAGCAAGAGCTGCAGGCCAGGGTCATGCTTGGAGCAGTTGTGTGATTTAATTAGCTGATGTTTAGACTTTCTATTAAAGCTGTGGGACTGGATTTAATTCTCTGCAGTATTTTTCCTTTCCTTTTCGCTTGTGCTGAGCAGGGAAGGGACGTCGCCTGATGCTTGTTCATGTCTGTTTGGGCTCTGAAATGTGATTTAGGCCAAGTGTGAAATTGCTCCCTAGTGCATGCTGATTCAGCGTGCCCAGATTCTCCAATTCACTGGCTTGTTCTAGCTTTTTTGTTACTTCCTTCAACCCCCATTCCCTGCATACGACCATTATATTGTTTCCTACCTGTAACAGTGTTTCAATGGTTACATGGTTACAATTTACAATGTAGCAGTAAATCAGAAGGAGACGTGGCACGTCATTCACAAGGGTGTCGTTTTGTGCAGGCAGAGTTTGGTTGAGCAACAATGTGTATGAGGGGTTGTTCATTCTGATCAATGAACGTTACGATCTTGATGACTATTTTAATATTGTTGGACAAAAGGGTACGCAAGGCGATGAACAGAACAAGCGTTGCATGCCAGGCTGACGGTTTTACAATGGTTACAATGGGGGGTGACCTTCAGCCAGGTTGTTTGGCTGATCGGCTGCTGAATGGTTTTGAGGGTCTTACAGAGTTTACAGAGTAAGGTAAGGTAAGGTTACATCACTCTCTGAGGGTCTTACAGAGTTTACAGAGTAAGCCATCAGAGTTTACAGGGTAAGCCATCAAAACGTGCGACTGTTAGGCTGCGTGTGTAAAGCATGTAGAAATTGTGATAATTGTTTTTGTAGCACTAAACTTGTAGCACCTATAGCACCTACAAAGAAGCCCTTGGAAAGGGAAAAAAGGCACAACGCTGTTTGTGACATTGCAGCACTGAATAAAATCAGTAAACAATCACGCATCTGCCAGGACCAACCGACCGCAATAAATTAAAGAGAGGAATCATCTGTGAGACATGGACTGTCACACTGAGGATATCTCAAGAATGAGGGAGGCAAATATTATTATACATTTTTTTCCTGTTGTTGGCGTATTACATATATGCCTCCCCTATATAGGGTAAGGGTAAGGGTAAGGGTAAGGGTTACACAGCTATATCCGCCAGCGAGGGCAGTTGAGCTATAGCATAAAAAGCCAGCTTCAAGAAGAGAAAGAGGCCAGACTGAACAAGACACCAGAAAAAGAAGCTAGCTCCCCTATATAGGTCAAGGGGAGGTAGCAAACTCCTTACTACGAGGCTGAAACGAACCGAAAGTTGATAAATAAGAAGGGAGCAAGAGAGGCAGGCTGGAAGAAGTAAAAGAAAGTAGGGGGGGCGACCAGGTTGATGAGAAGAAGGGGAAGACGTACACGAGAAGGTCAAGCACGGGAAAGAAAGAAGGAAGGAAAGCCTGCGTACTTTGGTGCTTACGTAAAATTAATAAGGTTTATTAGGAAGCCAGGGCTAGTAAAGAGTAAAAAGTCAATGGGCCGAGGGCATACCTAACTACACTACAACCACGAGGCACTCAACATAAAGAATAGGGAAGCTAAGAGTTCGTCAAAATGAAAGAAGCTAAGCCATTGCGATGACTGGTGCGCCAAAACTATCTCCAACACAACCTAAAAAAAACAACAGTTCCCCTAAAAAAACGCAGCTGCGCCATCACGTCACTCTCAGCATTAAGAGCCCATACTAAGGAGACAAGAAAGCAGTACAGTGAGCTAAAGGTTTAGACAGCAAGAATCGGGTTGTTCTTCTAAGAGCCGAGAGCAAGGAGAAGCAGGCCAACCTATACATAGAGCACGGCGGCAAACACACTCGGAAGATAGCTGCACCAGTGAAACAGCTAAGGAGCCGTTTGGCCTAGCATACATAAAGGGGTGAGCATGGCCTAGGTCAGAGAAACTGGAGTCACTACCTTGGCAGGCTGCAAAGTCTTTCAAAGCTGCAAGGAGAATATTAACTGCCCTTGTTTTTACTACTGCGGGCTTTAAGCCTGTCCTGGCGAGTGTGCTAAACAACAAACCCCGAGATCTCAACATGCATGGCAGTCAGGGCAGCTAGGCACACAACATACCACACTTCCTCACTGTTTGGCATGGCTGCTCTAGCAGCCACGCATGCTGTGGTAGCAGCTGCACAGAAACTGGGAGGTTCTGTTGTATGGCTTGCCTGATGACTGAAGCTCCTGTGCAAGTCCAGAAGACGTGCTCCCGTAGCTGCAGCGCCTGTGCAGCACGTGATGAGGCGGCTTCGTATCGCCAGCCACACGGGCAAGCTGTCCCCCGCTTCATGGGCCATCCATGGCCCCCTGTTCCCACCACACCATGAAAAAGAAAAAACTACGCAGGCAGTGAAAACCACTCCCCACATTAATTAAGGAGCCACTTCAACCCATGCTGGAGTAGGCGCACCAAATTTCCTTACTAGGTCCCTTTCCATTTACCTTACAATGGCACGGTAACTGAGTAAGCTGTGCACTACCTAAAGATCTTTTGGATTAAGAATTAATACAATTGTGGGTTACTGCTGGCTTACTATGGTTACTCGAGTAAGCTACCTGGCTTACCAGGCTGCTTTCCAAGTACCAAAAAACACCTCGGTTGCAGAGTACTAGTAAGCGATACACTGCCTACTACCAAAATCTGTTGGTTTACCGCTAGCTTACTATGGTTACTGGTACTGATCAAGTAGGCTAGCTGGCTTAACAGGCCGCTTTCCAAGTACCAAAAAACACCTCGGTTACAGAGTACTAGCAAGCGATACACTGCCTACCAATTCTGTTGGTTTAGCATCATTATACATCTTTGGGTACCGCTGGCTTACTGCTCCAGTTTCTAAATAATTTTGAATTTTAGTTGGAAAAAACCGTTATTGATCGCTTACTACTCGCCTTCCAAGTCGGTAACCCAGCCGCTTACCTTCCGCTTACTACCTTAGTAATTGAGTCAGTAAGCCTGGTAAGCCAGTCTGGTAACGTTCTCTAACATTCCGACAGAGAGTCTTAGTACTTTCAGTTTTGCACTGGCTATGACCAGTCTGCTCTACGTTTACTTTGTTGCTGGCTGAGACAAGCCCGTTAGCCTAACATTCTGCTGGTTCCCCCCTTTGTAAACCCTTGCAATAAACTCCATCCATCGCAATGTTAGAGAACGTTACCAGTCTGGCGTACCAGGCTTACTGGCTCGATTACCAAGGTACCAAGGTAGTAAGCAGGGGGTAAGCGGCTGGGTAACCAACTTAGAAGGCGAGTAGTAAGCAACTGGTAACGGTTTTTTCCAACTAAAATTTAAAAGAATAAAAGAATTTAGAAGACGGCCTGGTAAGCCAGCTGGCTTACTGGATCATTAATCATAGTAAGCCAGCAGTAACCCACAGATGTATATGTGCCTGATCCAACAGATTTTGGTAGGCAGTGCATCAGTAAGTTATGCAGTGACCGAGGCTTACTGATCTGGCTTACCAGTAAGCAGTTCAGTAAGCGTAAATTAATATCAAACCCTGGCCTACTACCTCTGCTTACTAGTAAATGATCAGTAAGCGGTGGTTACTGGTAAGCCATGGTAAGCACCTTCAGTAACCACATAAATGTCCGCTTACTAACCTCGGTTACCATGGCTTACTGGTAACGAACCACCGCTTACCATCGCTTACTTTACGGTGGTTACCAGCAAGCCAGGAATTGGTAACCGAGTTGTAAGCCTGGTAAGCCAGGCTGGTAACGGTCTACTACATTCCGACGTCATTTCTTTCATGAACTTAATTTACTTTATGAACAGGCACAGTCATACTGCTTGACTGACTCAGTCTTCGGAAGGCATTTGCCTTGTAAAGCTTGCAAACTTTTGCAAACGTAGTTTTACACGAGTTTGACCCTTCATCGGCTTCCACTGGTTTTATCAATAAAGAAAGAGATCTGACATGGTCGAGCATTATAATAACAGAGGTTACAGAGTAAGCCGCCAGTCAAAAAGTGCGACTGCTAGGCTGGGTATGTAAAGCATTGTTTAAGCATGTGAGGAGTGTTTGTTGCTGCACCACAGACTTCAGTGCAATAACAGAAAATTGCAGTGTTTGTTGCTGCACCACAGACTTGAGTGCAAAAACAGAAAAATGCAGTGTTTGTTGCTGCACCACAGACTTGAGTGCAAAAACAGAAAAATGCAGTGTTTGTTGCTGCACCACAGACTTGAGCGCAAAAACAGAAATATGCAGTGTTTGTTGCTGCACCACAGACTTGAGCGCAAAAGCAGAAGAATGCAGCGACTAGCAGTTGAACATGCAACAGTGATATCAGCAATCAGTCCCTTCAAAAGAGAAGCAATCTAATCATATGCATACGCATAATACCAGACAATTCCCTATGGCTACCGTCCACTTTATTAGTAGGTAATATCAATATACAACTTATAACAACATATAAGTGGTGTACCCCTAATGGAATGCAGATTTCATGTCACTCATATATCTGAAGCACAGGGCATTAGCTTAAAGGTCCGAACGCTAATCTGGATACAACAGCTAGGCGTAAGGTATGAGCTAGCAGCTAACATAAACATCCACATTCACGCTAGCACATAATGCAACGCTCCTGTAATTCCCCCCAAAACGGCACCACAGTCAAACAATTGAGAAACAAATCGCTCCTACTGCCGAAGTGCTCACACAGAGGGTAACAAGAATAAGAAGGCAAGATGAAAAAAGTCACACAAATACGTAAATCAGTACGACTGCTGGATGCAGCATTGCAACATGCAACAACAGGCTCGGCCTTCTGTATTTCAAGGATCGAAACACGAAAATGGCATGCCACAAAGTTGAAGTGCTAGTCTTAGGATGGTAAATGCTACAAAATTGGAGTGCTAGTCTTAGGACGGTAAATATGTTGATCGGGAGCTGGATGGTGAGCCACCTTTGTGTTGGTGCCACGCCTCCTCTGGCACGAATCCAAACTTGAGGAAAGATTCCAACGGGCTAATCGCACCGCCTGCAATTTATTAGAAATTAGAAAAGAAGGTTGGTTTCCTACCCAATGTCACATATGTGCAGGGTTGGCCAGAACCCTATATATGCACGGAGTATACACGTTTATTTTGGCAGGGAAATCACCAAATGTACGGTCATATACGGTTCTGGCCAACCCTACATATGTAGACCGTCAGCTTATGAGTGAAACGTAACGTAAGCACCTTCCTAACACTCAACACAGAGTTTTGTTGGCTGGATTGTTTGAAATGTACAGCAACATAGAACGCGCATGTCAGCAGGCACATTTTGTGAAGTCTACTCTTAATGCTTTGGCAGCAAATCCACTGGTGAAAAGACCACAGCTCCGTACGGGGCTAAAGTTGTAATCTTTCGGCAGTGATATGGTGCAGGACTGTCTGTGCCCTGCCAAAACTCATTATTAGCCAAATTACATTGAAGAGCACAGCACTTCTATAAAAACATGATTTTGCGTTTTGTTGATCAAACACACAAAGTCTCTGGACTGCATTCCACGGCACGATGCCGTAAAAGGTCCCTTCCAGATGTTGCGCCCTGTCCTTTGCTTTCTATGTACCCTTCTGTCTTTTGCTCCCTAAATACCCTTCTGTCCTTTGCTTACTATATACCCTTCTGTCTTTGCTTCCTGAATACCCTTCTGTCCTTTGCTTTCTATATACCCTTCTGTCTTTTGCTCCCTGAACACCCTTCTGTCCTTTGCTTTCTATATACCCTTCTGTCTTTTGCTCCCTAAATACCCTTCTGTCCTTTGCTTTTGGAATACCCTTCTGTCCTTTGCTTACTATATACCCTTCTGTCTTTGCTTCCTGAACACCCTTCTGTCCTTTGCTTTCTATATACCCTTCTGTCTTTTGCTCCCTAAATACCCTTCTGTCCTTTGCTTCTAAAGCACCCTTCTGTCTTTTGCTTCCTAAATACCCTTCAGTCTTTTGCTTCTTGAGCACCCTTTAATCCTTTGCTTCTTAAATAACCTTCTGTCTTTTGCTTCCTAAATACCCTTCAGTCTTTTGCTTCTTGAGCACCCTTTAATCCTTTGCTTCTTAAATAACCTTCTGTCTTTTGCTTCTTAAATATCTTTCTTTCTTTTGCTTCTAAGTATCCTTCATTCTATGTCCCCTTCCAGCTTGGCTCGTGATTTGCAGCAAGTACGCACGCAACTCCCTTTTCCCAATCAGCTGTTCCTCTGACGTGATGATTACACTTGATCCGGACCTAGATAGCAGCTGATATATAACCAGTTATGCTTCCCTTTCTTACCTCCTGAGTAGTTGATGCACAGCTCCTCACCAGGCAGCAGCGGCACTACCTCATTCTCACGCAGAAAGGTGACAGTCATGACCTTTCTTACCTCCTGAGCAGTTGATGCACAGCTCCTCACCAGACAGCAGCGGCACTACCTCACTCCCACGCAGGCAGGTGACAGTCATGACCTTTCTTACCTCCTGAGTAGTTAATGCACAGCTCCTCACCAGGCAGCAGCGGCACTACCTCATTCCCACGCAGGGAGGTGACAGTCATGACTAACTGCAGGGCGTGATTGAGCAAGAGGTGCTTATCGGCAACTTTCTTGCGCGTCTGTTGTTGTCATGACTAGCTGCAGGGCGTGATTGAGCAAGACGGGCTTTTCGGAAACTTTCTCGCGCGTTTTTGGTTGTCAAACAGTACAATATGTGTGTGTGTGTGTGTGCATGTGTGTGTGTCGTGTGCATGTAAGTGCATACGTGTATATACACCAACACTGTTGCGCGTCTTTTGTTGTAATACAGTACAATATGTAGGGTGGGCCAGAACTGTGCACGCACACCGCATATAACTAGGGTGGGCCAGAACCATGAATGTACGGTGTATACATGGTACATATGGTAATTTTGGCAGGGAAACCACCAAGTATAAGGTGTATATATACGATTCTGGCCAACCCTACATATGACCGTACGTATGGTGGTTTCTCTGCCAATAATATCGCATGTACACCGTAAATACATATGTTGTATTTATGTAAAGTGCTGTCCAATTCTAACATTATGTGTGTGCATATGTGCGTGTGTGTCGTGTGCATGTAAGTGCGTTTGTGTATATGCATCTACACTGTTGGGCCGGACCATCCAGAACCTAAGCTCAAATCTGGTACTGATACCTTATGACTTATGAACCTAATGGGCCAGGTCATCCAGAACTGAAGATCAAAGCAGATGCCTTGCACATCTAGAGGGGCCAGGCCATCCAGATTCTAAGCAAAGCTGATACTTAGGGTTGGCCAGAAGCGTGTATGTACACCGTATATGACCATATATTTGGTGATTTCCCTGCCAAAAATACCGTATACACACTGTATATATATGGTTCTGGCCAGTCATCTGATACTGTATGAACCTAAAGGGCCAGGTCATCCAGAACAACTTAAGCTCGAAGATGACACCTACAGTTCATACATTTAAACCTTAATCGGAAGTATGGCACATGCTCACATGTGGCAAAAAAGCGCGTTGCTAATACAGAGGATGCTTCAAAGTTTTGACACCTGTCTTGGCACACACGTCCTCTAGCACACAACTTGGCTTGGACAAAACTTTGTGAGCGCACGTATGTACATGTGTGTATGTGGGCAACCTTGTGGCGGTTAATTTGGCGCAGGTTGTCATGCGCATAACTGCATGTAATTAATTAACCCTGTACACACCTAGTACGTGTGTGTGCGTGTGGATGTGTTTATAAATACATTGAATGTGTATATATTAAGTTTATATGCATTAGGCATCTGTATATAGGTGCATTGTTTTAATGTGTGTAAATGTGTATTGTTGACATGTTTATACATTAGACATGTTAAAATGTTCGTTATGTGTGTGCACATAGGTGTATGGGCGTGCGTGTTTTTGCATGCCTATATGCCCCCTCAATCTACACATACCTGATTGTTGTCGTCCAGCTGAAGCATTGGGGGCCGAGCATCTGGATGGTGGTTAAGCTGTGCGTACATGTGTGCATACGTGTGTGTGTGGGCGTGAGTGTGTGTATATCAGTGTGTATGTGTATGTGTGTGTGTGTGTGAGAGAGAGAGAGAGAGAGGGAT
>Ga0307942_1004305_pt1 | contig 11367 bp, 10 predicted proteins | sample OrgLakmetagen175_FD_201846 | JGI IMG/M metagenome (GOLD analysis project Ga0307942, IMG submission 201846) | Saline water microbial communities from Organic Lake, Antarctica - #175 | ecosystem: Environmental > Aquatic > Non-marine Saline and Alkaline > Saline | place: Antarctica: Organic Lake...
TTGGGGATGTGAGTGTAGGTGTAGGTGTGGGTGCGGTGCAGGTATAAGTATTTGTATGAGCATATGTGTGCATGTGCTTGTGTGTGTTTGTGCATATGAATGCGTCCTGATGTCGATAATTAAGCAGGAAGGACGAACAGGATAAGCAAACATTGCGCATTCAAACCAGAAGAACAATTATTCAAACCTGCATTCTTCCTTTCACGATAAGTCAAAGATGCACGCACAGTATTGATCCCTGCAGTGTACATGAAACCAATCTCTGGGTTTGAAAGGAAATGGCAGTGTGATCAAAACTTTGCCTCCCTCCAGACGCTTGCCAATGGCGTCTCTCAACACGCGCACTTCCTTCATTCCTTCCTTCCTTCCTTCACTCCCATGACAGGGACCTTTCTCATGCCTGATTCCAAACTAGTGTAAACGCAGCCCCTGTCAACTTCCTCGTTCTTCATTCCATAGCAGCATTCATTCCATAGCAGCATGTCGCAGCAAAAGTGCCTGGCTCTATTTCTCCCTCTCCCCCCCCCTTACTCACGGCTTTTAGCTTCAGTCACGAGGGCTATTAATAATTGTCTACTTTTCATCGTGGTCGTGTCAGACGTCTGCCTGAACACACTATCACAGTATCTGCACGTGATGTGCAAGGAAACAGGTGTTTAAATTAAAAGGTAGCCGGGTCTTGAGCCCGTGCCTGCAGCTATTATATCAATAATAGCCCAGGACTGCATCGGAAGTCTAAATAGTCTGTTATGTCTGTTAGGTGATCTGAGGAAAAGGAGTTTTCGTTACATGATGTCACCCTGCAGGCTCTAACGTTATGGGCATCGAGACCACGGCCACCTACGATGCCTCCACCCAGGAGTTTGTGATCAACACACCCAACAACGAGGCCTCCAAAGTGTGGATTGGGGGTGCAGGGCAGCATGGAAAGGTGTGCATAAACTTTAAACTGCTTTCATATCTCACAAGCAATCATTTTTTATTTTTCCAACAACAAGGCCTCCAAAGTGTGGGTCAGGGGCGCCGTCATCATGGATACATGCGCACCCAACTCAGCTGTTCAGGGCTACTGCACTTCGTATTAATTTATAATCTAGTGTGGAGCGGCGAGCACACGCTTGCGCTTTGCGTCAGCCTTTCCCCCTCTTCCTCTTCACTGCACATGCTCGTGCTTTGCGTCCGCCTTTACCCCTCTATCCCCTTGAATTTCCACTGCCCCCCTTGCTGTGCAGCTCACCGTCGTGTTTGCGCAGCTGCACACATTGGGCAAGTGGGAGGGCGTGCACGCGTTTGCGGTCCGCATTCGTGACGATCAGCTCAAACCCATGCAAGGCGTGCGCATCAGGGTGGGTGTTAAGAAAAGGTGTAGCCTGCAGCTCTGGCAATCTAAGTAAAGTATCAACGCGTCTGCTGTGCTGGGTGCTTTTGCCTTGTTTGTCAGTGCATGTAACTGGCACACAAACACCCATACAAACACACGCTTACACAAGTACGTACACACACGCATACATACACAAACACAAACAAACATCCAGGCACACATGTACATACATGTATACATGTATACATGTATATACACACCAAAGGTGGAATGTCTACGGAGCAAGGGTTCAGTAGCTTGTCCGTAAGGGAAAGGAATGAGTAACCCATATGTACACACACACGCGCACACACACACACGCACACAAACACACATGCAGGACATGGGCCCCAAGCAAGGCTTGAATGGAGTTGACAACGGCCAGCTCTGGTTTTCCAGTGTGCGCGTTCCTCGTGATTCTCTTCTTGACAAGTTTGGGACTGTTGCCCCTGACGGCACATACCAGTAAGTGTAGTGTGTGTATGTATGTGTGCCTTATTTATTCAGCGTGCAAATACCTTGACGGCATGGCTTTTGCTTCTGCAAGTGCATTTATGCTGGTGAGTAGAGCTTCATGCTAGGATTCGAAGGAGGATGAACCCGGGGGCATGTGGTAGCGGTGCTTGATAGCATGGGATTCCATTCATTCATCGATGCACGCAGCATGCCTCTTTTGGCGTCTGATGAGTGCAGCACGGTCACAGCAGCACTGGCAAACTTCTCAGCGAAGTTGCGAATATATAGGGTTGGCCAGAACTATATATATACGGTGCATATACGGTTATTTTGGCAGAGAAATCACCTAATATACAGTGTATACATAAAGTTCTGGCTATCCCTGCAATGACATCCCTACTTCCTACCCTGCACCAAAGCACCCTCTGGGTCTAGCCTCACTCTTCTGCACAACTGTGTCCAAATGTTGAACGTGCATACACAAGCACACTTTTAAACAGGATTGACAAGCCTACCCTGCACCAAAGCACCCTCTGGGTCTGGCCTCAGCCTACTGCACAACTGTGTCCAGATGTTGAACGTGCACACACAAGCACACTTTTTAACAGGAATTACAAGCCCCCCCGATCCTTCTAAACCTTGCAGGTCTCCCATCTCGTCTATCAGCAAGCGGTTCGGCATTGCTGTGGGCGGGCTCACGACAGGTATGCCCACCTTGATACACCCTCGTGTGTGGGAGGATGCACGATCTACGCAAGCTCGCACACAAAGTATGGCATCGCTGTGGGCAAGCTCACAATAGTTGTGCTCATGTTTGGACCATGATGTGTGGAGGGGCACTGATTCTGCACAAGCTTGCATCATTGTTGGTGGTCTCATAGCAGGTGTGCTCACTGCTCCTCTAATGCCAGAATGCATTCCACACTAGCATAGGCATATCATGGCTCTAGTGTTTACTGTTTACTATTTAATAGGCAGAAATCATCCTCGAACCCCTTCTGACGCGTTTATACCTTACCGCTACTCACCACTTACGAGGCATGGTGGCTCACACAAATGCACACACACACACCCCCCCACACACACACTAACACAAAACACAATGACACACACATACACACACACACATACACAAACATACATGCAGGGCGAGCTCTTATTGCGCAAGGCGGTGTGGACGGGCAGAAGATGGGGCTTACCATTGCTGTTCGTTATGCATGCTCACGGCCCCAGTTTGGGGAGAAAGCCATCATGGAGGTACAGTTGTTTTTAGAGCCGGCCAGATTCAAACAAATTCGCCAAATTCAAACAAATTTACACTTGATTTGAAAAAGGGATCAGCGATTTGTTTGAGCTTCGTTTTAAGATTTAATTGCGGCTGTCTATATAAACTTTTGGTTTATGGTTTGCCTGTCCTGGTCCTCCAAACGCTTTGTTACTAGCATTCTGCACATTCTGTTTTGCTGCAATACCTGGCACCCAAACATCGCCCAGCCGCCGGCCCTCTCAAAATTTCCCAAAATCTTGCCGTACCCCTTTTCACGTCTTCATTTGCTGCAGCACCCGACGCACAAGAAGATCTCCCTCTTCAAACCAAACACGTTTTGTATCCCGTAATGCTTTTTGCTGCAGTACCTGACACACAAGAATCGCCTGCTGCCTGCCCTGGCTTCTACTTACGCGCTTCAGCTGGCTATGCGCACTCTGAAGGTGTGAGCGGTGCTTTTGGGTGTACTTATGCCTTTTGCCACATTTACGTCACATGAAAACTCGAAATGGGCAACACAGCTTTTGAAGGGCCTAGGAGTAACGAGTAGTTTGATTACAGTTAAATTAGGCGCTGTCGTTCTTGCTCTCGTTCTTAACAATTTTGCTACGCCGGCTTTAACCCTGCTGGTTGTTACTGGAAATGAGGGGCTTCTTACATCTTTGCTAACCTCCAAATTGGCATTCCTGATCCCTGTTCATGCGTGTGCGTGTGCGTACATACATACATCACACAGAGGATGATCGCCAGCAATAAGCCGCAGGATGCCAAGGCCGTGCACGTGCTGAGCTCTGGCCTAAAAGCTGCTGCCACCTGGGGACGTGTGGAAACGCTGCAGTTTTGCCGTGAGGTGCGTGTTTGTGTCTGTGCGTGTGTGTGTGTCAGTGTCTGTGTCTGTGTGTGTAGGCAATAACTCAGGCGTGGTTTGAGTGTATGAATGTTTGTCTGTGTGTGTGTCTGTGCGTGTAGGTATTAACTTAGGCGTATGTGTGTCTGTGCGTGTGCAGGTAATAACTTAAGCGCGGTGTGGGTATGTATGAAAGTGTGTCTGTGTGTGTCTGTGTGTGTAGGTAAAAACTTAGGCGTGGCATGAGTATATATGATTATGTGCCTACTTGTACGCGTGTGCTTGGGTGGTACTGCTCAAAGCTGCAGTGGCCATCTATCGATTACGTGATTTATGTATAGCGTGCTAAAGAAAAAGAGTATCAGCTGCCCTGCTTGTTGTGTGTTGCATGAACGGTACGCAATGCATGAACGGTACACAACGTATGAACGGTACACAATGTATGAACGGTACACAACGTATGAACGGTACGCAATGCATGAACGGTACACAACGTATGAACGGTACACAACGTATGAACGATACACAATGTATGAACGGTACACAATGTATGAACTGTACAAAATATATGAACTGTATGAACTGTACACAACGTATGAATGGTACACAAAGTATGAATGGTACACAAAGTATGAACGGTGCACAATGTAACGTGTGCACACAAACGCTTGGGCGTGTTCACACATTAGCCATCAGGCCAGCAAGAAGCCTTGTACTCTACTTATGTATCCACATAGAATCCACAAGGTATATCTAAATAGTTTTTATTTGTATATATACCGGCAGGCATTCTGGAAATACACACAGCCATAGATGATGTGCAGCTTCAACCTTTGCCAATTCCAGTTACAGTTTTGTTCACCCACTGTCCTCCTCCGCGCTATGCTGTGCTGTGCCGCGTGGCAGGCAAGGAACCTGCCTTGAATGTTAAAAATTTGCACACCGTTCACGTGCATCCAAGGCACACAAGCTGCTTCCCTCTTGATCTCATGCTGTAGCACAACATTGACGTGCAATTACGGCACACGGACTGCTCACACAATGATGCACTACCCTCCCCCCCTCCCAATGCAGTGCTGCTCGCACATTCATGCGCTACCCTCCCCCCCTCCTAGTGCAGTGCTTCTCACACAATTATAGGCTGCTTCCCACCACCTCCAATGCATTGCTGTGGCGGGCAGGGCTTCTTAAGTGAGAACAAGATCGCTGAGATCCCAGTGCAGTGCTGCTCACACATTCATGCGCTACCCTCCCACCACCTCCAATGCATTGCTGTGGCGGGCAGGGCTTCCTGAGTGAGAACAAGATCGCTGAGATCCCAGTGCAGTGCTGCTCACACATTCATGCGCTACCCTCCCACCACCTCCAATGCATTGCTGCGGCGGGCAGGGCTTCCTGAGTGAGAACAAGATCGCTGAGATCCCAGTGCAGTGCTGCTCACACATTCATGCACTAACCTCCCACCACCTCCAATGCATTGCTGTGGCGGGCAGGGCTTCCTGAGTGAGAACAAGATCGCTGAAATCCCAGTGCAGTGCTGCTCACACATTCATGCGCTACCCTCCCACCACCTCCATTGCAGTGCTGTGGCGGGCAGGGCTTCCTGAGTGAGAACAAGATCGCTGAGATCTGCAACGACATGAATGTGGACGTCACCTTTGAGGGCGACAACACAGTGATGATGCAGCAGGTAGGGGAGTAAGAAAGGAGTGAACAAACTTTTGAATGCAAACATGCAAAAAGTGACACAGGCACAGGCATGAAGGACACAAGCAGGCACATTAATTTTAGCACAGACTGATGATGCAGCAGGTGGAGGGGCAGGATAGGAGGACAAAGCACTTGCAACAGGGACAAAAAAGATTAACACGCACGCGTATGGACGTGTGCTTGCACTTGAAGAAGAATGAATACATAGACATGAGTTCTCACATTTTTATGCTTTTTGTACCTTTATGCATACATACGCTACCCTCTTAAAACACACACTTCATACCCTAAAACGCGCGGACACACACACACATGCACACACACGCACACACACGCGTGCACACACACACACGCGCACACACACACACACAAACACACAAACACGCACACACACGTAAACACACGTAAACACACAGGTCGCCCGTGCTTGCATCGAGGACCCCATTCTGACCCAGCCCCCTCCCCCTACCTCCTCTTGCACCCCCTCCATCGCTGCCTGCCCTCCTGGCCCCCTCCCGCTAGCTGTCCTTGCTCAGCTGATGAACTACCGCTGCCACCTGCTCACATACCAGGTGCAAAAGGGGGGAACGTGTAAACGTGTGCTGGTGTGCTTTCAGTTGACGGTGGTGTGGCTTTGCAAGGTGCACATAATATCTGCCCCCCCTCGTTAGGTTTCCTGGCTCACCTCATGATCTCCCGTTGATCTTCCGATTCGCATACAAGGTGCAAAAGAGGTAGATATGGAGACATGTGGTGTGCGTTACGTGGTGTGAGTGTAGGACGTGAGTGATGACCTTGTCTCTTAACTTCTCTGGCTCCGCTCATGATCTACCTGCTCACTCGCCTGCTTGCAAACTAGGTGCAAAAGAGGTAGCCGTGAAGTTGGTGTACATGTAGATGTTTGTCCTATACCGTACCTTCCCGTTCTCACCCCGGAACCCAAAATTCATAAGCATACAAGGTAACTCCGGGTAACCCCGGACCCTTGCAAGAAACATTTTAGCCATTTCCGCACCAATCCCGGTGGGGAACTTGCCCAGCGCTTGCTCGTGTGTGTTAGTATATCTGTTAGTATGCGCGTGTGCACGCATATACAGTGCTTGTTTGCGTGTGTGTGTGTGTGTGAGAGAGTGAGAGAGTTTGTATGTTGATGTGTGTTTGCGTGTGTGTAGTGCATGCGTGCGTGTGCACATGCGCTTGCATGTGGACACGCACTTGCGGTTGCGCATTCAAGCGCGTGTGTCAGCTTGTGCATGTGTGTATGCCTGTAAATGCATGTATGCCAGTCGTGCAAGTGTGTATGCCTGTAAATGCATGTATGCCAGTCGTGCAAGTGTGTATGCCTGTATGCCTGTAAATGCATGTATGCCAGTCATGCAAGTGTGTATGCCTGTATGCCTGTAAATGCATGTATGCCGTGTGCATGCCTGTAATTGCATGTGTGCCATTCGTGCAAGTGGTTGCCTGTATTGCTTGAGTGTGCATGAGTCATGGTGGCAAGGGCAGCTGGAGCTCTGACTGGGTTGGGAGGGGGGCAGGGACGGCAAAAGAGCCATCTCCTCTCTGTTCGGCCACCCACCAAACCTAATATTCGGCAATCCCGAACAACTCCGGAGCCTCAAAATAAATCAGAATTAAACAATACCGGCATCAATACCTAGTGATGAACGTTATTTAACTGGGGTCGGATGATAAAACTTCATTTAACCAGGGTGATTTAGGGAAGGTACAGTACTCTGAGTTATTTGGTTTTATATCAAAACATTTGAAACGTAAATTGAGTGCGGTGACCTTCTCAGGGCGCCTTTCGTTACCTAAAAAGACCAACGTAGAGGTGGTGTGGGTATCATTATGATGGTCTGTGAATTACCTAAGTGCTTTCACCTCCCAGGTCGACAGTATTGCTTGAGAATGCACATACACCGCACTACAGCACCCTGCAAGCACCATACAAACTGCAGCTGAGCAGCAGCACGGCCCCTGCCTCCAGCCAGGTCGACTGCATTGCGTGAAATCACACAAACACTGCACTACAGAACACTGCATGCACCATTTGACCCGCAGCTGAGCAGCAGCATGGCCTCTGCCTCCAGTCAAGCCGGCAGCAACAAGGCCGCAGCCGCCAGAGCTGCTTCAGAGGCATTTGAGGGCGCCCTGGACAGTGTGGTCGCTCTGGGCTGGGCACATACTGAGCATTTTTGCCTGGACAACTTTGCCAAGGTGAAGGGGATTAGGGGGGCTTTCATGTCTTGGTATTCCGGCCCGGAAATTGGCACATTTGGAGCACTTTTTGCCAGGACACTTCGCCAAGATCAGGGAAATAAAGGGTGCTCTTTCGTGAACTAGCGGTTTGGCCAGTGAAACCCCATGTGTCGACACATCCATGAAACAGGACATTGAGGCCACAGCCCAAGCCAGCCAGCGCCATCTGTTAACGCTCGTGGCATCTCTGTACGGCATGACCCGTATCCAAAACGACGCGGCGTTCTTCCTCGAGCATGGCCTCATGACCGCGCAGGACAGGTAGGCATTATTGCCGCGCAGGACAAGTAGGCATTATTGCTGCGTAAGATGGACAAGGTTCATGATTGTGCAGGACAAGTAGGCGTTATTGCCGCGCAGGACAGGTAGGCATTATTGCCGATAGGAGTTAGGGTTAGGGTCATTACCAATTTTTGTTCGGCAGCAGGCCAATTGGTTGCTCCTCCTCTTGAGCAGCACTGGCTGTTCAGGTTGCCTGTGGTCCGTAAGCAATGTGCAAGGGATATGACCCAGATATTGCGCTGCACCTGGAGAGCAGCATTTTCTAAAACCTACAAATGATGATCACGTGTCATGCACTTTTGATGGGTTGCCGTAAGTACATTAACAACGACCTCGGGTGCCGGTGTCTCTTTGCAACGCTCGCACCTTAAACAGCCTTCCATAACACGTTAGTAATGGACGCTTTCATGTTATTTTGTGTGTGTGTGTGTCCTTCCCCTCACTGATTTCTCAGGGCCTCCCTGCGCAAGCGCGTGAACGAGGTGTACGATGTGCTGGTGGCCGATGGAGGCAGGCTTGTGCTAGGCCTGTGCGAAGCCTTTGGCATTCCTGACCACCTTCTGCAGGTACGCAGCATTCCTGAGATGTATGTGCATGTACTCACTGAAGTGTGTATGCGCTCGTTCATGCACACCCACATGTTTAGGCATGTAGAGACACACAAACGAGTTTGTGCGTGCACGCGTTAATATGCACGCATGAACATACGCATGAACACACACACATATACCATTCATCCCCCCCCCTTTCACACACAAACAGGCACCCATCGCCTTTGACTGGCGCAAGACAGGCTGCCAAGTTTGATGGCCTGCACGCATACGCAATCCAACTTGTAGTACACCTGGTACGAGGCGGTGATGTTTAATAGTGGCGGTGTGCCCTTAAGAGTGGCGGTGTGCCCTGGTACCTGCCTTAATATTTGATTAAGGTCTTTAGCTTATGAGGACCGTATGCCTTGCCATGTGTCTCAGGCAAGGGCTCCTATTTATGGTCAATGGCACCGCACATGTGTACGGTGGCAACCATGCTTTCGAGGCTTGATGGTTGGGCTTGTTCATTGTATCCTCATTCGTGCCTGGATTTTAGTTAGAGGAAGGAGGGGGCATTCGTGTTCTAGTCGTATATACTTTAGTTTGTGAGGCTGCTTGGCAGCCCCTCCGCTGCCGAAACTCGCCACCAAAAGAGCTACCGTGCTTTGAACTAGGGAGTAAAGCTCTTTGTGGGCGTGCTGTGTGATGGTGTTCCTGTGTGTTATTCATGCGTTTGGTTTTGCAGGTATAATGTAGGGTACTAGGCTTGTACTTCTTTGCAGGTGGGTACGTCAAGGCGGATGTATGTACAAAAGGTGATCTAGTCATGTAATTGCTCTTGTTTTGTCATCTGCTCTATTGTAAACCGAATGATATTGCTCCTTTTGCTGATTGAGCTATTGTGTGATTGAGTAAAAGCCTATCAGCCCTGTAAGGAAAGTGGTTTGTAGGGTGGTGCCATCTCTATACTTATTTCAGCTGCAGCTGCAGCATCTTGCCTTCAAGCAAGGCACCTCATTTCTGCTCTCTTGCTTTAATATCGGTGTACATATACTAAAAAGCAAAGAGCGTGTCTTATTTCCTGTTCGTGTGTAGAGATGCGGCAAAGCCGCCTTGATAATTCTTGGTGTGGGCTAATTTTAGTAAGGTGTATGCGCTTGGCACCTCCTGCTTCTGTAACTTGCTTTAGAGTAGTGCTCGTGAATTATGTACATCTCTGCTTTGATTGTCTTTGTTGTGATATTAGACTTCGCTACTGTTATGTCGTCGCTTGCATCTTGATCATCCTTGATTCCTCATCCTTGATCCCTTCCATGTTATTCCTAATTTTATAGTCCAAGGAACCTGTTTTCTGACCTCCATGTGTGGTTTATGCTTAATCCTTTTGAATTTTGCTTTGCTTTTGTTAGTGCTAAATTACGTAGAGCTTTGGTGCACTTTAAGCGTCAGTCGCATTCGGCAGACCAATACAAAGAGTTTGGCTGTTAAATAACGAGGTTAGACAGGTAGGCGTGCACAATAGCACAAAACAGGGGAAAAAGGAAACAGGTAGTTTTAAAACCACCAAGCAACATTAATTAGGCACGTGCACTGCAGCAAATATAAATCATAGCAACAGCCGAGGTGTGGGTCTAGGTGCCACACAGCACACAACACCCCTGTCCCACTTGGTTTTTCTATCTTCTTTGCTCTTGGCTTCTGCTAGTCATTCTAGAAATGACAAGTCGTTAAGTGGCTTGTCTGTTGCCAACATATATCAGCGCTTGGCAGTGCTTGCGGACCTAAGATCAACCATACCAATTGAATGCCCTCTGCCTATTGAATACACTGTTTACTCTGAAACACTGAATACACACATATATGTGGCCTATCCCTAGATCCCTAGCAGACCCACCAAGAACACTAAAACTTTCATGGAACGAATTTAGCTGAGACATATCATTGTATTGTTCTGCTGAGAAAGGAATTCATGAACAAGTTGGTTGTTGACCTGTTGCAGCAAAAAGGGCTTCTGATTGCAAATAGAAGTGATACATGGACTTGCCAGGTTCTGCATGCACTCCATGGTTTCCCTACGTCTCAGCAATTTTTGAACACCATACGATCTCGCGAGTTTATCAATTTGAAACAGTTTGAGCTCACTTTGTGCGAACATATCAGGAGCTGGAGAGAACTTGATGATTTGACACCACATGATAATCAACATTCCAGCAGAATTATGAGGACTTATCACACACATTTTGGTATACCCTTGGGGATTGCTCCTGGCTGGTAGGATGACAGAAAAAAAAACATGAGCCTGTGTTACCTATCTACTTTAACTTGGATATGTCCAGCAATCTCAGCCGTGCACTTCCTTGCCTTCGCCTATCTGGCCATAATTTTCTGGTCCAAAGAATGCGTCATAATAGGAATAGAAGGCCTTATGAGCTCAGGGGAGTGGCTTATCAGCTAGAGACATGGTGGTGCCGCTTGGACGTAACCAACCCCCCCAGAAGTCCTGCTACAACAAGGTGCTCAGATTGATTGGATGCCTGCTCCTGACACTATTGATCCCCCTAGTAGCGATACCATGCTTGCCTTGGTGGCTGAGCAAATAGGAAAGATGAACGGACGTGCTTCTCCAGGTTTTGATTGCGTGGCTGCTTCC
>Ga0307942_1004306_pt1:0-2500 | contig 11365 bp, 14 predicted proteins | sample OrgLakmetagen175_FD_201846 | JGI IMG/M metagenome (GOLD analysis project Ga0307942, IMG submission 201846) | Saline water microbial communities from Organic Lake, Antarctica - #175 | ecosystem: Environmental > Aquatic > Non-marine Saline and Alkaline > Saline | place: Antarctica: Organic...
GTACGAAAGCACGATTTTGTATACGAAAGCACATCGTTGTGTACGAAAGCACATTGTTGTGTACAAAAGCACACCGTTGTATACGAAAGCACGACTTTGTGTGCAAAAGCACATTGTTGTGTACGAAAGCACATTGTTTTGTACAAAAGCACATTGTTATGTACAAAAGCACACCGTTGTGAACAAAAGCACATTGTTTTGTACAAAAGCACATTGTTGTGTACGAAAGGACGAAATTGTGTACAAAAGCACATTGTTGTGTACAGAAGCACACCGTTGTGTACGAAAGCACGACTTTGTGAACAAAAGCACACTGTTTTGTACAAAGCACATCGTTGTGTACGAAAGCACGACTTTGTGTACAAAAGCACATTGTTGTGAACAGAAGCACACCGTTGTGTACGAAAGCACACCGTTGTGAACAAAAGCACACCGTTGTGTACAAAAGCACACCGTTGTGTACAAAAGCACACCGTTGTGAACAGAAGCATGACTTTGTGTACAAAAGCACACCGTTGTGAACAGAAGCACACCGTTGTGTAAAAAGCACACCATTGTGAACAAAAGCACATCGTTGTGTACAAAAGCACGACTTTGTATACAAAAGCACATTGTTGTGTACAGAAGCACACCGTTGTGTACAAAAGCACACCGTTGTGTACAAAAGCACGACGTTGTGTACGAAAGCACGACTTTGTGTGCAAAAGCACATTGTTGTGTACAGAAGCACACCGTTGTGTACAAAAGCACATTGTTGTGAACAAAAGCATACCGTTGTGTACAAAAGCACATTGTTGTATACAAAAGCACGACGTTGTGTACAAAAGCTGTGTTGAGTCAGTGCATTGGACCATCTCTTGTGTTGCATGCGTAGCGTTGGTTTGCTGCTGGGCTGAGCACAGCACAAGCATTGTTGAATTAATTACTGCGTTGGGTGAGTTTGTGTGTGCGCGTGTGGGCATGGGTGTATTTGTTGCTGGTTTGAATGCAGCACAAGCTTCTTTTGTGCATGGAGCAGAGCGTGTGGGTGCTACTTCGACATTCTGTGTTACACAAAACAGCAAGAGCAAGGCGCACCTTATATCACACGACGCAATGCCATGTTTGCACACACACACACACACACACACACACACACACACGCAAAAACATACAGACACAGACATATACAGACACACATGCAAAAACATAGACACACACAGACGCATACACATAGACACACATACAGATGCACACATGAACACATACACAGACATACACATACAGACGCACACGCACACACATACAGACGCTCTTGCGGCACTCAACCTACATTGCTCTGTTGCTTTGATGTTGCTTAAGCTTGCATGCATGTACATCAGCACCCCCACACATACACACCAAACACACATTCACCGTGTGCATGCCGTTGCGTAGCACCACAGGGCTACTTGTGGTAGGGATGGGGGTGGCACACACACACGCACATACGCACGCACACACGCACGCACATACACACTTGCACACACACAAGCACACACTCACCGTGTGCATGCCAATGTGCAGCTCCACAGGGCCCCCCGTGGTAGGGATGGAAGTGGCACACACACACGCACACACGCACGCATACACATACACACTTGCACACACACGCACACACTCACCGTGTGCATGCCAATGCGTAGCTCCACAGGGCCTCCTGTGGTAGGGATGGGAGTGGCACACACACACGCACACACGCACGCACATACACACTTGCACACACACACACAAGCACACACTCACCGTGTGCATGCCAATGCGTAGCTCCACAGGGCCCCCTGTGGTAGGGATGGAAGTGGCACACACACACGCACACACGCACGCACACACGCACACACATACACACTTGCACACACACACGCACACACTCACCGTGTGCATGCCAATGCGTAGCTCCAAAGGGCCTCCTGTGGTAGGGATGGGAGTGGCACACACACACGCACACACGCACGCACACACGCACCCACATACACACTTGCACACACACAAGCACACACTCACCGTGTGCATGCCAATGCGTAGCTCCACAGGGCCCCCTGTGGTAGGGATGGGAGTGGCACACACACGCACACACACGCACACACGCACATACACACACACACACTCACCGTGTGCATGCCAATGCGTAGCTCCACAGGGCCCCCCGTGGTAGGCATAGGAGTGGACCGTGCGGCCCTCAACATTTCCACCGCCAGCGCGTGCACGCGGTGCGCGGGGTTGGGCTCTGCATCGCTCCTGCCCCTGTAGGGTACAAGTGACAAGTGAGAGCAAAAGCTACAAGTGAGAGCAAAAACGAGCTGTGGGTCAGGGTCGTTCAAATTGACATATGCAACGACGTAGCTGTCTGCTGGCCACACGTGCGTGGGGTGGACGCAGGGTTGGGCCCTGTGTAGCTTCTCTGCCAAAAGAAGTTTACAAGGTGCTGTTGAGAGCGGCATAGCCAACGCGTCGCACACACATACACACACAAACACACACA
>Ga0307942_1004306_pt1:7500-10000 | contig 11365 bp, 14 predicted proteins | sample OrgLakmetagen175_FD_201846 | JGI IMG/M metagenome (GOLD analysis project Ga0307942, IMG submission 201846) | Saline water microbial communities from Organic Lake, Antarctica - #175 | ecosystem: Environmental > Aquatic > Non-marine Saline and Alkaline > Saline | place: Antarctica...
CCCCTGCTGCTGCTGCTGCTTCCACCCCACGAATTGAACCCAGCCCAATGTGCATTGCGTCCCCTGGACTAGCCACTGAATCGCTGCTGGGATACGGGTACAACAATGAAGCTGTTGCAAAGGGACTGTGGCTGCTGTTGTAGCTGTTGTAGCTGTTGTTGTTGTTGTTGTTGTTGTTGTTGTTATTGTTATTGTTGTTGTTGTTGTTGTTGTTGTTGTTGTTGTTGTTGTTGTTGTTGTTGTTGTTGTTGTTGTTGTTGTTGTTGGTGGTGGTGGTGGTGACAGGGGGTGCCGTCATCTCTTCAAAAGAATGACCTTCCTTTAGAACAGGCAAGGGCGCAGCACATGAAAGTCCATCTGCCGCCGCCCCCGCTGCTGCTGCAGCTGCTGCTGCTGCTGCTGCTGCTGTGTGCGCACTTTCTGCGTGTGTGGCTGAGACCAAAGGTGGAAGGGGCATCACAGACGCTACTGTGTGTGACGGCACAGGCGTGTGTGTGGTGGGTGCAGCTGGCAATGTGTGCACATCGCCCGCCAGCCTGTCTGGCTGTGCATGCGGGTGTGCGTTCAAGTGTGTGTGCGACTGGGGCTGATGCAGAGGCTGGTCAAGCGCTTGCGGCTGTGTGTGTGATGGGCCTCTGGCAGAAGCAACAACCCCTGCAAGGGTGTGTGTGGAGGGCAACCCTCCTGTGATCACACTTGTGGGGAAGGGGGTTGCGTGAGCAGGTGGGGCAGAAGAAGGTGTGGATTGTGAGGAGTGCCGTGGGGGCACTTGCTGCGGGAGGTCAAGAGAACATGTTTGCCGCGGGTTCCCCAGCTGCCGCTGCTGCCGATGCAGATGTAGTGAGGAGCATGCGTTGTGGGGGTATGCGTGCTGACCTTGGTTTGGAAGCTGTTGTCGCTGCCTGGCAATCTCCTGTGTGGCGCCGCCTTGGAGCTGCAGCTGCAGCCTCAGGTTGGCGAGGGCAGACCGCCTGTGGTTGTGGTTGCGTGTGTGTGTGTGTGAGTGTGTGTGTGTGTGCATACGTGCGTGTGTGTGTGTGTGTGTGCATACGTGTGTGTGTGTGTATGATGTATATGGTGGATGCAACACAACGCATACAGGTTTTGCTCACACTGCTTTGGAACACGTACGTACAATTAGGCCTGCAATAGGAGATAGGTCGTTTTAGCAATGAACTGGCAACTGGCAGAGTGCTCAGTGATGCACAAATTCACAGAGATACCCTTTTTCAAGCACGACCTACCGTCCAGTGTTTATGCCGTACCGTGCAGTGTTTATGCCGTACCGTGCAGTGTTAATGCCGTACCGTTCAGTGTTTATTCCGTACCGTGCAGTGTTTATGCCGTACCGTTCAGTGTTAATGCCGTACCGTTCAGTGTTTAGTCCAGTCCAGTGTTGCACTGTCCAGACACTGAGACTGACACTACACTGACACATTTGACAAGTACACCTGACACTGACACTGGCACTGACACTAACACTGACCCGTGCAGATTGTACCCGGCCGTCCTAGCCTCCCTGGCCAATCTACTGCTGTTGCACCTGAGCACGCGCGGCTTGATACCATCGGCAACTGCTCCACTGGAACTCCTACGGCTGCTCCAGTTGGAGAGCTGATCGGGGTAAAAAGGCACACCATCCAGGATAGCAGCAGCTGCGTGGGGCCGCTCGTGCCAGAAAAAGCTGCTGGAGCTCTTGCGGTAGGACGCGGCTGGGGTTGGCTTGGAGTGTGTGCCACCCTCTGTGCGTGTAAGGTGGTGGTGTGCGTGTGTTTGTGTTAGTATGCAAAAATGTGTGTGTATGTGTGTGTGCACGTGTACATACGCTTTTAGCTTGTCCTGGTGTGTGTGTGTGTGTGTGTGTGTGTGTCGCAGGCATAGTGTTGGCCAAACCATATTTAAACTGCAAATGGTGAGGAGCAGAGATTTTGAAGGGGGGAAGCCTCCACTGGAGCTCACATTTTGCATACGTATGGTCCTGGCCAACCAGGCCTGTGAACATTACGCCGCATGCACGCACGCACGCACGCACGCACGCACGCACGCACAAGGTACAGCCGCATGCACGCACAAGGTACAGCCGCATGCATGCATGCACGCACGCATGCACGCACGCACGCACAAGGTACAGCCTAAAGCCGTATTGTAGGTACTGTAAGGTACTGTGAGCCGTATTGTACGTACTGTGCTGTTAGTGTACCATACCACTGTGCATCGGAGCCGCGAAACCAACGTGGCTCTTTTGAAAGTTCCTAGGGTTGGCCAGAACCGTACAGTTGTAGGTATGTACAGTGGACATGCGGCATTTTTAGCAAGAGAATTACCATACATATGGTCGAATACAGTGTTTAACTTAGCTCAAGGCTTAAGGAAGGCACCTGCATGTAAAGAATACTTAAAGGCAAAAACAAGCACACGCTTAGAAAGCCTAAAAAGTTTTGAAGAATGAGCTATGTGTGAGTGCTGCACTGCAAGTGCAGTGGTATGTGTGTATGTGCGT
>Ga0307942_1004311_pt1 | contig 11362 bp, 17 predicted proteins | sample OrgLakmetagen175_FD_201846 | JGI IMG/M metagenome (GOLD analysis project Ga0307942, IMG submission 201846) | Saline water microbial communities from Organic Lake, Antarctica - #175 | ecosystem: Environmental > Aquatic > Non-marine Saline and Alkaline > Saline | place: Antarctica: Organic Lake...
ATGGGAATGTAGCAAACAGAACAATGTGTGTGTGTGCGTGCGTTGTGTGCTTGAGTGTGTTTTATGTGTTTTGTGTGTGTCTGCGTGTGTGTGTGTGTGTGTGTGTGTGTGTGTGTCCAAACTGGCGGTGACGCTCCAAGCAGCAGCCACACAAAGCATCTGCAATGGGAATGTAGCAAACAGAACAATGTGTGTGTGCGTGCGTTGTGTGCTTGAGTGTGTTTTATGTATTTTGTTTGTGTGTGTGTGTGTGTGTGTGTTCAAATTGGAGGTGACGCTCCAAGCAGCAGCCACACAAAGCATCTGCAATGGGAATGTAGCAAATAGAACGGTGTGTTGTGTGTGTGTGTGTTGTGTGTGCGCGTGCGTTGTGTGCTTGCGTGTGTTTTATGTGTTGTGTGTGTGCGCGTGTGTGTGTGTGTGTGCGTGTGTGTGTGTGTGTGTGTGTGTGTGTGTGTGAAACACTGAAGGTGACAAATGCGCGACAGGACGTACAAGCCTGAAACGTAACGAGACGCACATGAGCGTGGTTTGAACATTCCTGTGCTATTTGTTATTTGTCTTGGTCTTGGTCTCAGAGCGAGGTTTGCCATTTCCTCTGCTTGTCGTGGCCGATGAACAGCCCCCCTGGCACACACACACATGTGTCTCCCTCACCAAGTCAGGCAAGCATTCTAGAATTGAACGATACGTCTGTACCGAGCGACACGTTCTACGAGCGACACGTTCTGCCGTTCTACCGAGCGACACGTTCTATCGAGCGACACGTCTGCGCGGGCCACCAGCCAGCTGTTGCTAGCTAAATATTGCGCACGTGTGCACGGGCCACCAGCCAGCTGTTGCTAGCTAGATATTGCGCACGTGCGCATGGGCCATCCAGCTGTTGCTAGCTAGATATTGCGCACGTGTGCATGGGCCATCCAGCTGTTGCTAGCTAGATATTGCGCACGTGTGCACGGGCCATCCAGCTGTTGCTAGCTAGATATTGCGCATGTGCGCATGGGCCATCCAGCTGTTGCTAGCTAGATATTGCGCACGTGTGCACGGGCCATCCAGCTGTTGCTAGCTAGATATTGCACACGTGTGCACGGGCCATCCAGCTGTTGCTAGCTAGATATTGCGCACGTGTGCATGGGCCATCCAGCTGTTGCTAGCTAGATATTGCACACGTGTGCACGGGCCATCCAGCTGCTGCAAGCTAGATATTGCACACGTGCGCACCTCAACTTTTGGCATGCTACAACCAATGAACTGTCCTACCAATTTCAGGTCGAGCATTGCTTGAACAACTGGCAAGCGCACGCCCCGTATTCCTAGCAAATCCCAGTCAGGCATCACTTACTACTATGAATGAGCTTGACCTTTTGCTGCATGAGCAGCTGCAAGGCGTGTGCCACATACTTTTGGAAAATCCCAGCCAGGCATCCTTGCTACTATGAACATGCCAGACAACTTTTACCGTTTGATCAGCTGCATAGCGCATGCCTCATACTTCTGGCAGATCCCAGCCAGGCACCACTGACTATCTCGAACGAGCCTGACAACTTTTGCTGCGCGAGCAGCTGCAAGACGTGTGCCCCATACTTCTGGAAAATCCCAGCCAGGCATCACTGACTATCTCGAACGAGCCTGACAGCTTACCATGAATGAGCCTGACAGTTTTTGCTGTTTAGGCAGCTGGGAAAGGCGCTCCCAGCAGCTGCGCGTACCCGTACTGAGCTTGTCAAGGTTGCCCCCTGCGCTACCCGCCCTGCGTGTGGCTTTAGATCCAAGGGCTGTAGAGGGCTGGAAGGTGTCGTCGTGCTTCAAACCTGCGCGCGAGAATGCACACACTTTGAGGTGTCGTCAAGCTTCAAACCTGCGCGTGAGAATGCACGTACATTTGAGGCGTCGTCGTGCTTCAAACCTGCGCGTGAGAATGCACGCACTTTTGAGGTGTCGTCAAGCTTCAAACCTGCGCGCGAGAATGCACGTACTTTGAGGTATCGTCGTACTTCAAACCTGCGCGCGAAAATGCACGTACTTTGGATCTGAGGCTTGTGGAGAGCTGGAAGGTGGCGCCTGTGAGTGAGGGTGTGCGTGTTATGATTGCAAGAGCTGTGGATGGAGGGCCAGAAGGCGCCATTGTGCTTCAGATCCTGTGCATGAGGGTGTGCGTGTTATGATAGCAAGAGCTGTGGATGGAGGGCCAGAAGGCGCCATTGTGCTTCAGATCCTGCGCATGAGGGTGTGCGTGAAATGATTCCAATAGCTGTGGATGGAGGTCTAGAAAAGGTAATGGTGCTCACAACCTGCAAACCACCATTCATGCTGTGCGCAGTTGTGCAGGTGGGGTGGAGGGGGGCACTTGAAATGTGGAAAGTAGTGCAATCCTTGAAGTCTGCGGTCAAGGAGATGCTGATGCGTGTGTGTATGTGTGTTTGTGTGTGCGTGTGTGTGCGTGTGTGTGCGTGTGTGTGCGTGTGTGTGTGCGTGTGTGTTTGCGTCAGAAGAGCAGCCCCTGTCTGATACGAGCATCAGGTCACGAAAGGGTATATGATCATATACGATGCGTTCACACCTAAATGTTCGCAACATAATCACAGTCACTTAATACAGACATAGTCCCCCAATGATGCATACGCACACACCCACACCCACTCGCACACTCACACCCACACCCACACGCACAGAAGCACATACTCACACACCCACCCACACAAACACATGCAGACACAGGACCACACAAAACGACATACCACGGTCGTCTTCCGGGTCGTCTTCTTTGCCAGAGGGATACGTGCTCAGCTCTCCGTTGAGGCGTGAAGAATCTGTGGCCTCTGCTGGTGCTGTGGCCACTCGACTGAGCAGGTAGCCTCCCAGTGTTACGATGCCCTGCAGCAAAACAAGGTGCAAAGTGCGTGCGGGGGGGGCAGTGAGAAAAGATGAGCGGGTAGCCTCCCAGTGTTACGATGCCCTGCAGCAAAACAAGGTACAGAGTGCGCGCGGGGGGGCAGGGAGAATAGATGAGCGGGTAGCCTCCCAGTGTTACGATGCCCTGCAGCAAAACAAGGTACAAAGTGCGCGCGGGAGGGCAGGGAGAAAAGATGAGCGGGTAGCCTCCCAGTGTTACGATGCCCTGCAGCAAAACAAGGTACAGAGTGCGCGCGGGGGGGGCAGTGATGAAGGAAAAAGATGGAAAAAGTACGGAGGCAGTGAAACCACTTCCCACATAAATGAAGGGGCCAGCGAGAGGTGTGCGAGCAGTTTTGGTTGTGGCGTCGCAAATCTGAAAGCCTGGCCATAACTGTTCACTGTATACACGCACCCTATGTCATTTAGGCTATATGATTGCAAATTTGGAGGGTGCCTGCAACAGACACCGTGTGTATCCGTGCAAGCAACCCACTTATATATATGGTTGGCCAGAACCATACATTTATAAGTATATACGGTGTATATAAGGTATTTTTGGCAGGGAAATCACCACACTTACGGTCATATACGGTGTGTATATACGGTTCTGGCCAACCCTACAGCTCTGTGGCGGCACCCCTAGGCGCCCCCCTACACTCGGTTGCATGAGTATTCTTCTGGGGCTACATTGTGCCTCGGAGTTTTCTTAGAAATATCCTGCTCTGTCACACAAATACAAGGGCACAAGAGGGACTCGTTGACAGTAGGTTGTTCACTTGTGCGCCTGTGCGTGTGCACGACCCTTACAAGTACGCATAGAGAGCAGCTGAATGCATGCATACTTGTTGTTTTTAGGTATATGTGTTTGTGTGTATGTGTGTCTATGTGCGTGTGTGTGCCTGCCTGCCTGTTACAAGAATGGAGCCAGCCACAAATTCCATACGCACAAATTCCTCGCAATTATAACATATATAGGGTTGGCCAGAACCATATATATACGGTGTATATACGATATTTTTGGCAGGGAATAACCCAATTTACGGTCATATACGGTGCATATATACGGTTCTGGCCAACCCTACATATTAATAAAAGACAAGAAACATCCCCAGGCGCAAGCAGCAGCACAACGTTAAAGCAGGCCGGGGATTTCAGGCAGGCGCAAAGCTGGGGCGTAGAAAGGCAGCTGACTGTGTCGCCACCACCAGCAGGTCCTCTCTTATCTCCTCAACATGCTTTGTTTGAGTTCAACCAGTTCACTCACCACGCCGGTCAGTCCGATGGTGGTTGGTTGCTCCCCCACAAGCACAAAGGCAGTCCCCACTAGGAAGGCAGGTGTCAGGGCCAAATAGGGCACCGTGAGGCTGAGGGGGCTGCTGGAGATGGCCTGCTGGTACAGGACCTTAGTGACGAGGAGGAGCGTGCTGCTGCTGCAGATGACTAAAATGAACATGTGCAGGTCCAGAAACTGCACGCCGGAGTAGCCGCCGCCGATGCCAACCCCCACACTGCGGGTGGGTGTAGGTGCGGGCGTGAACGAGGAGTGGTGGCATGAGTGTACTTGAGGCTGGTGGAGGGGAGGGGAGGGGAGGGACAAATGCAACGTCCGATTTGGTGGGAGGGGTGGCAAGTTGTATTTTAAAATGGATGTGCGTGAACAGTTTGCAAGAGGGGGAGGAGCAAGCGCGTGTGCACGTTAAAAGAGGGACAGCCAAAAGCGTTGCCCCATGTCGCAGGATCTGCTGCCCATTGTCAGCCATTTCCTCTCTCGGACAGCAGCAAGTGAGCACAGCAGCAAGTGAGCACAGCAGCAGGTGAGCTCACACTAATTTCCCGCGCGTTGAGCAAACCTAACTCACCCCCCAACTATAGCATCCAAAATGGCGCACAGTGTGACCAATGCCTGCGGCGTGACAGTAACAGAGGAAGAGTGAGTGTCCTGTGTCGAAGAGTCTGTCATAGCACAAAGTAAGCAGATGTGGGAAAAGGGTTCATGATCATTTCAAGCTCACCGTGCTGCTGAGGCCATGCTTCTGGTGTGCGGACTTTCGTATCCAGTCTATGCTGCTGTGCATTGCCGCGGCCGTGAGGGCCAGAAGAACGCCCTTCAAGAGCATTTATGACTCTCAACCTTCAAATGGGATCAAATCAGAACTCCATGCAGACAGCTGAGGGAGGGCTGGGACTTGTGAAAGGTTCCCCACTGACCAGCCTGACGTGAGGAGGTGGAGGCTAGGTGAGGAGGAGGTGGTTATATAGCGTTCAACGTTTACCAAGGGTATCGCTGGTTATATATTTATTTGTAATATTTATGAAACTGTATGAGTTTGAATCATTTTATAATGCTGTTTGAAGGTAGTGATGGCGCTGCTGTTGTTCCATCGTAAGTTTGGGGTCCCGCTACAATGCTGGGTTCCGTGCCGGAAGCGTCAAACACAAGGCCGACGTGTGAGCACTGCCAATCGACGACGGGAGGCGATATGGTTGCCTCGTCGAATTGTGCTTCCGTGTTTTGCATGAATGACGGTGAGTGCTCTCTCGCCCACTGGTCTCGCTCTGGCTAAGCGGCCGCAAAAACTACCGGCGGGCCAAATTTGCCCCTCCTCTGTTCGTGCACACACACGCACACCCTCTTATGCATCAGGTGTGTTTCTATGCAAACCCTGCAATGAGGAGGTTCACAATAACAAGGTGCGAAATGACGTACAAATTGCCCCGTATCCCCGTATACACACGGACGGCAGCCTCCACTCTCTAGTTAAGATGGTAGTGGCGAAAGTGTTTCCGACCCGGTCAATGGCTCGAGCTCTTGTCTGACAAGGAATTGTTCTTTTGAACAGCGATGCTTGACTTTACAATACCGTGGCAGTCCTGGTACACACACCTGCAGGCAGTTGTCCCTTCTTTTAAATGGGTGTCTTAGAGGGAATGACTGTGTGTGTATGTGTATGTATGTGTGTGTGCACTACAAGCATGCACTGTAAGTGCAAGCGCGCGCGCACACACACACACACACACACACACACACACACACACACACACACACACACACACACACACGCAAATGCACGCATGCACGCACGCAAGTGCACACACACACACACACGCACACACGCACACACACACACATACACACACACAGGCACTCACACAGGCAAACACACACGTACACAGCACACCTACACACACACACACACACACTTAAACACGCGAACACACAGAGACACACACTTTTTCACATCCTACAGATTTCACAGCGTCACGTGCGGATTCCCTACGCGAATGCTCCCTCATGGGCTCTAAAAGAGGTAAGCACTGAAATAAATGCCCCCAGTAAATCCTTGCTTTACCAAACCCTTCTACGTACTGGGTTTCACACAGCCAGTTTGCTTGACCATAAAACCACAAGCACGCACCGGCACCTCCCCCATCTCCCCATGGATTACACTTACACACACAATTACACACACACACACGTTCACGCACGCACTCTCATGCAGGCACTTGCGGCTGGCAGGGTGGTGTCCCAAGGCAATGACAGCTCCTCAAGCCCAAACACAGGCCCCTCCGCACAGGATGTGTTTGCAGAGTCGTCCTGTACACCCCCCAACCCTGCAACAGTCTCCTCCTTGGAGTCCAGGCTGCCAGGCTATCAGGTGTGTGCGCACACATCTTGGCGCCACATTCATGAACATAAACACACACAAATACGTGCACACACACACACACACACACACACACATGTACAGACCCAAGGAGACTCGGCCTCAGGCATCATCAACGTGGGTCCTCTCTCAGCCAAGCACTCCTCCCTGCTCCATCCCAACTCCATATCAATACCCGACACTTTATCGGATGAGCTTCCTCCTGGTGGGTGGGCTTAAGCAATGCTTACGTGCACGTATATACACTTACACTGGCGTTCACACACACACACATACACACACACACGAACACACACATACACACACACACACACTCACAAACGCATGCACGCACACAAACGCACGCACGCACACACATCCACAACACACATTCATTCACGCACGTGGGCATGCACGAATAACACATGCAGGCCACCATTCAAACTCCAACAGCTACACCCCAGGCTTTTTAGGAGCTGAGGCCCAGGAAGAGACGCAGCATAATGGGTCACGTCTGAGGGTCTCAGGTAAGCTCAGCAAATTGCTGTGCGAATCAGGAGTACAGCAGGTGCTGCTACTCATGAACAAGCCAACCACTGGGGCGCGCATACTACACTTTTTGGCTTTGTCACCCACAACAGATACGCACACACACCCACTCACACTCACACACACACTTTCATACTCACATACATAAATACCACGCACACGCGCACATACACGCACAGCGCACAATGCACACACACACACACACACACACACACACGTATACGCACACATACAAACACACAATCACGCATACACACACCAGGTGCAGGCAACGAGCCGCTGCACGGGCAGCCACAGCAGCCCCACATGCAAACCGAGCCACCCCTAAGCCCCTCAACCTACTCCATGCACACCATCCAAGAGCACCAGCAACTGCTCCACCAGCAGCAGCAGCAGCAGCAGCAGCAGCAGCAGCAGGTGAGACAACACAGAAATGCTAATCAGGAAAGCACGTGCACCTGCTCTGATGACCACAGCTCAGCATGCATGCGTTTGTTTGAGTGTGTGTCTGTGTATATTTGTGTGTGTGTGCGTGTGAGTGTGCGTGCGTGCGTATGTGTATGTGCTTGCGTGCATGTGTGTATTTGCTTGTGTGTATGTGCTTGTGTGCATGTGCGTGTGTGTGGGTGCGTGCGTGCGTGCATGTGTGTGGGTGCGTGCGTGCATGTGTGTGGGTGCGTGCGTGCATGTGTGTGTGTGTGTGTGTGTGTGTGTGTGTTTGTAGCAGCAGTAGCAAATCAGGCGTGCACCATGTTCACAAAAAGCTGCCGACACTCATGCACACCACAGCAGTGTCTAACACGCAGCCCTTGTAATCCACTCTTGCAAACCACAGCAGTGTTTAACATGCGGTCCTTGTTAACCATTTCAGACGCCCTGGAAGCGTTTTAGAGGGGATTCACAAAGAGCATCCATTTGCATTGCACGTGCTCGTGAGCACACACACACAAACACACACACACACACACACACACACACACACACACACACACACACACACACACACACACACACCACTAGCGCGCCCAAGCACGCACACGCACGCACACACTTGCATGCACACACAGTATCCCATGCGGCACTCGCACCAGCCCCGGAGCAATCAGGGCTCCGCCCACGGAGGGATGGCCCTGTATGGAATACCTGTCCCGTACCCTTTGGGAAACGAGAGCCACAGCTGCAACCCCTCGTTGCATGGCGCAAACTCGCTGAGCAACACGGTGCGTGAGCTAATATCACCTTGTGTCAATAACATGCATGGCGCAAACTCGCTGAGCACCACGGTGCGTGAGCATCAGGGCTATTATTACCTTTCTCAATTACATGCGTGGGGCTAGCTTGCTGAGCAACACGATGCGTGAGCAGGGCTATTATTACCTTTTCAATCACATGCGAGGGGCTAACTTGTTGAGCAAAGGTGTGTGAGCAGGGCTATTATTACCTTTTCCAATCACATGCGTGTGGCTAAGTTGCTGAGCAAAGGTGTGTGAGCAGGGCTATTATTACCTTTTCCAATCTCATGCGTGGGGCTAAGTTGCTGAGCAACACGGTGCGTGAGCAGGGCTATTATTACCTTTTCAATCACATGCGTGGGGCTAACTGGTTGAGCAATGGTGTGCGAGCAGGGCTATTATTACCTTTTCCAATCACATGCGTGGGGCTAAGTTGCTGAGCAACACGGTGCGTGAGCAGCAGGGCTATTATTAATTTTCTCAAATACATGCGTGGGGCTAGCTTGCTGAGCAGCGGTGTGTGAGCAGGGCGCGTGGGGTGAAGTCGCTGAGCAATACGGTGCGTGAGCAGCAGGGCTATTTTACCTTCACGTCGTCTCATGATGAACACATGCTCAGCCTTACCATTGCAGAGTACCAGGAGGCGTGCAGAATGCTTGTCCGTATTGCTACCCAGCAATGCACACAGCAATCATCTACATAGCGCCTCATCACCTACGTAGCACATAGCACCTCGTCATCTACGTAGCACCTCATCATCTACGTAGCACCTCATCATCCATGTTGTACCTCATCATCTATGTTGCACCTCATCATCTACGTTGCACCTCATCATCTACGTAGCACCTCGTCATCTATGTAGCACCTCGTCACCTTCGTAGCACCTCATCATCTACGTAGCACCTCATCATCCATGTTGCGCCTCCGTCATCTACGTAGCACCTCGTCATCTATGTTGCACCTCGTCATCTATGTTGCGCCTCCATCATCTACGTAGTCCTCTCAGAGCAATGTTCCCCAACCTGCTGCATAAAAGCCACCTTGCCAAAGTACAAAATACAAGCAAAGGCATTCCTTTCATTTGCATAACCCCACACCTCGCAAATGTGTGGCAGCCAGCACAGCTTGGCCGTCATGCTGGAGCGCTTAGGCATGCCAGGCTCTGCTGACCTCAGCACGCACACTCACTCACACACACACACACACTGTACTTGCACTCACGCACACATACACAGTATATGCATTCCCGTATATATGTGTGCATGCATGCGCAGGTGTGCGGCAGCGGTGGCAGCCAGCACAGCTTGGCCGCCATGCTGGAGCGCTTTGGCATGCCAGGCTCTACCGACACCAGCGCACACAATGGCATCAGGGGCCAAACAGGGCATAACAAAGACGAGAGCGTGCACAGCACCGGCAACAATCACACCTTGCCGTACCAGCAGCAGCAGCAGCAGCAGCAGCAGCAGCACCACCACCACCTGTACCAGCAGCAGCAGCAGCAGAACCACCCGCACCAGCAGCACCAGCACCCACACTCCCAGAAGTGGAACCCTAACTCCTCTCTGAAGTCCAGTCAAACCAACTTGGTGCGCCCACGACCAAGGGGAGGGGGAGGGCACAAACTTTGTCTGCAGGCTCACACGCACTGCTCGGTCCCCCTGTTACACTCATGTTCACGAAACGCACGCAACATTAGTACATGAATAACATACACTCCCCCTGTGCGAAAACACACGTACGCACATACACACTCTTACCACATGCATGCACACACACGTGCACACACACACGTGCACTCACACACACACACACACACACACACACACACACACACACACACACACACACACACACACACACACACACACACACGAGCACACACACAGACACACACGCAAACGCACACGCGCGCAAACACACACAGACGCATACGCATACACACACGCACAATACACAGGGGTCTGGGCACATAGAGCACATGCAGGCCCTCAACAACAGTGCCTCCCCCCCATCTCCCCCCAACGCCATCCCAGATCTAGGTGCGCAAGGTGTATGTGTGTGTGTTTGTGTGTGTGTGTTTGTGTGTGTGTGTGTGTGTGTGTGTGTGAGAGAGAGTGTTCGTGTCCTATGAGAGGGTCCTTGAGCGTGCATGTCAGTGTGTGTGTGTCAAAGCGGGCATGTGCATTGTGCATGTCTGCATGCCTTGAGTACTGCCTTCGTTCCTTCTTTTCCCAATGCAACACTTTTATCATCGGGCTCAGACTTCAAGACGTTCAGAGGCAGGATGCCCCTCCCCCACTTCCCTCCTCCTGATTTGCAACTGACACACGTCATTCCATGTTGACCTCACTCTGTTGTCAAGCCCAATAACTTTGCTCGTACAGTAGCTTTGAATCTCAAATGCTGTGTGTGAGCCCCATATCCCTTCTGATTAGCAACTGGACTATGCTGTTCCATGTCGACCTCATCCTGTTGTCAAGCCCACAGACTTTGCTCGTACAGTAGCTCTGAATCTCAAATGCTGTGTGTGTGTGAGCCCCATTTCCCCTCCTCCTCCTGCTCTGCAACTGGCGCACGTCATGCATGTCATTCCATGTTGACGTCATTATGTTGTCTAGCCCAACACTGCTCTTACTGAAGCTCTGGGTCTTAAATGCTGCGTGTTCCAGGGTTGTGGGTCTGAACCGTTGCAGTTGTAGGTCACGGGTTTTGAACGTTGTGTGTGTCAAGTTGCTATGTCCGCCACGATAGTTTTGTGTGGGGATGATCAGATTCATGGATGGTGCCGTGCACATGCATTCCGTGCACGCAGTGGAGCACCTACGACAACAAGAGCGTCAAGACGTTCTCAAAACGTCTTGGCTGCGTATGAGTGGACGAGGGGGTGTTGCAGTGTGGCCAACCTGTGTGTCAAAGCACAGCAACTCATTTCATTTCATTGCTTTGCAGGCATATTTCTCAAAGCATTTTGGCTGCGTATGAGTGGGCGAGGGGGTGTTGCAGTGTAGCCGACCTGTGTGTTAAAGCACAGCAACTCAT
>Ga0307942_1004313_pt1 | contig 11360 bp, 20 predicted proteins | sample OrgLakmetagen175_FD_201846 | JGI IMG/M metagenome (GOLD analysis project Ga0307942, IMG submission 201846) | Saline water microbial communities from Organic Lake, Antarctica - #175 | ecosystem: Environmental > Aquatic > Non-marine Saline and Alkaline > Saline | place: Antarctica: Organic Lake...
AGAGAGAGAGAGAGAGAGAGAGAGAGAGAGAGAGAGAGAGAGAGAGGGAGAGAGCGAGAGCGAGAGCGAGAGCGAGAGCGAGAGAGAGAGAGAGAGAGAGAGAGAACGAGAGAGGGAAAGGGGAGGAATGCAACAGAAGGCCCATGTTTAATGATTCAGCGTGAAGGAAATCTGTCAATTGGGTGTTTGCACAGCCAGAAATCCACTGAATGTACGACCCTGTATGTAAACACAGAATGTAACAGACGAGTGAACATATGAGAGGCATTAAAGTGCAGCTAGCACTCATATAGGAAATTAAATTTGGACTCATATGTACCAAAGCCCCACCCTGGAGTATGGGGTCGTACACGTTCAAACACACGCACACAAACACACATACACACCCGTGTGCACGCAGGCACACACACACACACTCTTATACACACACACACTCTTAAACACACACACACACACACGCACACACACACAAACATAAACACATACACGCACACACGCACGCACAAACATACAAATTACACACACAGACCTTGTTGGTATCAGCCACGATGAGGTCCACAATTCTCCTTAGCTGGAGGATGGGTTCATTCTGAAATAGTGGCATACCAGACAATGTGTGCATGTCAGCGCACATGCGTGTGTGTGTGCGTGTGTGTACAGATTTTGTGCAAAACGATCACAGCTTGGTGGCTTTGTTTACGATTTTCACTCGTAACTATGTATGCTCACTTTTATTTGCCAACCAAGACAGAAGGTCAGCTGTAGTGCTTTTTATTGCAATAAGCATTGCAACACTAATTTGGTGAACAGACAATATGTCAGCTGTCAGGCTGAAGAAGTGCCGTTCCTGTAAGAAGTGCCGCAACACAAATCTGGAGAATAGACAGTGAGTCAGCTGTGAGTGCATTCTTCTTAAGTGTTGTAGACGTAGGTCAGCTAAACGTGCATTCTCATGCGGTGATGTAAACACTCATCAAGTAAGCAGACAGCAGGTCAGCTGTGAGTGCATTTATCTTGAGTTTTGCAGACGTAGGTCAGCTAAAAGTGCATTCTCATGCGTTGCTGTGACACTTATTAAGTAAACAGACAGCAGGTCAGCTGTGAGTGCATTTTTCTTAAGTGTTGCAGACGTAGGTCAGCTAAAAGTGCGTTCTCATGCGGTGCTGTAACACTTATTAAGTAGACAGACAGCAGGTCAGCTGTGAGTGCATTGTTCCTAAGTGCTTTGGTGAATAGACGTAGGACAGCTAAAAGTGCATTCTCATGTGGTGCTGTGACACTCATTAAGGTAAGTTTAGTTAAGGTAGAAATACTCATGAAGTAAACAGACGATAGGCCAGCTTTATGTGCATATGTATCAAGCATTGTCAATTTGGTGAAGAGACAGCAGGCCAGTGTGCTCACAGGCAAGTGCACTTCTGTGTGGAGAAGAACACCTTGTTGAAACATTAATGTGGTGGACATTAAGAGCATCAGGCCTGCGCCGGACGCAATGGTAAGCGCACTTGCGCATTTGTGCTGACTTCAAAGTGGAGTCACTAACATTTATCACTCAGTCGTAAGGCAACCCCCTGTTGCTTTGATGCGCCACATGACACAAGCTTTTAGCTGTGAGAAACTACATACACACCCCCTATTGCTTTGATGCGCCCCACAACACAAGCTTCTAGATCCTTTACGATCCAAGCTATGAGAAACAACATACACACCACCCTTATCTCCCCCTCTGCACATATAAGCACTACCAGCTCTCAATCCTCTCCTTCGTGTCCAAGGCCTGGAATCTAATCTTCTTATAAACATCGTGTGTTGCACGTTGCAGAACACACACACACACACATGCCAAGGAAGCACATACCTCCTTCCGTGGCACACAAGACATGCTCATGCACAGGCACGGATCTGAACGCTGCACAGGCACGGATCTGAACGCTGCACAGGCATGGATCTGAACGCTGCACAGGCAGTGCAAAGCACATACCACTCCTCACGGGCACAGACACTCACAACCCCCCCACAGGCTCTCTCACCTTTTCATTCACGCGCTGAACGAGGTTGGCTTCCAGTTCCTTCAGCTCTGAATTGCGTACAGACGCATTCTTCCAGGCGTTCTTCTCCTGTTCCAGCACCAAGATTCGCTCAAGAGCCTCTGCAAGGGTGTCCTGCACACACACAAACACACACAGAGAAAGAGAGGCGTTTGTCTCCCATTGCAGCACCAATCGCTCCAGAGCCTCTGCAAGGGTGCCCTTTACACACTCGCACACGCAAAAAAACACAAAGAAAAACAGCAAGGATTGTAATGGGTGTGCTGTCCCACACAAACTCATATGCACATACACATACACACACACGCACACACACACACACATTTCAAAGTGCACAACCATACAAACACATGAAATGCACACACGCACACGCACTTGCAACATCTCCAGGACCTCTACGTGTTTGTCTTCGTCCTGGGCCTCATGCTCCAATGCCTGCTTATGAAGTGAGGAAGGAGACAGAGTGTGTGGGAGGAGGGGTGGGGGGTAGGGATTGGGTGTGTTACGTGGGGATGCACGTGCGCGTGCATGTGTATGTATCTGTGTTTGTGTGTGTGTTTGCTTGTACTGTATATATACGTGTTTTTCTTTGCACTACATTGTATGTGATTTTCCTTGCACTAGGTCATCAATGCTTGCTGCAGTCTCCAAGGTCTGCACCTCAGAGGCCCCATTGCTTTTTGCAATAAAAACTTGAGTTTCAGTGTCACGAAGATTTATGTCATATTATCACGTAAAGACTACCGGGTGGCCTTTTTAGCAACATTTTGAGGGTGTAAGAGCCAGAGGTTTGCCAATATCTAAGACGTATTAAAGACACGGCACCTTGTGCCCTTCCATTCCAGCCTCCAATGCTCTTGCATCTCAACTTACTGGATCTCAAAGGACACACATAGGTCATTGAGTGACTTGTGTGATAAAGCTGTCATAATTTCTTGCAATCTCTGTTGGCAGGAAACGATGAGCGGTTTGGGGCACTGACCTGGTTTGCCACAGCTTGCTGCAACGTCTGATGTTCTTCCTACAGCTGTTCCACACTCATACTCAGCTCCTGCACGTGACATGAAACATCACATCACAGCACGTGACGTAACACGACATGGATAGAGCACTGTGCAAACCTGATGCATGGGCTCCTGCACGTGACATGACGCATCAAAGTACGTGATGTGACACGACATGGATAGAGCACTGTGCAAACCTGATGCATGAGCTCCTGCATGTGACATGACACATCACAGCACAGCATGTGATGTGACACGACATGAATGGAGCACTGTGCAAACCTGATGCATGGGCTCCTGCATGTGACATGACACATCACAGCACATGACGTAACACGACAATGATGGAGCACTGTGGCAAGCTTTGCGGCAAACCTGATGTACAGCCTCCTGCACGTGACATGACGACATGACACATCTCAACACATGCAGCAAGGTGCTGGGCATGGACGAGCAAACCATATGCACAATGCAGCATCAGGGTGCGTACTGCGCACAGGGTGCGTACTGCGCACAGGGTTCGTGCTGCGCACAGTGCAGCATCAGGGTGCGTACTGCGCACAGGGTGCGTACTGCGCACCGGGTGCGTGCTGCGCACAGGGTGCGTACTGCGCACAGGGTGCGTACTGCGCACAGGGTGCGTACCACACATAGGGTGTGTACTGCAATCAGGGTGCGTACTGCGCACAGGGTGCGTACTGTGCACAGGGTGCGTACTGTGCACAGGGTGCGTGCTGCGCACAGGGTGCGTGCTGCGCACAGGGTGCGTGCTGCGCACAGGGTGCGTTCTGCGCACAGGGTGCGTGCTGCGCACAGGGTGCGTGCTGCGCACAGGGTGCGTGCTGCGCACAGGGTGCGTGCTGCGCACAGGGTGCGTGCTGCGCACAGGGTGCGTGCTGCGCACAGGGTGCGTGCTGCGCACAGGGTGCGTACTGCGCACAATGCATCATCAGGTGCACGTGACAATAGACGAGTCTGGATGGAGTGGGAGGGTGGTGATGTCAGGGTGGAGCATGTCAGGGTGATGCTGTTTGATGACGATGATGATAATTTAAATGATATTTGATTTGGAGATTTGAATGATAATTTGCTGCTGGATGATAATTTGCTGTTGCTGCATGACAATGATGACGATGAAGATAATTATGCTGCTGCTGCTGATGATGATGACGGTGATGATGATGATGATGATGATGATGATGCTACTAATGTTGTTCAATGATAATGCTGCTGCTGCTAATGCTGCTGATGATGAAGTAGAGGATGAAGATGAGGAAGAAGAGGATGAAGATGAGGATTAAGATAACAATGACGGGATGTGGACCTGGCGAGCGAGCTGATGAAAGCGCTAGGCATACAGAAGCGTGCCACAAGCAGCACCGCACCCCATCACCAAAAACACGTAGGGTTGGCCAGAACCATAAACCTGATCTGTATATACAGTGAGCATAAGTTTTCCAAAAACACGTAGGGTTGGCCAGAACCATAAACCTTATCTGTATATACAGTGAGCATACGTTTTTGTCGGCATGGAAATCACGAAAAAATACGGTCACTTATGATCTATATAAAGAAACAAAGAAAAACTACGCAGGCAGTGAAACCACGCCCCACAATAAGTGATTAAGAAAAGGAGCCACTTTTGTACCGGGTAACGTAAAAAGTATATGGCTCTCAAGCCCACAAACATTAATACATACAGGTAGAAACTTCTGACCAACCCTGCTCATGACACCAACCCTGCTCATGACACATGCTCATGCTCATGACACCAACCCTGCTCATGACACCAACACTGCTCATGACACATGCTCATGCTCATGACACGTGCTCATGCTCATGCTCATGACACCAACCCTGCTCATGACACCAACCCTGCTCATGACACATGCTCATGCTCATGCTCATGACACCAACCCTGCTCATGACACATGCTCATGCTCATGACACGTGCTCATGCTCATGCTCATGACACCAACCCTGCTCATGACACCAATCCTGATCATGACACATGCTCATGCTCATGCTCATGACACCAGCCCTGCTCATGACACACTGATCAAACGATTGCAGCTGCGGCTTCAGGGTTAATGCCAATACTGTGTGCATGTGCGCGCGCTTAATCACCCACCAACCCACACTCTCACACACACACACACACACAAACACACACACACATGCAAATGCACACATGCACATGCGCACACTTGCACATATGTCTATCCATGTACTCATCGAGCATACACACAAACGCAAATGCACACATGCACATGCTAACACTCACACACATGCACACACTTGCATACATGTCTATCCATGTACTCACCGAGCATGCACCTTTCACGTCTCTGACCATTGCTGCAGCCTCCATGGCTTCCAACACGTTCTGCTTCAGTGTGTGATGATCTCCCTCTGAGCGCACCTTCTGTGTGCACATTGCACATGTGTGTGTGTGTGTGTGTGTTGTGTGCGTGCGTGTGTGCGTGTGTGTGTATGTGCGTGTGTGTGTGTGTGTGCGTGTGTGTGTGTGTGTGTCTGGTGTGTGTTTGCATACATGTAAATTTGTGTGGATAAAAGTGTGTGTGCGTGTGAATTTCTGTGTGTGTGCCTCTACATATATATGCGTGTGTGTGCAAATATTCATGTTAAAACACAAATAAAGTCTTAAGTGCGACAACTTCAAACTTCAAACAGTCATTGCTTCAATCCCGTCAGCACACAAACACAACCACGCACACACACACACACACACACACACACACACAAACACACACACACACAAACACAAACCTGGAGTTCCAAGTCCTTTAGCAAACGTTCCAGGGTGGTGATCTGCAGCTTGCAGTCTATGGTGTCGGTGCTCTGCCGCTGCTCGGCTGCCTGGATGCACCTCTCAAGATCTCGTACTGATCTCTCTAAGGGAGCCACCTGCCAGCAAGATTGGGTGTGCATGTGCATGTACGTATGTGCAGAGATGCACCGCTTAAGATCTTGTACTGATCTCTCTAAGGGAGCCACCTGCCAGCAAGATTGGGTGTGCATGTGCATGTACGTATGTGCAGAGATGCACCTCTCAAGATCTCGTACTGATCTCTCTAAGGGAGCCACCTGCCAGCAAGATTGGGTGTGCATGTGCATGTACGTATGTGCAGAGATGCACCTTTCAAGATCTCGTACTGATCTCTCTAAGGGAGCCACCTGCCAGCAAGATTGGGTGTGCATGTGCATGTACGTATGTGCAGAGATGCACCGCTTAAGATCTTGTACTGATCTCTCTAAGGGAGCCACCTGCCAGCAAGATTGGGTGTGCATGTGCATGTACGTATGTGCAGAGATGCACCTCTCAAGATCTCGTACTGATCTTTCTAAGGGAGCCACCTGCCAGCAAGATTGGGTGTGCATGTGCATGTACGTATGTGCAGAGATGCACCTCTCAAAATCTCGTACTGATCTCTCTAAGGGAGACACATGCCAGCAATACTGGGTGCGTTTGTGTGTCTGTGTGTTTGTATATGTTCACCCGTTCCCGTGTACGTGCATGTGTATGTACGTGCTTACATGTGTGTGTGTATGTGTGTGCACGTGCACGTGCATGGATGTATGTGCCTGTGTGCTTGCGTACGTGCGTGTGTGTGTGTGTGTGTGTGTGTGTGTGTGTGTGTGTGTGTGTGTGTGTGTGTGTGTGCGTGTGTACGTGTGAGCAAAGGGCTAAAAAGGAATTTGCTGCAGACTATATCTTGCCATAATCTCAGATTCTGACACATTCGTTTAAACAGGGCTTTGGAACAAAACGAAACACACCTGCAGGCAACAAAACAACACTCCTCGCATCAACTTGAAAAGAAGAATCACTTGAATATCTAGAACTGTAACACTCCTCAACCATGGTAGATTTCAAAGTCAAATGCTCTTGCTTGCTGACATGCTGAAGAGTCTCGATGCTGTTGCCAAAAAAACACCACATACTTGCACACTATATAAAGGCACGTGCACACGAACACACGCACACTCACACACACATGTGCGCACACACACACACACGCACACACACACTCACTCACACACACACACACACACACACACACACACACACACACACACACACACACACACACACACACACACACACACACACACACACACAAACACAAAAATAGTCACAAAATAAGGGCCACGGGTGGCGTGTACTTGTTTGGGTTTTTAAGAGAAATACCTGCAGGACCTTGTCCTTGATGTTCCCCTGTGCCTGCTGAAATTCTAATTGCTGAGTCTGAAGTGTGGATTCCAGGTCTTTAATCTGTGTGTGCATGTATGTGTGTGTATGTGTGCCTGTGAGTGCGCACGTGTGTGCATGTTTGTCTGTGTGTGTGTCTGTGTATACGTGTGCAGGTGTATGAATGTGATTGTGAATATTTGTGTGTATTTTTGTGTGTGTGTCTTTGTGTGTACATGCGTGCTTTGTGTATCAAACAAAGAGTACCTGCTTTGCCATTGCAGCCAACTGAGCGGGTGTGACGTTGAGGCTGGTTTTGTTCAAAGATTTGCTGCTCTGCAAGTCCATTGCCATTCTTTGCTGCTCTTCCTGAACCTGCAGCACAGCAGAGAGTTGTGAGTGAGGTATGGTGATGCTGAAACGCGTACGTGCGTGCGAGAGTGTAAGACTAAGGGAAAGAGAGGAAAGAGAGGACAGAAACAGAGGGAGAAGTCAGTGTTGTTGGGCATGAGGTTGTTGGTTATGCTTACTCGACCGTTCGAAAAGACGAGATTCTGAAATAACTTGTTCTTCTAGCACATTCAAAGCTTCATTAATTCCTTCTATCAATTGTAATTTGCCATGCATTGCACATGCATCGAATTTTTACCCACCTGTCCGACAAAGAGGGAGGTTTTTCGCCAATTGTCACACGGAGGAGGAAAACGTTTGCAGGTGTGCACATGAAACGGTTTCATCGCGAAACAAGGAACACGATGCCCTAAACCTCAAGCAGGTGCTCACCTGTGTAACAGCCGTGCTCATCTGCATGCCCATTTCGGTTTCTACCTATCGTGCCAATATCCTAAACCTCATTTGCGCTTTGATGTGCTCTGTGCGCATTGCTCACTAATTGCTTTCTGTCTGTGTGCCCTTCACCTCTACGTATTGGGGCCCTTCACCTCTACGTATTGGGCAAAGATCCTTGACCAATTTCTACGTTATTCTTCTCTGTGCGCATTGCTATATGGTACTGCTTCTCTTCAGCATGCACTTGTACTTCATCTTCTACGCCACTCCATTGACCCTACAATGCCATAGCAATGTGCTGCTACACAAAGTGTTCCCAATCTTAGCAACCTAGCTGTTGCTAAGATCTTTGATATCATCTAATCGCATGCATTGATCTGCTCATTTCAATCATTGCCTAGATCATCGATTTCATCTAATCATTGACTTCCTTATCCTAGCCATTGCCCAGATCCTTGATCTCAATTAATCATTGACTTCCACATTCTAGCCGTTGCCCAGATCCTTGACCTCATACATAAACTGACTTCCTCATCCTAGCCGTTGCCCAGATCCTTAATCTCATCTAATCACTGACTTCCTCATTCTAGCCGTTTGCCCAGATCCTTGATATCATCTATTCATTGCACTAATCATAAAGGAAAGATTCCAGTCAATGTGTGCTAGCCCCATGCGCTGCATCTGCGTGTCCAAATATTAAACGTGATATGCTCCAGGACCACACGGCAAGGCTTGAGCGAACTCAATGAAAAGCAAGCTTAATGTAATGCAAACTTGATGTAATGCAAACCATGATTTACCGCTTATAAGAACTGTTCCTGCATGGCTCGATAACATAGTATTTTCATAAGATTATGTATACTGAATGCACGATTCATAGGGGACACAAACGTCCCACCTGCTGCATTTGTGTGTCCAACGATTTAGCCTGGTGCTGCAAGGCCACAATCAAGGCTGTGCTCTTTGCAGCCGAGGCTGTGACGGAAGGGGGGTGTGATGCTACATCCTGTGTGTGATCATGTTTGTGTGTGTGTGCGTGTGTGTGTGTGAGATATATATATATATATATAGCTAGTGAGAGGTTCACTATACAGCGCAAATGAAGCCAAAAGGGAGGTGGCTATTTGACATAGTGTGACTGGGAGTTGCAACGTTTGTTTTTCCTGGTAAATTTCATTATTTTATTACGATGGGAGATGGGAAACAGCATTCAGCCGACATTCTTGTGCTTGTTTCCCATACCTACGCACTATATTCCTTAATGACACAGATGAGCATTTCTAGCTGCATTACGTTTTGTAATCTTTGGCTTCTGTTGTCTACCAATTATTTTCTCATAAGGCTGTAATGTAATTAGACCTTTTCTTTTTCTAGGCTTATGGATTTATTTGTGGCTGGCCGAGTCCAGTCAGCAGCCGATCAGCCAAACATTGTAACCAATTAATTTCTCATGGGGCTGCACCTTTGCATAGTCAGTCCTTTATTCTGCATATCCTCTTCCTACACATCTTGATTCCTTCCTCCTCCTCTTCAAAACCATCACACACAAAGGCTTCGATTGAGTTGCCGGCGGAATCAGCGTTTAAGTAGAATAGACTAGAGCAGCAAATTCCTTATGTCTCTTAAGCATTCCTCTACCTTTGCCATGAAGAGTGATCAAAGCAGCTGGTAGCAATATAAATAATAATAACTTAGCAGCTGGCAGCAATATAAATAATAAACAATAATAATAATAATAATAATAATAATAATAATAATAATAATAATAATAATAATAATAATTAACAACAAATTTGCCATCAAGAGTGATCAAAGCAGCTGGTAGCAAACCTGCATTCAACATCCTCTCTATTTCCCCCAAAGAAGTCTCTGTTTATGAAATTCGCACGGGCCTGTGGTTTTTAAACGTGGAAACACAATTGCATGTTTACCTGCTGGGTTCATCATCCACTTTTGCAGGCACCGCACATAATTTGGCCTTCAGTCGTACATGCTGATGAAATTGCCAACACGAAATTATGCATGATGTCTCAAGTACCTCTTTCTTCAGCTGCATTTCAACGTATGTAACCAAGGAACTCAAACTGTGTGTGACTCACCTTGAGCTGCTTCTCTAACGCCATAAGGTGTGCGCCCACTTCAGTGTTCAGGATGTGCTGCTGGTTCTTCTCCATCTCCATGAAGCCCTCACACTCCTGCAGCATCATAAATCACGTCGCGAGCATGCATGTTTGTGTTCATGTGCATGTGTTCATGTGCACGTGCATATGCAGCTGTACCGTGGATGCTTTTACACTAAGTTTGTCGTGATGAGGTCCCCATTCGGAATGCGGCACCAGGCTTAACACATTTAGAGCCAAAGCTGTGTGCATACAATGTGCACACAAAGTGAGCATGAATTTGAAGCTTTATGTACATTTTACCACAATGACACACGTAGCCTTGGCTTACCCTTGATACAGCTAGGGCTGAAATAAATAAATCCTAGAAAGCCTTCTGTACTCCGTGCGCTTGTACAAAATACACAATAAACAAATATTGAAGGCAATATGAGTGCCTTTTAAAGGTATATGTACAATATAAATATGTATTGGGGTTTAATATGGACGTTGTCACACTAACGAATGTGCACATAGGTGCTGAAGTTTCAGCATTTGCGCAGCCAGCATAAATGGTTGCAATCCTGTCTGAGTGTCACAGGCGCCTTCACAGTGTCACAGGCGCCTGCACAAGTAAGGCTTTCAATGAAGCCTTGACAGCCGTGTGTGCAGCACAACTCACACTCCCTTTCAAAATGTGTGAGCGTACGCTCGAGCCCTGGCATTTGTGTGTGCAGCACAACTCATGTCCCCATTCAGAATGCGTGAGCGCACGCTGTAGCAGTGCCGTAGCAGCATTGCTGTAGTGTCAGCAACGTGCGACAGGTTTGCAGCTTACACTGAGTATAGGTTTGCAGCTTACACTGAGTATAGGTTTGCAGCTTACACTGAGTATAGGTTTGCAACTTACACTGAGTATAGGTTTGCAGCTTATACTGCTTATTCTGCAGCTTACACTGAGTATAGGTTTGCAGCTTACACTGAGTATAGGTTTGTAGCTTATACTGCTTATACTGCAGCTACACTGAGTATAGGTTTGTAACTTACACTGGGTATAGCCAGATACACTGAATTCAGCCAGATACCCTGAATACAGCCAGATACACTGAATTCAGCCAAATACCCTGAGTATAGCCAGATACACTGATTACAGCCAGGTACACTGAATTCAGCCAAATACCCTGAGTATAGCCAGATACACTGATTA
>Ga0307942_1004314_pt1 | contig 11360 bp, 9 predicted proteins | sample OrgLakmetagen175_FD_201846 | JGI IMG/M metagenome (GOLD analysis project Ga0307942, IMG submission 201846) | Saline water microbial communities from Organic Lake, Antarctica - #175 | ecosystem: Environmental > Aquatic > Non-marine Saline and Alkaline > Saline | place: Antarctica: Organic Lake...
ACAGGTGGTACGATACGCAGATCACACGAATCACATTTCAAAACAACGCCAAAATGACCTGCACAGGTGGTACGATACGCAGATCTCACGAATCACATTTCAAAACACCGCCAAAATGACCTGCACAGGTGGTACGCAGATCGCAAAGAGGTTCAAGCGTGGCAGATCGCAACCACGAACAGGGCTAAGAAGGAAAAGAACAAGTACGGCCGGCCCATTCCGTTTGTCTCGTCCCTGCTTGGACGTGCGAGGCCCCTGCCTGACCTCATCAGCAGTGATAGGAGGAAGCAAGGCCACGCATCACGTGCATCCATCAACACACCCATCCAGGCACGTGCAGCTCAGTGTTTATATATTCACCAAAGAGTAAGAAATAGCCACGCAGGCGGTGAAAAACCACTCCCCGCATTAATTAAGGACAAGGAGCTACTTTAAAACCGGGTTCCGTAAAACTCAAACTCAGGAGGAGGGTGCAGCATACCTTACGTACAATAGGTACATAGGTACATAGGTACGTAGGTACATAGGTACGTAGGTACATAGGTACGTAGGTACATAGGTACATAGGTGCGTAGGTACGTAGGTACGTAGGTACATAGGTACATAGGTACATAGGTACATAGGTACATAGTACATAGGTACATAGTACATAGGTACGTAGGTACGTAGGTACGTAGGTACGTAGGTACGTAGGTACATAGGTACGTAGGTACGTAGGTACATAGGTACATAGGTACATAGGTACGTAGGTGCGTAGGTACATAGGTACGTAGGTACGTAGGTACCTTACGTGCAATAGGTACCTTACATGCAATAGGTACGATAGGAGGAGGGTACAGCAAGCCTCACGTGTTGGGTGTGTTTGTGTTATGTAAAGTGAGTTTGTGTTGTATAAAGTGTGTTATGTAAAATGAGTGACATGCATTCCTTGACGTTATTGCAGGGTTGGCCAGAACTGTATACACACACACACTTACACACACTCACACACACACACTAGGGGACTATGTAAACAAGCATTTTTCCTGCTTCAATTACCCTATGTGTACACTGCAATGCACTGTGCTGCTAGCATTTCCCTGCTTAAATTACCCTATGTATACACTGTGGTGCACAGTGCTGCCTATGCATGATGCACTGTGCTGCCTACGCATGATGCACTGTGCTGCCTACGCATGATGCACTGTGCTGCCTGTGCATGATGCACTGTGCTGCCTGTGCATGATGCACTGTGCTGCCTGTGCATGATGCACTGTGCTGCCTGTGCATGATGCACTGTGCTGCCTATGCATGATGCACTGTGCTGCCTATGCATGATGCACTGTGCTGCCTATGCATGATGCACTGTGCTGCCTGTGCATGACGCACAGTGCTGCCTGTGCATGATGCACTGTGCTGCCTATGCATGATGCACTGTGCTGCCTGTGCATGATGCACTGTGCTGCCTATGCATGATGCACTGTGCTGCCTATGCATGATGCACTGTCATGCACTGTGTGATGCACTTCTGATGCACAGTGCTGCTTAATGCTTACCTTCTGACATCACAATCCCTGTTAGCATACCATGATGAAGTCACCATCCAAACCAACAATCACACCCTTCTGATGACGTGTGACGTTTTTTGTAATAGTGCGCTCACAGGGACCTCCTGTTTACATGCAACGTTTTCATGTGCCTTCTTATGCCTCGCTTGCAAGAATCTGTCACTGATTTGGCGTCCGATACCACACATGTCACCCTATTTTATGTGCCATTTTTATGTTTTGCTTTCGCCGAAAGTTTCAGGGATCTCTTATCGACGTGGTGTGCACGCATGCACCTATAAACGCTTGGATTTTTTTGTGTGTGCTGGTTTCAGGGATCTGCTGCTGACGTGGTGAGCATGCATGCACCTATAAACATTTGGATTTTTTATGTGTGCTCGTTTCAGGGATCTGCTGCTGACGTGGTGTGCACACATGCACCTATAAACATTTGGATTTTTCGTGTGTGCTCGTTTCAGGGATCTGCTGCCGACGTGGTGTGCACGCATGCACCTATAAACATTTGGTTTTTTCTTGTGTGCTCGTCTCCAGGGATCTGCTGCCGACATGGTGTGCATGCATGCACCTATAAACATTTGGATTTTTTCGTGTGTGCTCGTTTCAGGGATCTGCTGCTGATGTGGCGGCCTCTGCCATGCTTGCCATCAACCGGTGTGAGGAGCTGAAGAGATTAGGATGGGAGCTGATCATGCAGGTAATAAACAGCAGAGTGCATACCTGGAGGCTCGCGCGCGTGTGTGTTTTTGTGTGTGTGGATGTGTGTGTGTGTGTGTGTGTGTGTGTGTGTGTGTGTGTGTGTGTGTGTGAAGAGATTAGGATGGGAGCTGATCATGCAGGTAATAGAAAGCAGAGTGCATACCTGGAGGATCGCACGCACGCGCACGCACGCATACACACACATACATACAAACACACACACACACACGCACACATACACACACACAAACACACACACACACAAACACAAACACACACACATACACATACACACATACATACACACACACATACACACACATACATACACACACACACGTAACAAGCGCAATAACAATGCATTCAACCCAGAAGAGAGCAAGACACGTCGGCACGTCATGTTGCATCCACTGATTCAACTTGCTTTGTATGTGCAGGTGCACGATGAGGTCATTCTAGAGGGCCCCAAGGAGAGTGCAAAAGAGGCACAGGACTTGGTGGTAAAACACATGAACCACCCATGGGAGTGGGCTGCAGATGGGGAACCGGTGCGTTAGCCATGATTGATCTCAACTTCACAATGATTGGTCTCAACCACCCAATGATTGATCTCAACCACCCATGGGAGTGGGCTGCAGATGGGGAACCGGTGCGATAGCCATGATTGATCTCAGGCTGTCAGGTTGTCAGGTGTAGTTAATTGAATCACCATGTCGAGAGGCAAAAGGTCCTTGTTGGTGAAGCACATGAACCACCCTTGGTGTGGGCTGGGTATGTACACCGGGAATTAGAAAATAAACCGGTGTGTACTCAATAAAGCATGTGTACAGTAAAAGTGTGTCACCATGTTAAGAGACAAAAAAAAGGGCCCTGGTGGGGCTAACCCTGCAAAAGCCCACACACCCTCCATTGTACTTACCCTCTAATGCATGCTCTCACACACACATGCCCTTCCCTTACTTGCATAAACACACACACACACACACACACACACACACACACACACACACACACACACACACACACACGTGCAGCCAAGGAACAAAAAGGGAGAACCCATAGAGGGGCCCCTGCGCGTGGAGCTGGCCGTGGATTCAAACACTGCTGACACTTGGTATGAGGCCAAGTAGGCGCTTCACAAGGGTTGAGTGTAGCGCAGATGTGTGTGTGGTCTTACACGGCACGCGTGTCATGTGTGTGTGATTCAAACACTGCTGACACTTGGTATGAGGCCAAGTAGGCGCTTCACAAGGGTTGAGTGTAGCGCAGGTGTGTGTGTGTGGTCTTACATGGCACGCGTGTCATGTGTGTGTGTGATTCAAACACTGCTGACACTTGGTATGAGGCCAAGTAGGCGCTTCACAAGGGTTGAGTGTAGCGCAGGTGTGTGTGTGTGGTCTTACATGGCACGCGTTTCATGTGTGTGTGTGTGATTCAAACACTGCTGACACTTGGTATGAGGCCAAGTAGGCGCTTCACAAGGGTTGAGTGTAGCGCAGGTGTGTGTGTGTGGTCTTACATGGCACGCGTTTCATGTGTGTGTGTGATTCAAGCACTGCTGATACTTGGTATGAGGCCAAGTAGGCGCTTCACAAGGGTTGAGTGTAGCGCAGGTGTGTGTGTGTGTGGTCTTACATGGCACGCGTTTCATGTGTGTGTGTGATTCAAACACTGCTGACACTTGGTATGAGGCCAAGTAGGCGCTTCACAAGGGTTGAGTGTAGCGCAGGTGTGTGTGTGGTCTTACATGGCACGCGTTTCATGTGTGTGTGTCTGGTCTTGCATGGCACGCTTGCCACATGCGTGTGTGGCTGGGTGAGCAGAGTGTATGAGTGCCCCACTATGAGTGCCACTCACACTTGTAGATGACCCACCTTCCAGTGCTGATGCCCGGCGTCTCTGCTGCTACTCCCTATGTGTTTGCTGTAAGGGAGGCTGGTATGGCAGCTGAGCGTGGCAAACAAGCACAGCACCTAAGCGTTGTGTGGGCAAGATCGAATGACGACTAGTCCTGAACGTAATGGTCAGGCGTATGCTGTGCATGTAAGAGTGTGTGCATGTAAGAGTACGTGCAGGTGTGAATAAGCGTAGCAAAAACATTTTACCGCAATGCAAGGCAAAGCACAATCTTCCTGCTCTGCTAACATTCTGCCTGGCTGAGAGTGTGTGTGAGAGTGTGTGGTGATGCCTGCTGACCATCTCCTCTTCGATGGAGCATCACGCTGTGTGCGTGTGTGGGTGTGGGTGTGGGTGTGGGTGTGGGTGTGGGTGTGGGTGTGGGTGTGGGTGTGGGTGTGGGTGTGGGTGTGGGTGTGGGTGTGGGTGTGGGTGTGGGTGGATGTTGTCACCTGCATGGTACACCCTTCTTTCTCCTCTGCAGCGCTGCTTTCGCTTTAAGTTTTGAGCAACAGCTTTCACTTAATGTAACATGTTTTTTTTTAGGGGATAGGGCTCTGGATTTATGATGAGCACCTGCCATCATCTTAGCATAGTTTAGTTTCTTGCTTGGGGCGGCCTCTGGCTTTGTTTTGAGTGCCTGCCATCATGCTAGCATAGTTTTTGGGGGGGGTTCGGCTCTGGCTTTATTTCGGGCATCACCTAACTATAAGGGAAGGCACGCTATGAGGAATACACTGCCGATTTTAACTTGCATGTTGTCTTGACAGATGTGTATGTGTGTGTAGCTTTAAACTGCAAGGGAAGACGCGGCTATGACGAACGTACTGCTGACCTTAAGTCGCGTGTTGTCTTAACATATGTGTGTGTACGCGTGTGTCGTTTTGCCTGACTAGACACCTGACCCTTCTACAATGGCTCCTACGTACGTTCGATGGCTGTGGAAGATCACTAGTGCTGTGACATGTATGCGGCCTTCTCCCATAATACACATGCTGACTGTCAATCACGGATGCTGGAGTCTTATCTTTTCCAACTTCAAGTACACACCTTGAGTTTATTGTGTGTTAGTGGTGGTGCAGGCTCCAATAGCTGACAGAGTTTGATTCTTATCAATTACCCTTTGACCCTCCCCAAACAAACAGTTCGTTTTTTTTGCCAGCTCATAACATGACTGAATAGTTTGACTGTGATTTGGTACCTGAGTTTATTTTAAATAGCTGCAGAAATCTAATGGCGCCCTGCAACAGACTTGACTTCTTTCTATTTTAAAAGTCTCACCTCACAGGCTAAAAAAAAGAAACGAAAAAACTACGCAGGCAGTGAAAATCACTTCCCACATTGATTAAGGAAAAGAAAGCCATTTGGCCACAATGGTCTGGCCTTACGCCAAAAGTTGTTATTTAGCTGATCGGCGGCTGGCTGGTCTTGGCCAGCCACAATTTCAGCTCGAGGTTGTAAACAATAAGATGACATTCTTCCTCTTGCTTACAACTTCAAGATATTAATAAATCAAAAGTAACCCCTTGTTCTGGTCATGTTCATCGTTCCTATGACACTGGTCACATTTGCAAGGACTGCCAACCAACGTTGCTGCCTCCACCTTCACATCATGCACACGCAAGCAGGACTTGCTGACATTGCGCGTAACATGTTTGGACAGATGGAGATACCTTGGTACAGTAGTCCACGATTTATAAGGACATAAGTTGTCAATGTTATTTTGCTTATTATCGTGCGCCAATTCAGATTCTGTTCCAGCTTATGTATCCACCAAACTACTGGAGGCGGAATTAAATCTTGTACCACAAGGAAGTCAACTGACTCCAAGACCATGCTCATGATTAGATTAGATTACAAAGGACCGGCAGCCACTACGTTGGGCTGATGGGTCTGGTGCTGGTATCTTCGAGCACACCAAAACAGACTCTAAAGGAAAATGGTATCGTTTCTATGCTGTGCCTCCCACTACCAAATTGAACAGAAGGCAATTTCTAATAAACATACAAGGCATTGAGCAGGTCTCCAGATAAACTACCGCGACACCCATTTTTGAATTGTATCGTGCTCTCCTAAGCAACAAGACAGCGCACACACTTTGCCGTGCTGCCCTCAGCACAAAGGAAACAACCACCTTTAACTCTCTCAGGTTAGCATTTTCCAGTTGCGTCACGGCCCTTTTTTGTTTGGTTTGTTTTGAGGTATACCTCGTTCTCATAGGTTGAGCAGCCATTCCAGGTTAAATGCCTATGTAATCCAAACTAAACTAAACTAAACAACCACATTTTACTCCTCCCTCGTTGGCATTGTAGGCAGTTGTGAGAAAATGGTACAACAAGGTATTTTACGCACTTCCCCTATCCAACAAGCTTGGAGGCACATGAACAACATAAGCAGCTAGGGCTCGGACACCGCAAAAACCTTCACACCATGCATCCTGCTAGGCGCAACAGACACCACCTACAGCAGCAACACAAGGAGCTCGCTCCACAGCCTCGGAGTTGCTGGTCTACATGCCAAAGCACTCATGAAGAAATTGCCGCAACAAAAATCATGCAGATGAGGCGAGACATTGAACACAATCCCCACAAATATCTGAGCAATACTCCTGATGGTATGCCTCCCAACCACCTGACCCCCACTGAAAAACTCCACTTAGTTTATTCTCCAGGTAGGATGTTGTGTGCCTTTTCATCCATTGGGTGGTGCTGATCACAAAACAACATCCTGTCCTGATCCATGCCGGTAGTGTTTACAATATCTGTGTTCTTCTTTTCTTGTTTCTTTTCTTGTTCAAACACTGATCACAAAACAACATCCTACCCTGATCCATGCCGGTAGTGTTTACAATATCTGCGTTCTTCTTTTCTTGTTTCTTTACTTGTTCAAATACAAGTTATTGAGGAACTGTTAGCCTGTTAGCCTACTATTGATCTCAATCGGTTTGTTGTGGACCTCAGTGACAGGCATTTATTAGAGTTTGAGGCACCTTTTTCTGATGGTCACCCACAAGAGCTTCACGGAAGGCACAGAAAAGACAGAAGCTGCTGCTGGTATTGACAATGCAGCCACACGGGGACAGAAAGCAAACACTTGTCACGACCAATTGGTGGCAGTGACGAATCGCTTGATTTTATCAACTTGCGGACTTGCGGTGACAGTAATTCGCTATGACAAACTGCTAAGGTTGCAATAACAACTAAGGTTGCAATAACCAATGGCCTCCCCCTCGCCACCCATGTCCTTTCTCCGTCCATGGCACCATTGTCGCCGTAACCACTCTCATTCTGCATAGAAAACCAGGGACCCTTGCCGTAGGTGATGATTTTTTCAGGTGGTTGATCATCATCATCATCATAACCGTGTGCCACGACAACCCCTGCCGGTTCAAACCGAAAACAATGCCTGCCACGTGAGCAGCCCTAAAATCCGGCGGCCGTCATACATATAATCAGGCAAGGACTCATACTTCTTGACTAAAGGCCTTCCTTGTAAACCTTGTATCCCAATGCCTGCCACATGCGCAGCCCCAAAATTGGCAGATGCACATTACTGCGGTCGTACAATGTACACACGTGAGGGCTCCCGCGAAGAGTTGGTGTACGTGTCGACCAACAAGTAGGTGTACTGCCACGCTTTGGTCGTGGGGTCTTTATACATGTCCGCATTCACTAGACCGGTTCCGCTGGGTCCGCGCATATAAAATTGTATCTGCGGCCATAAGTGGAAAAGGAAAAAGTGTTTAGACACATAGAATTGTAGCTGCGATTGTGCGTGGAAGAGAAAAACGTTTTAGGCACGTAGAATTGCAGCCGTGACCACGCGTGCAATGGTAAGAATGTGGTAAGACACGTAGAATTGTAGCTGCGACCACACACACATCATAAACACAAGGAGCGAGGATTGACCTATAGGCCTGGTGCAGGCAATCAAGCAGTCCCGTTTCCATCTCAAACTGGCTGCAAAACCACTATCGGCGGGACTTTTTCCTTCCCAAGAATTGAGAGCACGTGTATGAGAAATCACGTGCGCGCACGATCAGGGAAATTGAGGGCAGTACATCTGACTGATGTTGACACAGAAATTCTCTGTATTCCGTAGGCAGATGCTGCAGTCTGTGCATGTGATAATGCATCTTTGTTTACGCGTCTGTACCCTATGCCTTCCTCAGGCACCCATACGTATGAACTCATACTTGTGGCACACTGCCTCAGGCGCCCATACGTATGCACTCGTACTTGTGACTTGTAACACACTTCTTCAGGCGCCCATACGCTTTTGACACGCTTCCTCAGGCGCCCATACGTATGCACTCATACTTGTGACACACTGCCTCAGGCATTCATACGCATGCACTCATTCTTGTGGCACACTGCCTCAGGCACTCATACGCTTTTGACACACTTTCTTAGGCACCCATACGTATGCACTCATACTTGTGGCACACTGCCTCAGGCGCCCATACGAACGCACTCATACTAGTGACTTATGACACACTTCTTCAGGCGCCCATACGCATGCACTCATACTCGTGACTTGTGACACACGTCTTCAGCCGCCCATACACATGCACTCATACTTGTGACACACTTCCTTAGGCACCCATACGCAAGCGCTCAAACTTGTGATACACTTCCTCAGGCGCCCATACGCAGGCACTCATACTCGTGACTTGTGACACACTGCCTCAGGCGCCCATACGCATGCACTCATACTTGTGACACACTTCCTTAGGCACCCATATGCAGGCACTCATACTTGTGACACACTGCCTCAGGCACTCATACGCTTGTGACACACTTCCTTAGGCACCCATACGCATGCACTCAAACTTGTGACACACTTCTTCAGGCGCTCATACGCAGGCACTCATACTTGTAGCACACTGCCTCAGGCGCTCATACGCATGCACTCATGCTTGTGACTTGTGACGCACTTCTTCAGCCGCCCATACGCATGCACTCGTACTTTGACACACATTTTAAGGCGCTCATACGCATGCACTCATACTTGTGACACACTGCCTCAGGCACTCATACGCTTGTGACACACTTCTTTAGGCACCCATACGTACGCACTCACATACTTGTGGTACACTTCTTCAGGCATTTATACGCATGCACTTATACTTGTGACACACTGCCTCAGGCATTCATACGTACGCACTCACACACTTGTGACACACTTCCTCAGGCGCCCATACGTACGCACTCACACACTTGTGACACTCTTCCTCAGGCATTCATACGTACGCACTCACACACTTGGGACACACTTCTTCAGGCGCTCATACGTACGCACTCACACACTTGTGACACACTTCCACAGAGGCATTCATACGTACGCACTCACACACTTGTGACACCCTTCCTCAGGCATTCATATGTACGCACTCACACACTTGGGACACACTTCCTCAGGCATTCATACGTACGCACTCACACACTTGGGATACACTGCCTCAGGCATTCATACATACGCACTCACACACATGTGACACACTTCCTCAGGCATTCATACGTACGCACTCACACACTTGTGACACACTTCCTCAGGCATTCATATGTACGCACTCACACACATGTGACACACTTCCTCAGGCCCTCAGGCGCTAATACGTACGCACTCACACACTTGGGACACACTTCCTCAGGCATTCATACGTACGCACTCACACACTTGGGACACACTGCCTCAGGCATTCATACGTACGCACTCACACACTTGGGACACACTTCCTCAGGCATTCATACGTACGCACTCACACACTTGTGACACTCTTCCTCAGGCATTCATACGTACGCACTCACACACTTGGGACACACTTCCTCAGGCACTCATACGTACGCACTCACACACTTGGGACACACTTCCACAGAGGCATTCATACGTACGCACTCACACACTTGTGACACACTTCCACAGAGGCATTCATACCATCTAGACCTGAGACTCTCTTGTTATAGCTTATACACGACAATAAAATAAAGGGGCTGGAGCAGTCGCTGCTCCAGAAAGTAATGTTTTTTTTTGCAATTGTTTTTAAGCATGAATACCTGATTATATATATCCATCTCGCATGCATTCACACACTTGTTATACGCTTACTCAGGCGTGTCTGTCCACATGTAAAACGGTTTATACACACACACACACACACACTTGTGACACACTTCCTCAGAGGCATTCATATGTACGCACTCACACACTTATTATACGCTTACTCAGGCGTGTCTGTCCAGGTGGCCTGTTTATGGCTTATCCCTTCCCTCCACATGTATGTGTGTGTGTGTGTGTGCGCGTGTGTGTGTGTGCGTGTGTGTGTAAACCGTTTCACACCTCCATCCCAAACATACCCGTGCGTGCTCCACACCGTTGGCGTCTTGGTAGATTTGGTGAGGGATCTGCTGGCGCCCTACCCTGCTCTGGCTGTTGCTGCCCCACGCTGCGAGCAGGCACAAATAAGAGTGCTGACATTGATAGATGTGTAGATCAGATGTGGGTTTGGTGGGGGGTCTACTGGCGCCGTCCCTGCTCTGGCTGTTGCTGCCCTAAGCTGCGAGCAGGCACAAAGAAGGCATGCATTTGTGCTTGTGCTTGTTTGGCTTTGGAACATGGACGCGAGATTCAGGAGTTGCTGCAGCTCCTTCCCTTGGGCCTACTCAGTCTTCTATGGTGAAGGCAGGGCCTACTCAGTCTTCTATGGTGAAGGCAGGGCCTACTCAGTCTGCTATGGTGAAGGCAGGGCCTACTCAGTCTTCTATGGTGAAGGCAGGGCATATTCAGTCTTCTATGGTGAAGGCAGGGCCTACTCAGTCTGCTATGGTGAAGGCAGGGCATATTCAGTCTTCTATGGTGAAGGCAGGGCATATTCAGTCTGCTATGGTGAAGGCAGGGCATATTCAGTCTGCTATGGTGATTTCCGTGCCAAAACAACAGTATATACACCGTATGTGAATAAGGTTCTGGCCAGCCCTAAACATACGTTTGTGAGGAGTAAAACGTACACCTCACAAACACAGGTAGTAATCACAGTGTCATCTACACATCCACACAATAACAAAAATGCATGCTGCCCTCCCCCCACCCTCGCCCCCCCCAGAACACACCCACACCCACACCCAACCCACACCCACACCCACACCCACACCCACACCCACACCCACACCCACACCCACACCCACACCCACACCCACACCCACACCCACACCAACACCCACA
>Ga0307942_1004315_pt1 | contig 11358 bp, 8 predicted proteins | sample OrgLakmetagen175_FD_201846 | JGI IMG/M metagenome (GOLD analysis project Ga0307942, IMG submission 201846) | Saline water microbial communities from Organic Lake, Antarctica - #175 | ecosystem: Environmental > Aquatic > Non-marine Saline and Alkaline > Saline | place: Antarctica: Organic Lake...
TTTGGACCCCCCGTCCACTAGTTTTTTAAAACTACCCTCCTGGTTGATGGGTAATAAGTTGTCTGCCTATGAACACAAACTTGAGCACCCTCCTCAGTTTGGGTCGCGGCGTGACCAGATTCCCTCATGTGTTTCAGTGCAGTTTGGTTGGTGGGGTGAAAAATTCAAACGACTCTGCTAGCTTCTTTGTGACAGAGCGTCTGCTCAGTGGGTGGGCGGAACTTGCTGCACTGCCAGTGAAACGGCGTAAGCCGACATAAAAAATGATAAGATCGGGCAACCTCGTATTTTGGAATTTCCTAGATTAATTGAATCTCATAAATACTCTCGTTTTGGGTCAGTAGTCATTCTCATTAATTTCGTTCAAAGACGCTACAGAGCCTCGATACTCTGGAGGTTTTATCGCTTCCTGACCCTGTTACAGCCAGCATCACAGTTCAACTTTTGCAGCATTGCATTGTCATGGCGGGTTGCTTAGCACAAACACTGCTTGTGCTTGCGTCCAAATACAAGTGCACCGCACCACAAACACATGGCAGCATACCCCCCACCAATACGCGCACACACACATACACATACACACACACTCACACAGGATCCCAGATAACCAGTACCAAATGCAGACGCTTATGTCCCAAAAGTACCCCCGCTGGTGGCTCCAGAGTTTTTTGGCAGGCACGTTTGTAAGATTGTGTGTGTGCCTGTTTATAGAAACATTGTTGTGTATGTATGTGTTTGCGTGTGCGTGTGCGTGTGCGTGTGCGTGTGCGTGTGCGTGTGCGTGTGCGTGTGCGTGTGCGTGTGCGTGCGTGGTGGCACTATTATTTATTGGCAGGCACATGTGCAAGTGTGAGTGCGAGTGCGCCTGTGTTAGTTTGTATAGAATAGAAAGTTTGGGGGTTTAAACAATGATTTATATTTTCTTATCCTTGCTGTGCTGTACAGCAATTTCCAATGCTGTGCAGCGATTTCCTTTCGGGCTATGCTTTCCTATTTCTTGTGTGCTGCTTGTGCAATGCAATGCAACGCTGCTGCTGTCACTTTCTCCCTTTTAGAAACATTGTGCATCCTGCTATCTTTCAAGGAGGATAGAACAACTCAGGCACAACATGTCATAGGTACCACCTCAAGCATCAGGATTTGGTAGAATGAGCTTATATATTATATATATAACAAATGTAGACGAGAACGACGTAATTAAATATCAATGTGTACTTACAATTTTCATAGTCATGACATTACTGTGTAACTGGTCGTATGGCATTACTGTGTAACCGGTCGTATGACATTACTGTGTAACCGGTCGTATGACACTACTGTGTAACCGGTCGTATGATATTACTGTGTAACCGGTCGTATGACATTACTGTGTAACCGGTCGTATACCACATCTGGGATGCCAGCCAGGACTGTGCATGACTGTGCACTTAATGATTCTCTGCTAGCTAGTATAATCTGTATGCGTATGGATATAGCCAAACCATGTCTCTTGCAACATGTGGGCGTGTCCAGACCGGCGCTGGAAGGTAACCCACGGGCCATTGCACGCTCAACTGTCATCGATTGCAGGAATTTCAGCCTGTTGCACTTGTGTGTGATTCACAGGCGTGTCTGTTGCACTTGTGTGTGATTCACAGGCGTGTCTGTTCGCTTGTGTGTGATTCGCAGGCGTGCCTGTTGCGATTGTGTGTGATTCACAGGCGTGTCTGTTGCACTTGTGTGTGATTCGCAGGCGTGTCTGTTTGCTTGTGTGTGATTCACAGGCGTGTCTGTTTGCTTGTGTGTGATTCACAGGCGTGTCTGTTTGCTTGTGTGTGATTCACAGGCGTGTCTGTTTGCTTGTGTGTGATTCACAGGCGTGTCTGTTGCACTTGTGTGTGATTCACAGGCGTGTCTGTTCGCTTGTATGTGATTCGCAGGCGCGTCTGTTGCACTTGTGTGTGATTCACAGGCGTGTCTGTTCGCTTGTATGTGATTCGCAGGCGTGTCTGTTGCACTTGTGTGTGATTCGCAGGCGTGTCTGTTCGCTTGTGTGTGATTCACAGGCGTGTCTGTTGCACTTGTGTGTGATTCACAGGAGTGTCTGAGCTGGTATTGGGAGGGCGAGACAAGCATGGAACCTTGAAAGAGGTGAGGCGGGCGCGGGAAAGGATTGAGGTACTGACTTGTGCTTGGAAGCAGTGTTTCCAAGAAGCATTTCTCTCCAGTTGGATTACGAGAAGTGGCAAAAGGGCGTCCAAGATCTATCAAGACGCGCATAATTTTATTTTGCTTGCATCGTGCGATGCATAGGGCTCTTTAATATTACCAAGGAGAACACATCAACTCAGAGAAACCGGAGAAACGGGAGAAAACTAAGGACTAAAATATAGAAAAGAGGTGAGGGAGGGGGGGAAGTATGCTAAAGAGAGAGTTGTGTTCTCCAAGGAATAAAAAGAATGGAGAAAACCAGAAAGTGAGGACATCTCACTTCATGCTACACTACAAGAACCTGAGTTCGGGTGTTTCACACTGAACTCATAAGTTCTAAGCAGAATAAGCGTGAACCTAGCGGACAGAGCACACATACACCTAAAGGTATAGCACACATACACCTATAGGTAAAGCACGCATACATCTATAGGTATAGCACACATACACCTAAGGAGAGCAAACATACACCAAGGGAGAGCACACATACACCTATAGGTATAGCACACATACCCCCATAGGAATAGCACACATACACCTATAGGTATCTATAGGTATAGCATGCATGCACCTACCAACCAGGTACAGCGCACACATATTCAGCCAGGTAGAGCACACATTTAATTAAGCAAAATACGCAGAGCACACACAGACCTTGAACATGTAGAGCACACATAGATTTAGGTAGGACATGCATACACCTAGACGTGAAAATTGGCCTTAAAGCATGCATGTTACATTTACAATTTAATGCATATTACATTTGCAATTGAATGCTCATTATATTTACAAATTATTTACAAGCTTGCTCGGTTGGGCTGAGTTGCAGCACCATGACCGGAGGAAAGGCATGTGCTTGGCAGAGTTAATGGTGGATGAGATGTATGGTACTCGGTACCATAGTGGCTCCTGTTTTGTCTTACGGCCTACGTAGTTGTTTCCTTTCTTATTTCAGCATGGTCTCGACAATATGGGCCACCATTATGGCCACAGAAAAGGGAGGGGGGCTCGTCTGGTGTACCGTGCTTTGTGGCAGTTGAAATAACGTGACTGAGTGGGACATTACGTTGATCTTAGCTTAGATTTTAATTACAACCGGGATGGTGCTTCACTTACTCCACCCACTGCGCCTTCTTTGCATTCAATGCAGGCCCTGATCACGCTTATCCACAAAAAATCCCCAAAACTACATAAATCAAATATCAATTGCATGGCTGGGTGTGCTGGCCCTCTGTGCTTTTTCTTGATCCATTCAGATCAAGAAATTTTATTGCAGGATGTGATCAGGAGGATGTGATTAAGAGGATGTGATCAAGAGGATGTGATCACGTCTGTGCGCTCCTGTAATTGTGCAAGACTATAGTTGTATGACCACAATCAATGATTGCTGATTGTCTTTAGGTTGGTCAAAGTTTACAGACCCCCAAAATGTCACTGCTTCCTTTGCAGTATGAGGCGACGTTGGGTGGCACAAGCATTCACAAGTTATTGTTTGAGTTGAACGGTTATGGATTAACCGAGGAGATCAACAAGGTGGATGAACCAAGTACATGGTTGTGAAATTAATATTTGCTAGACGCACTCTACACATTGCAGGTGAAGCGCATCCCAGTGCAGAGCCTTCCCAGCTCAGCTGCTGCAGCTGGATTCAGCTGGGTGAGTGTGTGTGTGTGTGTGTGTGTGTGTGTGTGTGTGTGTGTGTGTGTGTGTGTGTGTGTGTGTGTGTGTGTGTGTGTGTGTGTGTTCGTGTGTGAACATGAGTGAGTGTTACCCTTTGTAAACATTTTTCTAAAACCTTACATAAGAAACACCAAGGTGTGCTGCTATGGCCGACCCTGTGGTCTTGTGCTCTTGCCTGTGCAGGACGCATGGAAGCTGATGCGCTTCGGAGAGGACTGTTTGAGCTGGATGCAGTCAGTAGGAAGGTAAGCATGGAGTGTAAGCTGATGAAGGTAACGTTGGGGGTAGGAAATAGCCTAGGAGCAAATCAAGCGTGGTGACATGCAAGTCAATTGCCTTTTTTGCTGTAGCGTCTGCCATGATACAGGTTGGGAGAAAAGTGAGTCCATGTGCCACAAAGTGATGCAAATTTAGGTGGTTTGGAATTAGTTTAAGACAAGTTTTTTCCTGGCATGATTGCTCTTTTTTTAGCCATGTGTCCTGTGGTACTGGATGATGAGGTAAATGAAGAAGACAGAAAGAGGAGATCCCTGCATCTGAGGAGTTAGCACCCTTCATTATTGACAAGCAACCGGCGACTGAATTCCATGATGGAGAAGAGCACACGCACAACATGTACGCACATTTACGCACACAATTGTATTGAGTTCCTCAAATTTTAGGGTTGTAATGTATAGGCAGCAATTGCCATTCACAAGTTGCTGCTTTTTGTGACCGTCCTGTTGCTACCGGCCATGCATGGACGAAAGTGAAACTGTACCTGATCCTGTCCCCAAAGTTAGGTGGCATCTTTGCTTGCACACAGTTTATTTTTTATGCTGCCAGGTCCAGCTCGTAATAAGGAAAGACGCAGAGCTAGTGATTATACAAGTAGTCTACTCACGAATGGGCATCTTGTAGTTTGTTTGCTGTGAAAATGAAACAAAAAAACAAAGGCAACACAGGCAGTAAAAATGTGCTGATCATATGGGCATGCCTGCACTTCCTTACACCCGTGCAGATCGCACCCTGGTCAAGCATTACGCTTTGAGTACCAGCCTCAGCAGAGGCGTGTCCTCTTCAGTCGCCTACAGGAAAGTGACCTCCCAAAGCGCTTAAATGATATACTTTCAGATGCAGCATGAATAGCAAGACAGGATTGCATGTCGTTTGTCGCCCGGATGTGCCAACTGTTTCCCTCTGAGGCCGCGGTTCTACTTCAAATTAAAACTATAATTGTGTGAAAATGCAATTTTCTGCCCAGATGATTGTGCATCGTTAATGAAGGTATTGTTACATGAGACGTCGAAGTAGGCCTACTGATGCAGAGGGCCCTCGGCACAGCGTGAAGTTTAGGTGCCAACTTCTGGTTATAGGCGATAAATTGTTGCGTTTGCTAGAAGATTCAAGCAAGGTGTTTACTATTTTGCATGCAGGTAATATTTTTCTTACGACCTTACCCTCCTGCTTCCTTTTTCTCCCAGCCTGCCTTTTGTGCTCCCTTATGTTAGTTTGTTCTCTCGTTTTTGTCCGCGGAATATTAGAGTTTTCTTTTGCTCTATGTAAAAACCAAAATCAATATGTCATGCTAAATCAATGGCATGGACGAATCGTGTAATTTCCCCTGGATTTATAATGTGAGCAACAGTTTTATGGTTATTTGGTTGTTTGGCCAGTTTAGATGGTCCTCTTGTAACAAACTCGCTCTTTTCTCAGACTTGTCTGAGCCATCTCCTCTTGGGCGATGCTTGAGCCGTCGCTTCCTTCTTGCGTGGAGAGGGAGGAGACGTTAAACACACCTTTAGGGGGGGGCTTGGCAGAATATCAAAATCAAAGCAAGGCACATGCTGCTGTTTACAATTCCCCCCTCTTCGTAATGGCTCATTTTCATTTAGCACAGTACGTCTTTAGCTCTCCTTGCTCTGGAGTTTGTAGATGTTTTTGCATTGTGTTCACAGAGGTTTGCAATTAATAATGTCTAATCGCCCTTCGTATACCTTAACACGTATGCTTGGCCACATACTACACAAAGCAGCGCCATTAACACGATACCTAACACACAGGTGGCCCTCCTCTCATTTCATTCTCGTTTATCGTGTACTGCAATGGTTACAATGAAGGGTGACCTTCAGCCAGGTTGGCTGCTGGTCTTGGCCAGCCATAAACAAATTCATAAGCTCAGAAGGAAAGAGAAGAAGTCTAGTGTTCTGCTGAGGAAGGAACTTAAAAAGTTGATTGTTAACCAGTTGCAGCAAAAAGGGTTGGGCTGCTGAAAAGTCCTCGTGAAGATGTGGCTGCCACGATTGTTCTAGAGAGTTCCGCGTGTGAAGAGTCTGAGTTGTGCGCATCTCCAGGAGTGACTAGTGCTTTCCTTATAGTTCCTGTCTTGGGACCCAGAAGTAGCCCCGTGATGTCCTGTATTCTTGCCTGAGCTGTGTCATGAGCTTTTCCTGGATGGTCCCTTAGTTGAACTGAGCGCTTTGGTTGCCTGCTTAGTGTGCTTCCCTCTGGACTTGTTCTCACACTTCTGCGTGACTCAATCTTGAATTTTATCCTGAGTGCCCTTTCCCTCTTTCTGTGTGCTTTCCTGAGATACTCTGCAGCTTTCTGTTCACTCAGTCAGGCTGGCACTGCTTGATTACATGTTTTTTTGGCGCTGATGATGAGAAAACAATTGCTTGATCTATTTGCAAGTCTTTTTGTTCTTGTATTGTATAACAACCTTACATACGTTTTACTGTGCTACTGTGCACGTACGCATATCATGATTTCAGCGTTTTCAATGAGCAGCCAAGCAGGCGAACTTTTTGACTGATGGCTTGTAACACCCTAAAAAGTCCTCAAAAAAAGGTGTTAACAAAAAGGAGAAATATTTCCTCAGCTCACAAACCCGATGGTCTTGGCAAAAAAAAAGAGCATGCAAGCACCTCGTTCTGAACATGTTCATCTTCACCAGGACGCTGGTCATATACGGAAGAACCACCTTCAAGCCACGCTGATGCCTCATCTTCCAAAGTATGCGCACGCAAGCATCTTTTGTACTACTACACCAAGCCCTTTAAGATATTACTTGGAGGTTGATCCCACCATTTAATGCTAGGTTGTTGACATATGTCTGAATATTTATCAGCATCCTCATCTCCCCCCATCACAACTGAATTCAGAGACCTTGTTGGTTAGCTTTTGCTCTTTACTAGCCTAGTACTGAGTAAGAGGTCTCACTGAGCGACCCACACGAGCACCCATCACTATACTAGCCTAGTACTAAGAGGCCTTACTGAGCGACCCCACATAAGTACTCATCACTATACCAAAGGCGGTCCTGCCTACAAATTAAATAGAATGGGTGCGTCTAATAGTGCTGCGTCATAGTTTTTGGGGCAATTTGCTGGAATGTTACACTGCACTGGTGCTAATACATATATTAAAAGGAAAAATACAAGAAATAAAGAGAGCTAAAAAATATTTTCTTATCAAAAGGAAACCGAAGAATGAGAGAAAAAGATGTTTGGACTATTTAGAAAGAAAAGGCAGCTGCAAAAATGGAAAGCAAGCTCAAACAATGAGCCAAACACACGTACTAGGAACTACACGCCCCGGAAGGACACACGGCAGCTGGACTAAGTTACAAAAATTTGCATGGATAATACACATTTGCAGATTTTATACACAATCATAATTGCAGGCAGGCAGAAGATGCACACAAGGAGCAAAAGCAAAAATATACGCAGAATCAGACACGTTCCCGGAATCACTAGGTAATCTTCCAAGACCACATTCACCTAAAAAAAGGCGAATCGACACGCACTCCAACAATGTCAAAGTACAAACTTCTAACATCACTTACTTTGCCACACACAAACATACACTCACAACAGTACACACCCCACAGACGTTCATACACACGCAATACACACTCACAATACCAGGCTCACAATACAAACTCACACACAAAATCTCAGTGGCCCTACGCCAGCCATCTCATCAGCAGCTGATCTTGGCACGGAAGTGAGTGCCTGCACCATTCTGCGCAATCTTGTCAGCACATAGCAAGCGGAGGCGCTCGGGTGTGGCTGGGGCATCCAGCTGCACATAACCTGACAGACCTGTGTGCGTATACGTGTGAGTATGTGTGTGTGTATGTGTGTGTTTAGGTGAGCTGTTAGTGTTTTGTGGAGTACGAAAGTATTCTTGAAAGTACACACATCTCTTGAGCAGATAGAAACAGGAATGTTAAAAAAGGAACATATTTGTATACATGTGCATAACCCTTAAACCGTCAAATTTAAGCACTGTGTGTTTCCTTCTCTTCCCCTCATCAAACTCAACAAAACAGAAACCCACTGCCCCCCCCACACACCTGCGTCCCTGCGTGCAGCATACACAGCATCCTTCAAAGCGAAGAACACAGAGGCACCCAAATGGAAGGGCGGCTCTCCCACGGCTTTGGAGGAGTGCACAGCTCGCACATTGGGGGCATCTTGCAGCAACGACACTCGGAAGTCAATGGGGATGTCATTGGCAGAAGGGATCTTGTATGTGCCGGGGCCCTGTGTGTGTATGTATGTGTGTGTATGTGTGTGTGTGTGTGTGTGTGTGTGTGAGAGTGTGTGTGCGTGTGTAACATGTGTGTGCGTGTACTAGAGTTGAAGCAGTGAAACTTCAGGACAAGAGGTCTAAACGTGAGTGTGCTAGCAATTGAAGGTCTGAGCACACCCCCACCCACCCACACACACTGCCATAGATTCACATGTACTTGCACATATGCGCACACACACACACACGCACACCCACCCACCTTTGTCTGCAGGTGTCCAGGCCTGACCCATGGGTGCTCTTTGTCTCCCCACTGCAGTTCTTCTAAGCACAGCCAGCCCATGCCTTGCACAAAACCGCCCTCGACCTGTGTGTTTGTGTGTTGTAACATGTGTGTGTGTGTTTGTGTGTGTGTGCGTGTGTGTGTGCGTGTGTGCGTGTGTGCGTGTGTGTGTGTGTGTGTGTGTGCGTGCGTGCGTGTGTGCGTGTGTGCGTGTGTGTGTGTGTGTGTATGTGTGTGTGTGTGTGTTTGACGTCTTCACAGACTTCCTGCTGCGTAAGAAACCTCAACGCAAAATAAAAAATCCCGGCATCCTTCAAAAAATGCTTTCAGCAAGCTAGTGCTGCATCACTCCAGCTAGTTATGTTATGCCTCAGCACATCAGCCTGGAAAAGCTGAAGGCTTCAGGGCGACATAAAGAACGCAATAACGAGTTGCCAGAAAGCTACATATGCACTACCTCGACCGTCCCAAACCTCATTACCAAATGTAGTGTAACAGAAGCACAAGGCCAAAAGGACTGAACCAGTTCCGGTGGTTGGATACCACTGTGGCACCTTCCTAATCCTTTTATGAGGAACGGGGGGACTTGCACCCCATCCTAGTGGCCTCTTTGCGCACTCTGCACACTTGCAACTTTAACGTTGCACTGGAGAAAGTAACGCTGAGTCATCGATGCGCACCTGTCCGATGTCAATGGCAGGGTTGATGGGATTGCCCACGTCCATGACGATGTCTGTGCGAAGAACCTGCATGTCCCCCGTGAGCACATCCAACTCCACCTCTGAAGCCGCAGATCCCTGTGTGTGTATGTTTGTGTGTGAATGTGAATGTGTGCGTGTGTGTGTGTGTGTGTGTGAGAATGTGTGTGTGTGTGTGTGCGTGTGTGCGTGTGTGTGTGAGAGAGAATGTGTGACTGTGATACATACACATTGCTCTGGATTATACATCAAATTTTTATAATATGACAGCAAATGCGCAAGGCACAAGAGTCGTCCTGAGGCCTCAATAGTGCAATGGTGCACAGAGTATGATGAAAAGGAAGAAACAAGTTGAACGTTGAAATGGATCCATTGGGAGTGACTTACAAAGCAAAAGTAGTTGAAGGGGCGGTTGCCGCCAAAGCCGGTGATGTCTGGGGTGATGTAGAAGCCATGCGCGCTGAGGTCCACACGATCAAGGTATGCTGCATTGACGACCTCCTTCCATGCCTTGCCTGCAAGGAGCATGTATGTGTGTGTGTGCGTGTGTGTGTATGTGTGTGTGTGTGTGCATGTGTGCGCATGTATGGGTCATGTGGGTCAGCCCTAGTTATAACGTGGTCATTTTTACAACACACATTGTCCTTGGTGGTCAGCCTTGATTGTTGTTGAGAGTTTTTCCAGGCTCACACAACCAAGGCTGACCACCAAGGACGACATGTGGTATAAAAATGACCACCCACAGCGAAGCCGCAAGGAGGCGCTGGTGCGTTTCTATCTCACAATTCACGTGCGTACTCATGTGCCCATCTGTTCAGAGTTGCTGCTGAACATCAAGACTGTGAAATTGCCTAGCCCTGATTTTGAATCTCCAGCTGTCTTTTGGAGCCTTCTTATGATGGTTTTGTGCTTCCAACAACTGTGTATTATCTTGTATTTTCCCCCAGAGGCCTCCAGGATGTGTGATCTATTATCTAATTCCCTTTCTTCCTTCCATCTTTCCCCCAAAGGACTTCACGTTTTTTTACCTTTCCCTGAATTCATACCTTGCATCTTTTCCCTGAAGGGCTGCAAGCGTTCGTTGATCTGCCGGCAGGCATCCAGCACCGCACCCCCATACATGTCAGAGGATGCACTGGCAGCGGTGGGTGAGGAGTTTGGCACCTGTGTGTATGTGTGTGTGTGTGTATGTGTGTGTATGTGTGTGTAAGTGCTTCCCCAAGCGCTGGCCACAAGCATTGGTTGAGCTCACGTAGGAGGGCATTAAGCCCTTAGCATCAAATGGCTCAGGAGTGTATGTTTGGGCGATTTGAGTGACTGCGATTGGCTCGCTACACTCTGTAAGAGTGAGACATGTACATACAATACGTCATCGTGCATGACTGGTGACCTTCTGTGCGGAGATTGTTCAAGCAACGTATACCTTTATTTCTAGTGAGACTCTGTACTGTGCGCTCAACCCTCAACCCTGGCGCGTTCATTTTAGATCAACTTGCTACAGGGCAAGAAATGCCAGCCTGTTTTGCTCCAAACTCAACTGCCACTGTGCAGAGGTGTTTGGTAAGTTAGCGGGCATCTACAAAGAGCACATCTACAAAGATCAATTGCTGCTGAGTTGTAAGAATCCTATTTAATAAGCTGCGTACAGCCTGCGAGTTATCGAGCAAGCATTGTTACCAGGTTTCCTAAGAGTTGAGCACAGGTTACCAATCCTTGCAAAAAGCAAAACAAGGCAAGGCTTGGCTTTTTAAAATAAATTGCAAATTAGCGGCCTGGCTTCACACCAGTCCTGTGCACACGCACATACATACATACACACGCATCCATCCATCCATCCATCCATCCATCCATCCATTCCATCCCATCATCCATCCATCCATCCATCCATCCATCCATCCATCCATCTATCCATCCATCCATCCATCCATCCATCCATCCATCCATCCATCCATCCATCCATCCATCCATCCATCCATCCATCCATCCATCCAT
>Ga0307942_1004316_pt1 | contig 11358 bp, 11 predicted proteins | sample OrgLakmetagen175_FD_201846 | JGI IMG/M metagenome (GOLD analysis project Ga0307942, IMG submission 201846) | Saline water microbial communities from Organic Lake, Antarctica - #175 | ecosystem: Environmental > Aquatic > Non-marine Saline and Alkaline > Saline | place: Antarctica: Organic Lake...
TTTGCCGTAGGCGTGGTGTCTTTGCTTGTTAGGTTGCCTGATGTCCAGAGGTACTCTAGCCTGCCTTCTCTCTGACTCCAACTTTTAAGGTTAGGCCTTTTTCTGTCTGTTCTTCAGACACACTCTCTGTGCTCTTGCGAGCGTGGGCCAATTTCTCAGACTGTGGTTTTTCAAGGACGGTTTTTTCTGTTTAGGCAGGAGTTTTCCTTTTCCCAGTCTTATAGGTTTTTTCCTTCATTCTGTCAGGCCCTTGCTGAGGACCGTGTAACAACCCCCACCAAAAAAAAAATTATTCAAGCCTCCATGCTGTCCTTTGTGCGTTACATGTGCTAAGTAACCGATTACTCACACATTTAGACTCTACGTTTAATGACCTTCTGTACGGGAAAGGAATGTGTGTTCCATAGAATGAAGGAAGTCATAAGCATGCATGTCTGTGCTGACCGATTTGACACGGACAGAAATGCAAGCTTCAATCTCCTCTTAATAAAGTTGCAGTTGCAGCATTTTAGCTCTGTGACCACTTCACGTGACTGCCTTGCAGGGTTCTGTTCACAACCCAAGCAACACTCGTTGCCTTTGCTGTACGATGCCATGCAGCTGCATATATAATAAAGGTTCACACACACACACACACACGCACACACACACATACTCGTTGCCTTTGCTGTACAATGTCATGCAGCTGCATACATAAGCGGCAGCCCACACAAATCAGCCCAGCTGTTTCTTTTCAAACACACCTTTCCTTGAGTGCGTCTTTTCAGTCTTTCCTTGGGTGAGTATTTTCAAACACGTCTTCCTAGACTGAGCTCTTTTCAATCACACCTTGAGTGAGTGCGCATTTCAAACACACCTTTCCTTGAGTGAGTGCGCTGATGAAGCCCCATGCCACCATTGACTCCTTGGATGGCATGCCTGCTATAGCCTGGGTACACGTATGTGTGAGTAAGGTGCCATGTATTTAGCACCTTAGCACCTACAAGCCATGTGCATCCGTATCCGCGCACATCCTCGCGGACATTAACACTCGTAGCGAAGGGCAAGCTCTGGGTCTGTCTTGCCACCTTTTTCATCATCATTAGTCTTTTATTCTTTCTTTGACACTAAGTAGTGGACTGAAAAAGTGTCATCGTCTGTTCAGTCTACCTCTCTACGTACCAAGCATAGCAAGAGTTGATCATTTTAGAATGGGCTTTTGCAAGAGCATGAGAGCAAGGAAGCATTGTCACATTACTGCACAATATCTTCTTCCAATATGCATAATACATTTACACAACGGCTGACATTTGCACCAACTTCCTTAGCCAAGATCGGATCAATAACTGTGAGGATTGACGCGCACACACACACACACACACACACACCTGCTTTGCCAAGTATAGCTCAAACACCACGAGCATAGTAGGAGTCAGTGTAAGGCCCCTGAGGGCCACACGGTCGTTGTATTCGACCTGCACATGCAAATCAGGAACACAAGAGAAGATGCCCTGTCTGGACCCTGCTGCAGTCAAGACTTAATCCTGTGCCTGTGACCTTCTCGGCCTGTGATTTGCCTGTCTGCTGGCAATACGATGCAATCAAACGCTTTCGCAGCATCTCATGTTTGAAGTATATGTGTCCAGAGCGTCAGTGTATACTCTTGTAAACTTGCCCACATCATTACAAGGTGCCTGTCTGTGTGAGCGAGCATGTGTGTGCATGTACGTGCATGCACACACACATTTACTTCATTTACAAACTGCTCTAGGAAGAAAATTACAACACCATGAGCAGGGACCTACCATATGTAAAGGCATTTAGCATTTCAGCCTATTGACACGTTTGGCCTAACAGTATCAGCATTTGCCTTTAGATGTGTAGCCAAATACACACACACATACGCACACACATGCACACACACACACACACCACAAGGTTGGCCAAACTTACCATGCCTCCTCGCTTCACATCAACAGCCTTGCGTGTTGTACTGGCACCAACGAGTAAATCAGGACCTGCCTGCAACACACATGTTGAAAGAGAATTGGCCAGGATTGTACATACCATGTTCATATACGCCTTAATACACCATGTACTATAAGGCTATGAGTAAGGTTGGCCAGGGTCATACACACACATATATTTATATATATATAAACCATACACAGTGTTTATATGGTGGAATAAGCAGGAGAATCACCATGCATACGGTCATGTATGGTGCATGGTGTATTCATACAGTTATGGCCATCCCTAACCCTAAACCCTGACCCTAAACCCTAACCCTAAACCCTAACCCCTAACCCCTAACCCCTAAGGGCACGCTCTCAAACTTTGGTGGTACATAGTTCTACCCCTGTGTTTGGGCATACTTTAAAATCTAGCACACACGTTTCCCCCCGTCTCAACGCTACTGGCTGAAGCCCATCGTACAGAAGTGCTTGATCTCATGCTTCTCTTCAGTTTCTGTGTTTGGGCAAACTCTGGAATGTATAACAAACACATCTCTTCGTCTCTCACCACTACTGGCTGAAACCCATCGTACAGGATAGCACGCACGCGGTACTGGCCTGGGACAGAAAAGGGGCCTGCAGATTGGACATGAATCTGTGCACAGGCACAAAACTGTTAATTTGAAGAGAGAAGAATGCATGGGAATGGGTGTGATGTCCCTCCATAGGCCTCACGCTATTAGCCGGGTGGTTTTGCTGGTCTATGATAGTGTGCTGTGCTATGTTTTGCTAATTCCGGCAATGTGTGCTGTCACTTGCATTTATGGAATCCGCAGAAGTGCTTCCGCATCGTGCCCAAGCGTCATTACCAATGCTATGCTATAGCAAGAGGCAAGCAAACGCCTGGTTGTTCTACTGGATCGATGCATTCAACACAACTCACATGCATGGCATCTGTTCTAAACACATTCCCAAATTGACCGACAGGGGGGCGGTCAGTAAGCCCTTCATCATCTGCAAGATGGCGACGTTTGTGTGTACACATTGTGCGTGTGTTTGCGTGTATACACGTGTCAGACAGCGCGTGAATGTCCTTGTGTAAATATTGAGTATGTGCCTGTGAGGGGGAGAGGGGAGGGGCGTGTGTGATTGTGTGTGTGTGTGTGTGTGTGTGCATGTGTGTGCACAACAGAGTCTGCAATTTGCTAATAGGAATACTGCATGCAACAAACCAATACAGATTGAGCAAAAAGCACGGTGGACCCTTGCATATTACCAGTCCCATTACCAGTTTCATACATGAGCCATCCTCTTAAGATGCCGTTTCTGCTTGGGGGCAAGTAGACAGGTGAGTCAAATGTGCAACAAAAACGGTCACTTACACAAGCCACTCTTTTAAGGCTGTTGCTGCTGCTGCTTGAGGAAATGCAGAAGGCAGTGTCAAATGCGCCACAAACATCAATAACAATGCCTTTGCGAATTCTGCAACTAGACAAATCCTACTATTATTGAGTAAGCATACACCAGCCACACTAAGTGACATCACTTGACGCTCTCGTCCTCGCTAAGCATACATCGGCCACACTATGTGATATCACTTGACGCTCTTGTCCTCGCTAGAAATACACCAGTCACACTAAGCGACATCACTTGACGCTCTCGTCCTCGCTGTTGTCACTGCTGCTTTCTTGGGGACCAGCAACGGCGGCAGTGTGGGATGTGCCACAAATGCTGGTCACAATCACCATCCACCCACCTGAGAACTCAGTGCTCTCGTCCTCGCTGCTGTCACTGCTACTTTCTTGGGAACTAGCAGAAGGCAGTGGGTTGAGTGGGAGAGACGTAGCGTTTTCAGAGCCACCACCGCTACCAGGAGGCGCAGATTCCTGAAAGCCACCTGAGCTCAAGCACAAACATGAGGGATGGTGCTTTACAGTGAATTCAAACAGAAGAGAGGGAGCAGGTTGGGGAGATTAAGCAGGCTATAACAGGGACGCTTCAAAACGCACATAAGGAATGGTCCCATTAAGTCCAGTCAGTATTCAGAAATCCCAGTACGCCATTCGCAAAACAAGGTAAATCATTCAAAAATCTAGCGATCAATGCTTCAATAAGGGATAGGCTGTTCAGTCTCCCTTGCATCTTATTCCCGCTCATTACACGCAATTACAAAAAAGGCTGGTCACCAAGAAGAGGCTTTCAGGTAATGTATGTAGGAAAGAGGAAAGCAATTCCGAAAAAATTCTTACATCCCATACTTCCTCTCTTTTTTTCTTTCATTGGTCACTCTTCTTCTCGACTTTCTCTGAATCAAAAAGAAAAGTTTGGCTGTTCTTGAAGACAGAGGCAGCCAACACATTTGCAGATTGAACGACAAATACCTAAGTAGGGCAGAATGATTGACAAATACCTAAGTAAGGCGGATTGATCGACAAATACCTAAGTAAGGAGGATTGATCGACAAATACCTTAGTAAGGCGGATTGATCGACAAATACTTAAGTAAGGCAGATTGATTGACAAATACCTAAGTAAGGCAGATTGATCGACAAATACCTAAGTAAGGCAGATTGAACAACAAATACCTAAGTAAGGCGGATTGATCGACACATACCTAAGTAAGGCAGATTGATTGACAAATACCTAAGTAAGGCAGATTGATCGACAAATACCTAAGTAAGGCAGATTGAACGACAAATACCTAAGTAAGGCGGATTGATCGACACATACCTAAGTAAGGCAGATTGATTGACAAATACCTAAGTAAGGCAGATTGATCAACAAATACCTAAGTAAGGCAGATTGATCGACAAATACCTAAGTAAGGCGGATTGATCGACAAATACCTAAGTAAGGCAGATTGATCGGCAAATACCTATGTAAGGCGGATTGATCGACAAAAACTTAAGTAAGGCAGATTGAACGACAAATACCTAAGTAAGGCGGATTGATTGACAAATACCTAAGTAAGGCAGATTGATCGACAAATACCTAAGTAAGGCAGATTGATTGACAAATACCTAAGTAAGGCAGATTGATCGACGAATACCTAAGTAAGGCGGATTGATCGACAAATACCTAAGTAAGGCAGATTGATCGACAAATACCTAAGTAAAGCAGATTAATCGGAAAATACCTAAGTAAGGCAGATTGATCGACAAATACCTAAGTAAGGCGGATTGATTGACAAATACCTAAGTAAGGCAGATTGATCGACAAATACCTAAGTAAGGCGGAGGTTCCATAGGCTCGCCGTTATTTTCCATCTTGTAGGAAACGGAGTGGGCCTGGTGACCAATGGAAGGGGATGCAGGTGCTTCTTCTGGAGGGGTGGGGTACCAAGGAGGAGTTGGATTCTTGGCTGCATGCGTCACGGCACGTGTTCAGTTTGTTGTATCGATGTGTCAACGACCACAAAACAGGGTATTAATTGTGTATGCCAATGTTTATGCGTTTAAGTCAGACATAAACGTGTGGGTCTATTGTTCGACCACCAGAAGGGGATGCAGGTGCTTTAGACGAGGAGTGAGGGATGGAGAGGCGTTGTGCTATACTTGTTTTTTAGACTGCATGTAGTCTACATCTGCATCTGACCGTGGTTTTGGGAGTGGAAGACAGGGGTCCTGGTTGGTCCTCACATTGTTAAAAAATAAATGCCGGTAATGCTGTTGTGTACAGCTGGACAGAGCTGTGTACCTAAGCACACCGTGGAACTTTGTAATATCCCCGTGGATGGTGTATACCTATGCACACCGTGGAGCTGTGTACCTAAACACACCGTGGAATTTTGTAATATCCCCGTGGATGGTGTATACCTATGCACACCGTGGAGCTGTGTACCTAAGCACACTGTGGAACTTTGTAATATCCCCGTGGATGGTGTATAACCTATGCACACCGTGGAGCTGTGTACCTAAACACAACGTGGAACTTTTTGATATTCCCGTGGATGGTGTATACCTATGCACACCGTGGAGCTGTGTACCTAAGCACACCGTGGAACTTTGTAACATCCCCGTGGATGGTGTATACCTACACACACCGTGGAGCTGTGTACCTAAATACACCGTGGAACTTCTAAATATATCCCCGTGGATGGTGTATACCTATGCACACCGTGGAGCTGTGTACCTAAACACACCGTGGAACTTTGTAATATCCCCGTGGATGGTGTATACCTATGCACACCGTGGAGCTGTGTACCTAAACACACCGTGGGACTTTTTGATATCCCCGTGGATGGTGTATAACCTATGCACACCGTGGAGCTGTGCACCTATACACACCGCGGAATTTCGTGAGTTCCCTGCCTAAAATACCGTATATACACATATACACCATATACACATGATTCTGGCCAACCCTACTTGTTTGTGTATTAGAGCAAAACAGAGGACAGACAGTCTGGCTCCATTATTGCATGTAGGGATAAGATCATAGGAGGGTTGACGGTGAACATGTCATGTAATCACCACAGTAAAAGCAATAATTTGGCAAAGAACAGCCATTGTTACCAACAGACATGCCCCTGGGATTTCACAAGGGAAATGCTGGATTTTAAGGAAAATTGCTTTATTATTGCAGTGCTGGACTTTGGTACTTTGTACCTGAGTGGACCGTTTGCCTTACCATGTAAAGAGTGGTTTACACTGCCTGTATGTATTTATACGGAGTGGTTTCATCTGCCTGTATAAATTCACACACAAGACACAGACCTAAAGGAATTGCTGCAGGCCATCTTGTGAAGGCTTATGTAGAACGCATTTACCCTCAGTTTGAAGTCGCAGATCATTGAGCATGGATTTGATGCCTTCCAGCTCAGTCGCTGTACGAGCCCTGTCGATTTCCATACGCAGCAGTGCCATTTCTTTTTGGTGTTGGACTTGAATGGCCTTCATACCAGGGTCAGATGAGAACAAGCCTGCATGAGAGAGGCAGGAATAAGATAAAAGTAATCATTCCCATGCCCATGATGGGGTCTAGTGTCGAAAGAGTACAGAAAATTTGGGAAAACTAAACAGCAAGTCAAAACCCAAACAATGGATACATTGCCTTAAAAGTAAAAGGCAGTATAGTTCCCTATATCAGTTTTACGTTGCTGTGTGTGTGTGTGTGTGTGTGTGTGTGTGCTGCTACCTTGGTGCAAGTGCCACTTCGAGCTCTTCATGTACGAGAGGTTCAAAAGGAGCACATCTATCATCCATTCTGCCTCCTTGCCACACCTGCGTCAGGGTCCTCAGCTTTTTGGGGAGGTTGTGTCTCAGGAGCTTCTGCAGGGGGCGGCTGAGGGGGTTGAGGTGGGGGGTACCACGGGTATTGAGGGGGCGGGTGCATCATCATTGGGTGCAAATAGGGCTGCTGGAAATGCTGCTGGTGCTGCTGGCTGGCGACTTGAGCAGCAACCACGTCTTGGAGAGCTTTCACCTGTGCATGAGCACGGAAAAGGTGTAGGGCAAAAGATAAAAGAGCAGAGGTGGTTTAGGTAGGTTTGCAGGCATTTGCAGTCGGGCAACCAAACCAGAAAGGTATCAAAGGCATAGCGCACATGTAAACTCTGACAACGTTGTAGAGTAATGTTAAGCTCTGAAAAGTACAAGTACAACAGCAAAAGTGGAGCAATAGAGGACCTTGTATAAAATGCGTGTTTCAGCATGCTTGGCCTTTTGAAACAGATGTGTGCTTGGCTCATCTTTCCCTTAGAAGCTCAGGCCATTTATGCCTCATTGCCAGGAGACCAGTGGTAAGGCAGCAACTGCCAAGATGTGAATATGCCTACCTATTTCCATAGCGGCTGGGCCATCACAATCCATTACAATTAGCAATCATATCCAATAAGTTCTTTTATTGCATACTCAGAATTCGGTCTCGTGCCCAATTTCCAGTTTTTCAGTTTTTCGGGGGAAATAATACCTCTCCCCAGAACCGGACACTCATATTGAGAATTACCATAAGCCCTTTATTATTACCATACCGGCTAGGCCACTACAATGTGTAACAAATTGGCAACCATGTTTATGAGGCACCAATACTTCAGCTCTTCAGCGACCAGCAGGGCACTCACTTTGTCGAGCAAGCACCCCTGGGTAGCTAAGCACCTCACCTTTTGTTTGAGCTCCTCAATGTAAGGAGGTGCAGGTTCTAGTGGAGTGTTGACTGTTTGTGAGGTCGAGGCTGATGCATGGGAGGCAGGCCTGTGTGTTGTGTGTACATCTCAACGTAAGGAGGTGCAGGTTCTAGTGGAGTGTTGACTGCTTGTGAGATCGAGGCTGATGCATGGGAGGCAGGTCTGTGTGTTGTGTGTACATCAGCTTGAATTGTGTGTAATGTGATCGGTACACATGCAGCCAGAATTAACAACAGGTAGCTAGTGTAGGGGAGGGCAGCCTTAAAGCAATACTTGTTACAAATGCTGCACATGCCATATGTGAGTTTGCTTTTATGTGTTTGAATGGAAATAATTTTCTTACAATAAAAGAAAACTGTCCCTCCTAGGAACCAACATGATGATGGGTCATTCTGTAGCTTGTACAGAGTTGCAGCCCTTTATCCAATACTGCTGTAACAAAATGAAGTTATGAAAGGCCATGCCAGCCCAAAGCGAATTGGCCGTACAATTGCCATCTTGAATGTGAAAAGGAGTTTATTTTAGCCAATAAACCATTTTAAGCAGATACATGCATCGATCATACCAAGAATGAAAGAGAGAAACGTGTCCAATTAAAGAGCCACAAGAACATCTTGACCAAGAAAAGTAGTTGCACTTGATTTGGCTGGGATTTAATTTGAACCTGGTTTGCAACCATCTGCAAGCACGTTACGCATGCTGTTGTACCTATACAGATACTTACCATATACCTAATATATAATATATTATACATTACATGTGCTTAGGGTTGGGTAATATATGTATACAGTGTACAGTGTATGCCGCACCGTACTTATATCACCGCATACCGCGGACGTTTTTCACCCCCTCGCGGTGTGTCACGAGCACATATAATAACTAAAAAAAAAAGGCCTCGCAAAGCTCGCATTGGGCAAAATTATTATAATTTTGTGAGCATGAACGGGAAGGGGCCGGGAAGGCCCCCGAGCGGCACAAACAGCTTGGGCACAGGTGGGCGTTATTCAAGCCCAGTAGCCGGACAGCAAGTCAGAAGGCGGGTTGGAGAGGACAGGGCAACAGAGCGGATGCAACAGAGCGGGAAGCAGCAGCAGCAGCAAAGAAGAGGCCATCTGGAGGCCTAGGCTGACCTCAGGCATCAGCAGCAGAAGGGTCCTTTGGGGAGGAGCAGCAGTGTAAGCAGGTGCCGTCCTTCACATGCACATGTACGCGTGCGCGCACGCATGCATACACATGCACATGCGTGTGCATACACGCACACATGCACATCCCTGTGCCTGCATACATATGCAACGCGCGCACACGCATCCACACACGCGCACACAAGCATGCTCACACGCGTACATACGCATGCACAAGCAGCTCAGAGTGCCAAACAGCCCTCGCATAGGCTCGCGTTTTGTTCATTAATTAAGTGTTGCCCCCCTCGCATTGTTCACATTGAGGTTTATTATTTTTGGATTATCGCATTCGTTACGGTACTGTCCGGTATACGGTGTTTTTGGCAGGGAAGTCACCAGATATAGGGTCATATGCGGTGTATACAAACGGTTCTGGCCAACCTTACACATGTGATATATTATATATACATGTCATACATGTTATTTACGTGTCATACGTCTCATACATGTTTATAAATATGTTATATAACATACATATATACATGTTATATACATACGTGTCATACATGTTATATATATGATTACACATTAATAACATTAAAAAGAATACCATATATATTTGGCTAGGCCCCGCCTGCCCCTTGTGTTACACAGCGTACAACCTGAGCCGTGTAATACCTACAAGTGCACTCGAGCATTTATAACTAATCCTACTAAATAACTAATCTGGCAAGCAACTTGACAATCACTCCGAATGATGAACACGTGCGCTTGCAGCCCTACAAAGGGCCCAGGCCCTCAAGCAAGGGACCTGCCCCATTACTTCAGGCCAGACGTAACCTGGTTTTAAACAACGCAACCTGGCACAGGGACCTCCTACACGCACGGAGCTTAAAGTGTATACACGTACATCTTTACAGCACAGTTGCAGGTTGCATGAAGCAAGCACCTTGTGTGCCTCCCATGCAAAGACTGTGCCCCGGATCCAAATGAGGCAGGGTAAGTGCGGTCTGACTTATGGGTGGCGGCAGGAGACGTCGCTCCAGACCTGTGTGTGAGTGTGGAAGAGAAGGGCAAGGGGGAGCAAGGTGTGTGGAAGAAACAGGGTGCCATTGTGAGCTAGTTTGCGAGTGTAAGCATTTCTGTGTGACAGTAAGGACACAGTTTTGTTGCCCGTGAGTAAGTTTAGGGGCAAAGGTAATAGTCAGTTACAAGAGGGTATGCACACTTATACTTGCGGGTTTCCAAATCGCTGCAGCTGTACGATTCACCATGTACCATGTATCGTCTTAAGAAACGCCCGAACTGAGAAGTTTTGCTTGGTCACCTTCTGATGTGAAGTGATTTGATGAGAAGTGATTTGATGAGAAGTTTTGCTTTGTCACCTGCTCATGCGGCTCTGCATGGCCTGTGAAATAGCCTGGGACAAGTGGTCATCAGCTCCATCTTCGCCATCTGCCCACTGTCCCTGGCGACTTCTCACAGTGACGCTAGTCTTGGGAGGAGAGGGGAACAACATCTATATTGCAAGCAGTGGGGGCTTGGCTGGTGTAAATTTGTGATTTCTAGTTGGCATTGATGCACACTTCACCTCTGACGCGTGCACTTCTACTGTTGTTGGCAGCGAACAGCACTACTGCAAAAACCGGCAACAAATTGCAATGCTTGAACAATATAATATTTTGCAGGCGGTGATAAACACTCCCCAACATACACCAAGGAAATGGGGCCACATAGAAACTGAGTCCATAAACAGCCAGACGCTAAATGATTCCATTGACTTTATGCACGAACAAGAGAAGCAGGGCCTGGATGGCTGTGATGTACTGCATGCTCAATTATGCAGCGCCTGTCATTGCAGTGTAACTGGCAAAAGACACGTGATTAGCACATTTAAAAGCTGCTGCACACCAAGTAGTGCCTGCTCCACTATTGTAATAGGGCTCACTGTGGCAGAAGGTAGGGCTCACCGAGTCATGATGGCGCCGCTGGAGGGGCTCGAGAGCATCCGGGAGCTGCTGATGCTGCCGATGCTGCTGCTGTCCTACATTGTGCGCATGTTTGTGTACGTGCATGTCTGTGTGTGGGTGTGTGGGTGTGTGTGTGTGTGTGTGAGAGAGAGAGAGAGAGAGAGAGAGAGAGAGAGAGAGAGAGAGAGAGAGAGAGACAAAGAGAGTGAG
>Ga0307942_1004317_pt1 | contig 11357 bp, 8 predicted proteins | sample OrgLakmetagen175_FD_201846 | JGI IMG/M metagenome (GOLD analysis project Ga0307942, IMG submission 201846) | Saline water microbial communities from Organic Lake, Antarctica - #175 | ecosystem: Environmental > Aquatic > Non-marine Saline and Alkaline > Saline | place: Antarctica: Organic Lake...
GTTGTTGCCTAGGGACAGTGTCATACGCTTGCAAAAAATCAATGAAGGCAACATGCAATCTAGGACTGTTCCTGGGCTTCAGCTTTTTTGCAGCATGCCTAAGATGCCTCAGAATAAACAGAGGGTGTAGAGTGCTTCTGCCCGGAAAGAAGCCAACAGGGTCTGTGTTTAATAGGCTGTTAGTAAGGCATGTTTTAATAACTCCAATGAGGATGGATGGCGCCGGTTGGTGATTAAAAGAGGCACTCATAGCTATGCAGAGGTAGGGGGTGCTGTGCAGGTGGGTGGCCTGCAAGTTGTGCAGCTGTTTTGACAATGCACTTTTTTTGCATGCAAACGGAGTGTAGGTGGACTGCCATTCCTTTTTTGTGGGGCAGTTAACGTATGACTAGACTGAACATATATACTTGAAAGTAAATGTATGACTGGACGTATGACTGGACGTAGACTGGAAGCTAAAGCCAGAATAGGAGCAATGAGCTTTGTGTAATTCCTTTAATCTGGTGACGGCTCACAGAGCAACAATTCATTGTGTGCACATGTAACGATACATATAGGAATACAGTTCCTAGTCTTACATCTCGAGTATGCTTTTTACAACGCGCTGCTACATCACATAACGCAATGGGAGCCGCATGCTCGACTGTAGATGTCCTAGCGGTTTCGCCACCGCTTCAAAACACTGAGCCACAAAGCCGGCTGTCCATTAGCAACATTGATCAAACATGAAGCAGCGTCGACCCAGGAATGGCCCATCAATCAATCAATTTAATACGCCAGCTACACAACATTGATCGATGCCACATCCTTGTTGCCGTGGTCCACCCTGCCTGCTTAAATTTTTCTGTTGCGCTGTCTTGCCATGAGCAGACCACTGGAAGGCCGTGGATGCCTTGCTCCGGGCCCTCGGACATGTTCAGAGCACCATTGCGACACCCATGCGGGCAACAAAGCCGCCGCGTGGCTCCCTACCAGCAGCAGCAGCAGCAGCAGCAGTCCAAGAAGCAGCAGCTGTTGGCTGGCACCCTGCACAGGCTCAGCAAGCCACGACTGATTTGGCATCTCGCGCGTCCCAGGCACCTCCTGCTGCAAGCCGGCACCTGCAGCAGCCTAGTATGGCTGTGCTGGAGTGTGTGGTGCTGAGGCTGCTAGACCTCGGAGCGGATGTGCAGGTGATGCTTGCGATGCATGCCCGGCAGGTTGTGGGTTGGAGGCAGGACAGGTTTGGCCAATGTTGCTAGAATGTCAAAATTATCGCACCAGGTGGTGCTTGTAATGGATGCCCAGCAGATTGTGGGGTAGGAGGCAGGCTGGGTGTAGCCAGAATTGCTAAAATGGTCTTCCTTGCAACAAAAGACTTCCTTGCAACAAAAGACTGTGCACGCTGGAACATTTGCTGTGTTTGTGCGATTATGGTCAACCTCAGAGGTAGGCTACAGCTAATGAAGGGATCACAAGGTGCAGGCTTTATTCAATCCAATACTCATTCCGCACACGTTTTTTGTCGTTGCTGAGTCGCTTTCTGTGCCTGAGATATACATTGCAGAAACATGCCAAGTGCCTCATTTGTTTTTGGTTAGTTCTGACAGTTTGCTAGCGCAGGATTTAAAGATTGGTGAATAAAGTTTTTGGAGAAAGGTCACGATTTCTAAGCTTACAGGCTCTCAGTTTTTAGCAATGCAAAAGGCTAGGATGCTTCATGTTCTAGTGCCCAACAAAAAAAAGAGTAAACGAGATGAACAGGCCTGTGCACTGTATGGTGTACGGTACGGTACGCTCTGTACTGTACGTACCGTAATTTTGTAAATTACGGAGTAATTACAATTTCGGAGGATCGTAATTTACCGTAACTACGGCAGCTTACTGTACGGTGTACGGTACGGTCCCAGGCTGGCCTTGATCATCTCAGATGAATCATCATGATATCGATAAACTGCATACTCCAATCTTTTCATGTTTGCACATCATATTGTTTTAATCTTGCAAGTTTATTCTTAATACCTTTTCAGATTAGGGGGATAGTAGTTAATGTGCTGAGTCTTGTATTTTGCTGTGGCAGTGATTTGCTACGACAGCTGTCACGCCCAATTGGTGGCAGTGACAAATCGTGTGATTTGGTTAGTTGAGGTTGTTTTGACGTTAAGTGCAAGATTGGCGGGACTCGACCTAAACCGATGGCAGTCCCAAAAAACATGGAAGGGCAATACGCAGGGTCAGGTGTATACCACCCTTGCTTAAACATGTCCCATTACGTGAGCCCAAGAGGCGTAGGTATAACAAACACCATCACAAGTGCAGAGCTAGCAGCTATAGCAGCCGCAATCATTCACGGCTACTCCCATATAGCCACAGATAGCCTAACCTCAATGCACCAAATTAAAAAGCAGCTCTCACACCCAAACCTCCACCGCCCCCACATCCAAGGAGATGTCCTCCAATCCATTATTGCCAAAGCGATCCACCAGTCACCATCGCCCATTCATTTCCACAAAGTTGAATCCCATGCAGGTATTATGGCAATGAATATGCTGACGCTCTTGCTAAGAAATCAATCACAACCTACTCTGACGTCGCAGATACCTGCATCAAAGCAGCTGGCCCTGAGGAAATCGCTTTTACAATATCTACTATATCTACTGGCTTGCAAAAGAATATGAAGAACACCGAATCATACAAAATCACCCGCCAAACACAGCCCAGTCACCTACCTCAAGTCTTTGGTACCTATCCAATTACCATGACGCCTTGCAAGCACACATGCACCCCCTCCACAAACCAGGAAATGCCAATACCGTAGCAAACTGTCATGAATAATACCAGACCCTTATAAAATAATGGCACTGCCAATGGAGCCGCAAGCGACGCTTTCCTAACAGCGTCCTATGTTTCTGTTCAAACCAAATGCATTATTATGAAGTACAGAACAGGAAACCTGTACAACCAAAAGCACGCGGTATGGTTTAATGACTCAATATGCCTAACTTGCCCCCTCTGCCCTCAACTAGACAGTGTCCTGCATATCTTTTCTGGATGCCAGCACACGCAAATAAGAAATGTGATCACTAAGAGACACAACTTAGCATGCAGCATGATCTTCAAAGCTATCAGCAAGACAGGCTCTCTAGGATCCTGCATTTTCTGCATGGATATAGGTAGCAGCAAATGGCTGGCTAGGCAAAATCTTCAGATTCCCAATACAGCTGAAACTAGGATTATACCAAAGTGGCTCTTTCCACCCCGCTTCTCAGACGAAAATAGTGTTACCTCCAGCCGTCCGGATGCTGTACTAGTTGCTCCCATCTCCGCGAAGTCAAAAAAGCAACAGACTAGCAATGAAGGGGGGCGGGTTCTTAGGAGTGGCAAGGGGCAACTGAGGGATACCAGGAGCACTTCTACAGCACCGTCAGCCGCCACCAACAGATCCACCCTCTCCAGACAGCACCGACCCAAAGATCTCAGCATTCTCCCAACTTGACATTCACCTCATCAAGATCAAGTACGGTGAGGACACTAGACCGCAGAACCAGCTGAGCGCTGCGCAGGAACAGCATAAAGGCCTCTGCTCCATCCTCCAAGGAGCCTCCGTTGCCCTCCACACCATCCTTTTGGGAGTGGCTAGCACCATCTACAACAATCACACGCTGGAGCCTTTCAAGGAGCTGGGTCTTGATTCTCAAAGAGTTAGGAAACTTGCTTTCAAACTTCATGTTTATTCTGTCAAATATGCTGCCAAACTTATCCATACCAGACGTGCCCTTTCCAGTACTGTTATCAACTTTCATCAGGAGACGGTTTCAGGTCAAGCCTGCAATTCTCCTGATCCCTGTTGATCTTTTTCTAGTTCTTTGGTGGAGGAATTTTACGGTACCCGGTACCAAAGTGACTCCTTTTCCTTATTTATTGTGGGGAGTGGCTTTCACTGCCTGCGTAGTTTTTTCTTTTAGTTTCGGTTTACTTTTTTTGGTTTGACTATAAGCTTGAGGAGCCTGTTTTGAGCTAATGTCGAGTCTCTTTCTAAGTCAACAAAGGCTGGGAACTGCACGTCTGACTGGCAATTCTCCTACAATTTTGTCTCTTTCTCTGCTGCTTCTCAAATCCAACTTTCTGTAACACACTGACAAAACCGTACAACATACTCTAATCGGCTGCCGCGCCTCTCCTCCCCAATAAAGTGTAAAGTGTGTTTTAAACGTCTCCTCCCCCTCTCTCGACGTATGAGAAGGAGGCGTCGGCTCAAGCAACGAACCAAGGTGATGATGTGTCTGTGAGAGAGAGAGCGAGCAGTAACAACATCAAACAACCAAATACGTTGCTCACATAAAAAATTCCAGGGGAAATCACATGATTCGTCCATGCCACTGATTTAGCATGGCAGCTTAGCTGAGGCAGCTTCCGCAATTGGAACCCTAGGACACGATGCGATGTGTCTAGGGCTTATGGATTGATAGGGAAACTGAGAGCCTTATAGCTTAGAAAAGATGGGCTTTCTCAGCACTTTTGTCGCCCAATCGAGTAAGAACCTCATGCCGAGTAGGATGGTGCTTTCCGATTCTCGACGATTCCCTGGTTGGAGAGAGTTTTTTTGGTTGTATAGGGGGGGTGTTGCATAATGTTGCATTTTATTTTAACTGGGACATAGGATGTTGGAAGGTGAGCATTCTTGTCATTGTCACAAACATCGTTGTGCCTTTTCCCCCTTTCTAAAGGTTTTTTTGTAGGTGCTACACCAAGTCTGGTGCTAGAACAATAATTATCACAATTTTTACATGCAGCCTAGCAGTCGCACGTTTTTACTGATGGTTATATCTGCAGACTCTGTAAGCGTTCTTGCTAGCGGCTCCGTTGGCGGTGCTGTTCTTAAATAGGGTTTGGTTATACAGTATAACTTATACACATGGTAGTTGGCTACAGTACTGGCATTACCAAGCAAGTTTATGAAGAGGGTGCAAGGAGACGCTTGTCCCCTCCTCCCCAACTTGAGTTCCATGCTCATTTCTTATTTGTCATTACAATGCTCAAATTGTTACAAGAGACGTGCCATTTCAGTACTGCTGCTTTACCAAAATTGCAAGAGCCAGGGTCAAACCTTCTGATCCACGGAGTGGGGCGTTTAGATTGTAAAACATTTTTGGTCACAACTTGTTGTGGTGAAAAGAGTTCCAATACTAGTCGTACTCCCGAGGGGTTTCATTTCCATGACTAATGCGGGGAGCAGTTTTCACTCCTTGCGCACAGCAATATGCGGCCATAAATTCATCACAGTAATACATAAAACCAAGAGGTACTTGAATTTCCCTCCTGGAAAAGAGGAGACTCGCCACAGTGCATTGACAGAGCCAACCAACAGCAGGACTTTGGCTAGGAATTGTTCACTTTATTTCTAATAAATCAGAATGCCCCTGCAATGACCTGAAAAAAAGTGAAGCACCATGATAATACCAATTAAGGGCCAGTGCATTTCAAGGACACAGGTAAGGAAACTTAGTCTTTTATCCACACCCCTAAAGTTAGGTCTAGACGCAAAACCTAGGACAGGCAGTTTTCAACCTGAAGGAAAGTTGCAAGGTTGTCTTCAAGCATGCAACGTACACATAGTAAGCTGCAGCTTTTCCCTTGAAAAACGAGCTGCAATTGTCTGCCCAGGCCCACCGCAGCTGTATTACGAAGTAGCAGCGGTCCTTCTTCGTTTTCCGGGCTTAGCAGCCTTTTGATTTACAGTATCAAAGGCATGAGAGGTGGTGGGGGAACTAGACATGGAAGCTAAGGTCTGCTTGTTTGGGGACCGTCCAGGCTCCTTGTATGAACTCAGACCGTGAGAGCTCCGCTTTTGCTCTGCTTCAGAGCGCACAGAGGCAGCCACGTCCTCATTGTGTTGCAGCTCCATGTGGACGAGTGTTCTTGCGTTGTGCATGCCCTGCAGGTTAAGAAGGAGAAAATGGGTAAGGCTGCTGCCTGTCCGAAGGTTACAGCGCTGATATCTTGGTCAATTGATTTCAATTGCTCTGTATGCTAGTAAATGTAACCGCAAACTTATGCGCACGCAATTTCATTCAATTCTGCCGCATTCAATTTCTACGGTATTTTACCTTTTCCGACTTTGGCGCTAAGCCTATGTAAACAAGGCAGCAAGTGAACGCCCATGTGAGCTAGAAATGTGTACCTAATCAAACTCACTTCAGAATAGCCCCAAGTGTAAGATAGGCAAGCTATGGTGGTCATGCCCAGCATGATAAGCACAGTCCTCGCCATGCCATCTCGTTCCACAAAGCTGGTCAGCATGATGGTCAGCTGTGTGTGAATGTGTGTGTGTATGTGTGTGTGTGTGTGTGTGTGTGTGTGTGTGCGTGTGTGTGTGTGTGTGTGTGTGTGTGCGTGTGTGTGTGTGTGTGCGTGTGTGCGTGCGTGCATGAGAGTGCTTGTGTGTATGCCTGAGCGTGTATGGTGTATGTGTATTTGCATGTGAATGTATGTGTGCGTGCGTGTGTGTGCGTGTGCGTGCTTGCCTGTGTGTGCGTGTATTCGTGTGTGTGCGCGAGCACTTGTGTATGTGTGTGCTTAATATGTGTGTGTGTGTGAGTGTGTGTGTGTGTGTGTGTGTGTGTGTGTGTGTGTGTGTGTGTGTGTGTGTGTTTGTGAGAGTGTGTGTGTGTGTGTGTGTGCGAGTGCGCGCGTGTACCTAAGCACGCGTCTTCTGCAGAAAACCTCACCCACGATCCAATTCAGCCCAACCTTAGCGAGGGGGGTTGACTTCAAGGTTCAGCATGAGCAAGGAAATCCCAATGATTTCCGATTATAGCATTATGCAATCTATATTTCTCGGTTGAAAAAAAATTATCAGTCAAAAAAAAATGCGCCTCACACAGCCAAAGCCAGCACCTCCCGTCTTTTGCAATGGACTAAGTAAAAGATAAGAAATATTCCAGGGGGTAGAGGGGCGGGAAGACACTGACTAATTTTTATTTTTTGATCCATCCGAGAAATATAGATTGCATATCACCATAACTTACGTATTTATTTGAAAGGTATTTGAAAGGTATTTGGGGCGGAGCCCCCCGGGGCGTAGTCCCTTTATGTTCACTGCAGTATCCCCCAAATCGCTCTCACTACATTATGTTTAACTTCAATGAAGCGCTGGCTCCGCCCCATTTTTTGTTTTTTCGGTGCTCTTAACAAATCCCATGCCCCAAACCAATTGCATCATCCTGAAAGAATAGGAACCCTGTCAGCCCAACCAAAAATAAGATGCGGTATGGTGCTCAACGAGTCTGATGCCCACAAAGTGGACCTGCACTTTCTCTCTGGGTGTCAACACACACCGTTTCATTGAGAGACAACTTAGCAGCAAAACAGATCAGCACCCTAGGGCCTGGATTCAATAAAGCAGCTTTGGAGTAACTCTAAGGAGGTCCTTAGCAGTTTTGGGGGGGTTCCACCTCCTTAGACTTTTAAGGACCTCCTTTAAAACAAGCCAGGCTCCATAAGGAGGGGGGGACTCCAGTAGTGTTTGGAGATTCCTGCCTCCCACAAAAAAATTTACCTCCAGCCGTCCAGATGCTGTACTGGTCTGGGCGATCTCCACAAAAACAAATAAGCAATAATGGAGGGGGTAGGTTCTGCGGAGTGGCAGGGGGCGACGCAGAAAAGACAGTCAATTTGCAAATCCCTCCTGTTAAGTCCCTTCAAAAGAAACAATCTGGATACCTCCCCTTAACATAACGTGTTTTTAAACTCTACCTGTAAGCTGTTTGTCCCAACGCACACACACCCCCGCACACACACACACATACACACACATCACACGCATACATACACACATACACACACATTCACGCTTAATAGACACACTCACACACACGCATGTGCACACACGCACACATGCATGCATACACTCACAACCAGATTAATGTTTATTAACGTTTTGTTTGACCCACCCTTAATGAAGAAAGAAAAAACTTTGCAGGCAGTGAAAACCCACATTAATTAAGGAAAAGGAGCCACTTTGGTACCGAGTACCGTAAAGCTCCTCCACCGCGAAAAGGAAAGAGAAATCAATGGGGATCAAGAGGGTTGCAGGCTTGGCCTGAAACTGGCTCCTGATGAGAGTTGATAACAGTACTGGAAAGGGCACGCCTGGTATGGACAAGTTTAGCAGCAAAGTACACAGAGTGCACATGGAGCTTGGAGGCAAGCTTCTTAACTCTTTGAGAATCAAGACCCAGTTCCTTGAAAGGCTTCAGAGTGTGAGTGTTGTAGATGGCCCTTAATGATAAAGATTAAACTGTTTTACACTGCTTACAATGAATGAAAATTCTAAGTGGTATTGCTGACAAAAAAAAGCACATGCTCATTACTTATTTCTAGGTGTTTAATATACCTGCAGCACGCATGGCTGCTCCCACGCCAGTAGTAAGTGGATTTCATTGTTGTTTGTGCTTCGGTTTAAAAATACCGAGTTTTTATGCTGCACTTGCAACAAATTTGCAGCTCATTCTAATGCTGCCACTCATTCATTTCAGGGGACACAGAGGCAGTCAGCTAGCATGGCTGCCCCCGCACCCGCAGTAAGTGGCTTTCAATGTTGTTAGCTTTTAAATAATAGAATGTAGCAAACATGTTACTTTTTGTTATCTCTTGCAATTTAGAACATGATTACATATAAACGCAACCTGCCTCATTTTTGAAATGATATCTAAGTGACAATGCTGACCCATTTTGCGTATTTCAATCCCAGGTGCCCCAGATGCGTGTTGATGAAGCAGATCTACACCGTGAGCATGAAGAGATCATCCTCATATGAGGATCGCACGCTCACGCACGTAAGTAGTTTATTCTGTTTATTTTGTCCTGTTTTCATTTCTGTGTTAGGACAAGATGCAGAACTTTTTAATCATGTTTTCAACCTACATCTCAATACACCTTATATGTCCCTTCTCTTTCAGGATTGTCATGGACACCTTATGGTCCCAAAGACGTGTGCGTTTTGGACACTTACTTGGAGGGAACATTTCTAACGCTTTGAACACTTTTATAAACGGCATAAAGCGCACTTTGATCAAATTTTGAGAGGCACTTTGATGGCGCGTTTGTCTCTCTGTTTGCTCCCTTGCTTGACTCGTTTTTAAGCATCCAGCAAAAGTGCGCTTGCAGTACATCAAAGCGCCTTCGAAAGCGCGCTTCAAATTTGAAAGTGTCGTTCCATGTACCCAGCGACCACACCAATGCGCCGTTCAGGAAAATACCAAAGCGCCACTTTGACCGTACCAAAGCGCACTTTAGCTCAGCACTTAAAAACGACTCAAGTGAGGGAGCAAACAGTGAGACAAGAGCGTCATCAAAGTGCGTTTCAGAGCGTGTGGCTGTCGGGACAGTGATTTAGGTAAGCACACACAGTAAGCACACACAAATCGCTAAGATTTATACGCTTGCGCACATACGCACACAAGTGTACACGCGTTTATAGGTAACAAGTTAAAGAATCTGAAGAGAACATGACGGAGGGAAAGCAACCTTTGGTAAAGACCTCGAGGTGTATGTCCAAGGGGTTGCATTGCAGACGCCCAAGAAGGTGTCATTCAGACCTAACAGTTCATTTGCACACATAGATAGCAAAGACAGACCTACGCATGCGATGACAGATACGCACAAAACACACGCTCATTCATTTGCTTCTTCAAACAAATCCTGCACAAAAGCACTCACGCATGAATGCGTACTTTCAATGCACGTATTGCGCATGCAAGTATGCAGGTCCCCATCGCTACTGTGCATGTGCCAAACATCATCATCACTGACTGATGACCTTGTCCTACCAGCTGTTCAAGGTGGATGCCTTCGCTTTGGAGTACACCCCATAAACCTTCTTGGGCGGCTGTCTGACCCAGCTCGTCTGGATCGCCTCAAATATTTATGTTTTGGTGAGTGCAGGACAATAGGCTTCCTGCATTATTTGTCCTTATAGGTACCTTATTGTTCAACATAAATGTGAAAGCACGCCCCTTGCTCCTTCAAGACATGCACAACCAGGGGGATGATCATTGTTTTTTACATTCAAAGGTGTTGCAGTTCGTGCAAGAGCCACCAACGGTGTCGAGCTTTGCTCCGTGGACTATGGACAGATCGCCGTTGCTAGTCACCAATATGTTTCACGTGCAGTCAGATGGGTGTCTGTTTCTCAGATTATAACTCTTTTGAGACACTTCTGCTAAGCTAGTTTTGCATGGTCCACACCTGTGACGGGCGATCAAGATGATTTTGTACAGAAACACTCTCACAAGAACCCCATATCTGCTCGCTGTCGTGCAATCATGTTCACCCTCTTTTCCTGCAGTCAAAGAATTCAGTAAAGTCAGCAAACCAGGACGCCATGCCCACCCGTGTAGCCCTGACTGTCGTGTGGTGCTGATAGGGGATGCCTTTCATGCAGCCCACTCAGGTCCAGGCCAAGGCGCGCGTAGTGCCTTTGAGGTAATGCCATTTTGAGGTTTGAGCTAACTGCCTTTTGGCTTCCTTCTGTAGTTTCTGTACATCTGCATTATTTCTTTGAAGTAGTATTGGTAAGAATGATCCTGGCAATTACAGCACGTCTGCAAAGCCAGGGTCTTCTGTCTGTAGCTAAGCCTTGGTCTTCCATATTCAGGCAGTAAGTATTCTTTGCTGGGACTCTGAGAAAGGGCTTATTTGAGCTAGAAACCAACTCGTGTCGTTCCAAAAGTTGCATACAGGATGCACATCAGCTGGCAGAGATCCTGGACAGGCACAAGCCCCTGCTCGGAGGATGGAATCTGTCAGATACCTCTGCATCATCCCAAGATGCTGGTACTGCACCAATCAGTGACACTGAAGGTTTGAGCCGTGTGGTGGATGACTACACTGGCGCAAGGCTTGTGCGCGTGTGCCGGATGCAGGTGAACATACAATTTAAGCTTGGCTACAATCCATCTACCATTTTCTCTCACTGACTTCCTCTATTATCGTGCCATATAATCTTACTCAACAATTCGGCACGGTGTGCAATTGCAGAGAATGGCGGCTGAGGGAGGTGGCTTGTGAAAAGAAAAAGAAAACCACAAATCATACTAGCCCATCCTAATTTAGACAGATCAATAGAGGTATAACACAAAGCAGTGAAACCTTCCTTTATAGCTTCTTCACTCATTGTATTGCCACATCCAACATGTCCTTGCCCACTTTGCTTTGTGTGCAGCGAGTAGCCGCTGACGGAAGTGGCCTACCTCACGTCAGAGAACACGCTCGCAATGGTGCGCATAAAGTATCTGCAACGCTTTTGTTTGCTTGGATGGAAACAGGTCGATTTCATAGGGTAACTATCCAATACCCTAAGTTATCTTGTGCAAGCA
>Ga0307942_1004322_pt1 | contig 11347 bp, 14 predicted proteins | sample OrgLakmetagen175_FD_201846 | JGI IMG/M metagenome (GOLD analysis project Ga0307942, IMG submission 201846) | Saline water microbial communities from Organic Lake, Antarctica - #175 | ecosystem: Environmental > Aquatic > Non-marine Saline and Alkaline > Saline | place: Antarctica: Organic Lake...
GCTGTGTGCCCACTGATCGTACTTTGTATGCTCACTGTGTGTGCATTGCTGTGTGCCCACTGATCGTACTTCATAAGCTCGCTGTGTGTGCATTGCTGTGTGCCCACTGATCGTACTTCATATGCTCACTGTGTGTGCATTGCTGTGTGCCCACTGATCGTACTTCGTGTGCTCACTGTATCTGCATTGCTGTGTGCCCACTGATCGTACTTCATAAGCTCGCTGTGTGTGCATTGCTGTGTGCCCACTGATCGTACTTTGTATGCTCACTGTGTGTGCATTGCTGTGTGCCCACTGATCGTACTTCATAAGCTCGCTGTGTGTGCATTGCTGTGTGCCCACTGATCGTACTTTGTATGCTCACTGTATCTGCATTGCTGTGTGCTCCTTGCATACGTACGCTTGTTGCCCTCGCTGTGTGTGCATTGTTGTGTGCTCACTGTTTGCGCATGCTTCAACCCCACTACTGCTCAGGACCTGTCGCTTGGGCCGCTAGACTGTGAGGTTTCACAAGAGTACAAGCTTCGTCCACTGTGTGTGCATTATTGTGTGCTCACTGTTTGCGCATGCTTCAACCCCACTACTGCTCAGGACCTGTCGCTTGGGCCGCTAGATTGTGAGATCCCAGACGAGTACAAGCTCCGTCGCTACACCTGGCAAGATGTGGACGAGCTGGTGCCGGAGCCGGTGGTGAGTTCGCCGCAATGATGTGCATGATTTGATGTGCCCTCCCTTTGTTGCTCCCGGAAAGGTGTGGACAAGCTGGTGCCGGAGCCGGTGGTAAGTCTGCGGCAGTGCTGTGCAATGATGTGGTTTTCCCTTCCTATGTTGCTTCTGGCGCAAAACGTGAACACGCTGATGTTAGAAACAGTGGTGTGTTATGTGTTGTGTGTGTGCGTGTGTGTGTGGTGAGTTTGCAGCAGTGCTGCTGTTGCCTATTCTTGTATCAGGACATTCTTGTGTCAGGACCTAGAAGGACAACGCATGCACGTACATGTCGTATGAGCATTCACGCCTGGTTTGCACCCACAGTTTGCTGCTCCTGTTGTTTGAACGTTCGCTTCTGACACCCCACCCCAACGTTAGCTTTCCACAGTTTGCCGCTCCTGTTGCAGGAACATTCACGTTTTGCACCCCACCCCAACGTTAGCTCCCCACAGTTTGCCGCTCCTGTTGTAGAAACATTCACGTTTTGCACCCCACTCCAATGTTCGCTCCCCACGGTTTGCATCCCTTTGCTGCTCCTGACAAGGCAAATGCCACACTGGGTTGCGCGCGACCCTGTTGTTTGCCTCTTCAGAGAATAGTTACGCCAGCAGCAGCCCCTCATTTGGCGCCAGAGAACGCAAGCTGGAACCAAATTCACGCTTTGACAAACACATTAACGTCCACGCACGCAAACACGGAAAGCAAGAACATCACACACAGCTTCACACTCTATACACACAAATACACACCTGACCCCCAAATCAGGCGGAGGTGGTGCAGCTGCAGCAGCAGCAGCTGCCCCGTCAGTGGGCGGACTGGCTCAAGGGCGTCAGCATAGAAGCCATGCCTGTGCAGCTACATGCCATGGTCCTGGCATTGTTTGCATCCGTCATCGCCCCCTTTGGTAGGTGTCTGTCTGCCTGACAGGTGGCGTTGGCGTGCTTTCTTTTCGTGCTTTCTTTTCGTGGTTCTGCGGCGTGCTGTTGTCAGGAGGAGGGCAAGAGGAGGCAGGGGTTTAAATACCGGAGGGATTTGTGCCGTTGCCTTCTGTCATTGTGCTGCGCCCTTATTGCAGGCCGAGATTTGTTGCCAGCATTCAAATCCACTTGTTTATATACATGCACTTGCAAAGAGCTGCACACACACACACAGACACACACACACTCACACACATACACGCACACATGCACACCGTGCCATCTTTTGTTCACCATTTTTCGTTATGTTGTTAATGCAGGCGGGTTCTGTGCCAGTGGCTTCAAGCGCGCATTCAAGATGAAGGATTTTGGGGACACAATCCCTGGGCATGGAGGGGTGACTGACAGGTTTGATTGTCAGGTGGGTGGACGTTTTTGTGCGTGTGAGTGTGTATGAGTGTGCGTATATATGTTTGTATGTATGTATGTATGTATGTTTGTATGTATGTATGTTTGATTGTCAGGTGGGTGGCCGTTATTGTGTGTGTGAGTGTGTATGAGTGTGCGTATATATGTTTGTATGTATGTATGTATGTATGTATGTGTGTGAGAGTTTCAGTGACTGACTGGTTTGGTGGCCAAGGTGGGCTTCATTAAAGATGCTACAAGCGCTCACGCTTGTTTTACAAGTCGGAAGGATCTTGAAGCAGAAGCAGAAGCAGAAACAAATGCAGGGCCAATTGTGCATCGGGAGGCAGATGAGTGTGGTGTGCTTGACAGGTTCTGGAGTGTACCTGGTCCATACACTGACACCTTTTGAGTCAAAGCCCTCATTGGCAGCTGGCTCAAATTAAGCCCTCACATACACACAAACACAAGCACACACACTTAAAAACACTGACATACACACACATGCAAACAAACAAACAAACAGACAAACAGACATGCAGGCAGACAGGCAGACAGACAGACAGGCAGACAGACAGACAGACAGACAGAGACAGACAGACAGACAAACAAACAGACACACACACTCACACACGTTGTCAATGGTCTCCTAGGTCATAATGGCCATGTTCTCCTATGTGTACTACTGGACCTACATCAGCAATGCGGAGCTCAGTGTGGGGGATGTGCTGGACACCGCCCTGAAGCTGGGGGACGCCCAGCAGATGGAGCTGTTCTGCAAGCTGGGAAACCTGCTGGTTGGAGAGAGTTTGCTTCCAGGTGTGGTTGCGTGTGTGCGTGTGTGTGTGTGCGCGTGTCTGTATGTGTGTGAGTGAGTGTGTGTGTTTATGTGTTTATGTGAGAGAGAAAGAGCTTGTGTGTGCGTGTGCGAGTGTACAGTTGGATCATTTTTGGGATTGTCGGTTGTGCTGGTGCTTATTTATCAACAGTGTTGTCTTTGTATCCTGGCACATGAGGAGTTTGAAATATGGGGCACACATGCACGCATCAGTGCATGCACAAACACACACACACGAGCACACACAAACATACACACAAACGCAGACGCATACACACGTGCAAAAACACGCACACACACATATGCATACATACACACACAAGATCACACACACATAAATATATTTACACACACATGCGCACGCACACACACAGTCCAGAACAGCAATGGACAAGCTTGCACTCTCGTAAATGAACACATATACTTATAATAACTTACAATATCACTCACAAACACACACACATACACACACACTTACAGGGACAGCAATGGACATGCTGGTCCCTTTCATACAGCCTATGATTGGAAACAATTCCAGCTGTTTCTCCTGATTCCTTTGATTAAAATAGAAGCTAGTATCTGAAATTGTGAAATTTTTTCTAACTGGCAGAGTGTGAGTGCCTCGTTACCCTGCACACGTGCAGATGTATTATACAGTACTCGTTCACCCCCTAATCAAAAGATGTAGCATTCAGCAGCTGACGTAGAACCTGTTACGGCTGTTGAGTAGATACTGGGCGGGAAACAATTGGCTAGCTGGAAATGTGTGTAAGCACGCCAAGATGCAAGTGCTGCACACTTCTGATCCTAGATTTGCGTGTTCGCAGTTCCTAGGATGCCTGTTGCTTGTGTTTGGACAGTTTTCCTTGACTTTTATCCTCTTTGTTATTTTGACACACCCTCCAATGATGAAATAGCGTAGTATGCCTCATACTTATGCATGCGTGCGCATTCCGTGATAGCCTTGATATCTTTTTTGCTATGCATGTACTGCTATCAATGAAACCTTTGTGTGTGCGCTTTTAAGCCCTCACAGCCGTAATGGTTTGGTATGTCCTATTGCTCAGGTGGCTGGAGGTAATATTATTTTATGTCAGATGTAAATGGCGGAGGATAAGAGCTATGCTTGGGGGGGGGGGTTGCCTAGAAAATAATTTGACCGGTCTTTATACTTACACCATCTTTTATTGGTGAAAGGGGTATTCAACAGCTCTTGAAATAAAGTCACTCAAGAAGGTACGAGGAACTTTAAGGATTTTCCTAGCACCATATTCTGAGAGGCATCCATTATAACTAGCGAAAGTAGGTAAGGTAAGGTAAGGTTACATCGCTATAGCGAAAGTAGTCTCTCGCTACTTTATTCTTCGGGTGGGAGAGGATTTAGATTGACAATGGGGGAACTTTCAAACTGTTTGGCTGATCGGCCTGTGACTGGTCCTCGCCAGTCAGCAATAATCAATAATCCATAGCATGCAAGTTGACATAAAAAAAAAAAGACTTGACATAAAAGAATAAAGTGTGTTGTTGGGTTGCAAGAGGAAATCATACAACACCTGGGCGCTGACTTGTTGTTGCAAATAAGGTTTCTCTCCTGAGCCGCTGTTTGACTCAACTTATTTCGCTGGGGAGAAAGTTTTTCTGTCCTCCCCGCTATGGACTTGTTTTTTCAGAGCGACTTGTTACAAGCAGAAGGGGAGATTTGTGCAAGTTGCAGTCTCGGGTTGAGTTGGAGTTGTTTTTGGTGCACCAGCCATCGCAACTTGGCTTCGTTGCTTTTATCCTGGATTCCTCTTAGCTTCCCTTGCCTCATGTTGGGTGCACCAGGGTTTTGTTTCTGGAAGTGCACGGATGTGCGCTCTATCTGCTGTTCGTTTTCTCCCTTTTTTACCAGCCCCTTGGTACGTAGGCTTGAATGCGGCATTCAAGTGCACAACTTTCCCCTCCCTCTTGCTTGCCTTTGTATGCTCTACGTGTATGTCATAACTCTCTTTTCCAGATCTGGACTCTAGGCGTCAATTTGATAATCAACTAACAGCCACCCAGCGTGCCCTTCAGAAATTTGTGTCGCACTTGCAAACCACGTAAAATTGTAAGTCTTTTCCTCTTCCATAACAACAGTGCCCCAAACTGGCCTGCGTACATACCGGCTGGAAAAAAACGTATGTCTTCTTGAATAACAGACTTACATATGGCTTACTCCGAGTAGTTAGAACTCTGACTTAGTCACAACAGTAGTCACCAGAGAGTTCTCACGTACAAACAGTTGAATTTGAAAAGTAGATGCCATAAAAGGACCAGCTGCGTGCTTATAGGATCATGCTTGTCCATATAACATATACCCAGGTACTTAAGAGAATCTTTGTGTGCAAGTCCCAACATTGAACACAGGCACGTTTGAACCAGATGAAGTGAAATGAACCATCCAGCAGACTTTGCAGTACTATGACAGGGAAAAAAAGGAAAGAACAAAGATAGTATGAGCACTATCAGCTGGAAAATTAAATTGCACTTTGCATTATGGTGGGGAAAAAATGAAAGAACAATGTGTTGTCAGCTGCAACTAAAGCCGGTTCTTACTTTGAATAAATCCGGTGGCGGATCGAAAAAAGAAAAAAAGTCCAAAAGAGCCAGAAAGAGTCCAGTCAGTTAGAGTAAGTGATTGGGCTGAGAAGCGGGCGATTTGGTGAGAGACGCAGCACAGCGGTCAAATATTTAGTTGCCTGTCAGAATCAGGAAAGGATACACTCAAAAAATAAGATCAGACTTCCACAAAGCAAGAACGCAGGAAGAGGAAAATAGGGGTGACGGAAGCCACAAATCGAAAAATAGGTGCCATACTGATTAGATTGAATTAGCAAGAAAAATTTTTTAGTTGTCAATAGAGATGCATCTTGCAGGCGGCCTGCTCAAGTGCTAAAAATCTGAATACCTTGGGGCAATAAACAATGGCACGCACGCACGAAAAGCAGTGCCAAGCAATTCATACACGCTACAGCAGACTCTGTCTGTCTCTGCACCTACGTGCCTGGCATGAAGGTGGCCGAGCTGGTGTTGCTGGTGTGCTTGACCCGACAGGCGACGTTCGGGTCATCTAAAAACAGCCTGTTTTTGAAAGACCCGATCGTCTGAGGGCTTTAGCTCTGGCTCTGCAGCATGGATCCACCTTCCCGGAAACTGTCTGTTTGGTCTCCCGCCTTTTCCGGCTGCTGCTGGGCTCGCTCCCTTTGTTGTACTCTCATCCTTTGATAGTCTATTCAGCAAAGGGGAGCAAGCCCAGCAGCACCCAGAAAAGGAGGAGATTTGTCCATCAAAGGATGCGAATTCGGGTTGCGAAAGCCAGTGCTTGGCTTCAGCACTACAGCAGCTGGACAGCGCTTTCTTCTGCCCTTGCGAGGCCTTCTCATGCGCGTCTGCCCGCTCAAAGGGACGCAGCGCTTCCTCCAGCATAGGCTGCTGCTGCTGCTGCTGCTGCTGGGGAGGTGTCCGTGAAGGCGAGTGCGTGCGTGATTCTGCATGGGGTGCGCGCGTGTGTGTGTGTGTGTGTGTGTGTGTGTGTGTGTGTGTGCGTGCGTGGGTGCGTGCGTGGGTGCGTGATTCTGCGTGTGTGTGCGTGTGTGTGCGTGTGCGTGTGCAAATAACTATAGTAAGTCCATAAGCTCAGACACAAAGTAAATAATTTTGTACCACCTGGGCACTGAATTGTTGTCACAAGGGCACGCACTTCATTTATAATTTGCTCACAGGCACAACGGTCAGACAAAAGAGAGGTTTCGTGATCGCTTTCTCCCCACCTTGAGGGTGTGTGCCCTCGGCCTAAAACGTCTAACATTCCTGTTTATAATTTTGTTGGTGCTGCCTTGAGGATTTGCTATGGCGAGTGTTTGTGGTGGTTTTGACGTGCTGCAGATATTTCTTTTTGATGAGTTTGTTTCTTCCTCTCCTTTTCCTAACTGGTGGAATTTTAACTCAGCCTATAATAGCGTCCATGTCAGGAGTTGTAACACTGTGGCACCGTTCTTTTCTTCCTTTGCTTTGTTATTTCTGGCCCTGAAACCACACCCCAAAATATATTGGTCTGCTATTAGTGCAAGAAGAGCTGCTTCTTCCCACCAGGTGACCTGTCATTCCATATGATTCCCTGGCCATGAAACTAAGAGACATGCAACCAAACAAACGCGTATACGTCTTATCAAAGCCAAGTATCGTGTGGCCAATCCTTCTAACCAGCAACCAACATGCAGAAAAGGATAAAAATTACGCAGGCAGGGAAAAACCACTCCCCATATTCATCTAGGAAACCGGGTACTGTGAAACTCTTTCACCAATAGGAAGGGAAAAAATATCAATGGAGATCAGGAGGGTTGCAGGCTCGACCTAAATTCGTCTCCTGATGAGAGTTGATATTAGTGCTGGAAAGGACAGGTTTGGTATGGACAAGTTTGGCAGCGTAATTGACAGAATGAACATGAAGCTTGGAAGCAAGTTTCTTACCTCTTTGAGAATCAAGATCCAGCTCCAGCATGTGATCATTGTAGATGGTGCCACCCACTCCCAAAAGGATGGTGTGGAGGGTAACAAAGTCTCTATGAAGGATGGAGCAGAGGCCTTTATGCTGTTCCTGCGCGGCGCTTAACTGGTTGCGGTCTAGTGTCTTCACATTCCTTGACCTCAATAAAGTGAATGTCACATTGTATAATGCTGAGATCTTTGGGTCGGTGCTGCCTGGGGAAATTAAATCTGCTTGTGGCTGGCAGTGCTGTTGAGGTGCTCCTGGTCTCCCTCAGTTGCCCCCTGCCACTCCTGAGAACCCACCCCCCTTCATTGCTAGTCTGTTGCTTTTTTGTTTCCAGTACAGCATCTGGACGGCTGGAGATAAACCTATTTTTGTTTGAGAAGCAGAGCCATTTTGGTATAACCCTCGTTTCGGCTGGGTAACAGGGACCTGAGGGTTTTGCATAGCCAGCTGTTTGCTGCTGCCTGTATGCATGGAGACACAGCAGGATCCTAGGAAGCCTGTTATGATGATGGCTTTAAAAATCATGCTGCACGCTAAATCATGTCTCTCAATGATCATAGAATAGAGAAAGAACGCAGATAGTATAGACCTTAACAGCATGGATTAGGAAATGATGTTGTTTTGTGTCAGTGATGATATTTCTTATTTGTGCAGAAATTTGATAAATGCAGGGCACTGTTTAGTTGAGGGTAGAGGGGGCAAGTTAGGCTAGTCGAGCACTTAAGCCATATATCGCATGTTTTTGGTTGTACAGGGTTCCTGTTCTGTACTTCATAATGATGCACTTGGTGGTTACAGGGACATTAAATGTTGTAAGGTAAGCGTTGCTAGCGCAGCAGCTCCATTGGCAGTGCCATTTTTGATAAGGGTAGTAGTATTCATGGTAGTTTGCTACGGTATTGGCATTTCCTAGTTTTTGGGAGGGATGCATGTGTGCTTGCAAGGCGTCATGGTAATTGGATAGGTACCAAAGCCTTGAGGTAGGTGACTGGGCTGTGTTTCGATGTTTGTCATATTCTTTTGCAAGCCAGTAGATGCTTCAGAAGGGATTTGCCTCAGGGCCAGCTATCTTGACGGAAGTATCAGTAACATCAGAGAAGGTTGTGATTGACATTCTAGCAAGAGCGTCAGCATATTCATTGCCAATAATACCAGCTTGAATTTGTAGAAATTGCTGGGCGGTGGTGACTGGTGGATTGCTTTGGCAATGGATTGAAGGACATCTCCCTGGATGTGGTGGCGGTGGAGGTTTGGGTGTGAGGGCTGCTTTTTAAGTTGGTGCATTGAGGTTAGGCTACCTGTGGCTAAACGGGAGTAGCCGTGATTGATTGCGGCTGCTGGATCTGCACGTGAGATGGTACTGGTTATACCTACGCCTCTTGGATTCACTTAAAGACGAAACGTTTAGGTAAGGGTGGATTACACTTGATCCGGTGTCTTGCCCTTTTTTGTGTATCTTAAGACTGCCATCAGTGTAGGTTCAGCCCCGCAACTTTTTACTTTACGGATCAGGTTTGGACTGGAACTGTGTTGGGTCGCTCTGTCAGGACTTTGAGGTTGGTCCATGGTACTCTTTATATCTCAGGGACCTTGCGGGGTTTGATGAAGGTGGTCGCTGGGTAGTTAACTTACTTTATTAAGGCCGCCAGGAGTCTTTTCAGTGCTAAATGCAGTGGGATAGGGGGCGTTCTGAATGTAATTGATTTCCCACTTTGCCTCAGGAATTTCTTTGGCAAGCTCTATTAGCCAGTTCTCGTTGCAAGCATTGAGGTAGTTCCTGCCTTCAGTAATCCATATGGCAATGATGTGCATATCCCAACTGTGTTTGGGAAGGGGCGTCTGTAAATTGTTTCAGAAGGGTACTTCTGCATATTGGAGTTGGTCTAATGGTATGGAGCCCAAATATTTGCATATGTGCGGGAAACTGCGGTAGAGCGTTGCGTAGGGATTGGTGATATCTTTTTATATCAGGAGGGGAGAAACATGAAGGTAGCTGTTGCCTCTGTGATAAGGGCAGCAGAGTAAATTGCATGCCTTGTTGCTAAATACATGGTGCGTGTTTTCATGGTAAATTGGATGGCAATTAGAGAAACCAGTGAACTTGGAGGAAAAGGCGTTGTAGTTTGCCCCAAAGGCCTTATCTCTTGGGTGTTCACTTCAGTATTGGGGGAGTGTGGGGTCATGGTCAGGGGGGAAGCCATTATTTCTTTAGTGACTAGGGCCCATATTTGTAGGGCGGTGGTGATGTGGGGGAGAAGCATCCGTGAAATGAGTTTCTGATCTTTTGGATGGTGGATGTATGGACTCCATAGGTAGCAATTCCTTTACTTGTGATGGGGCCCACGGGCTCCGATGCAAGACTCAGGGGGGCGAGTGATTGTTGTTATGCAAGCTGCTGTATTTTGCCTTTTCAAAAGCCCTTTGAAAAATGTTGAAGCGCTCAGGGATAAGCATGCCTTTGCATCTTCCGTCTACGTTGTAGATGCAAGCTACTGTGCAGTGTACACTTCTGGGATTACAGGGTCGTCAGAGGAGGATTCGGTGTCGTTTCCTTGGTGCTTCATGAAATCAACGTCAGTGATCCAGTACTTGCAGCACCCAGTGGCTACAATGTCTGCTTGAGGGTTGGTGGGCTGGATGTCAAAACCCTCTTCTAGGATCATAGAAGCGTAGCATGAGCACTATTCTTCTTCTGGTATGGTCACAATGGCATACCCTCTTTCTTTTTCGCAAAATAGATGCCTCAGCCAAATTCCAGCTTGAAATTTATGTGTGTCTGTGTGTATTTTGTGTGTGTCCTTTACAACATGATGATAAACAACAAACGACGAAACAAGGGCAATGCATGGCCATACAGTTAGCTGCCGGTCACAGCATATTCCAGCGCGCCGGAGCTCAAAAGACTGATCATGAGTGCTTTGATTGCAAAATTATTGTCAAGCAAAAAGGGAAAAATAGGCTGCGCTGGTAGTGTTCATACATACAGTGTGATCAAGGGAAGGATTGCTTTTCACACCTTCACCTAAAGCCTCTCACCCTCGCACCCTTGCTCCCTACATTAATGAGGGAAAAGGAGCCACTAGGCACCAAATAACTCCTTTGCAAAATAAATCGGAAACCCGATCCGTAGGGATGAGGCAGATGGAATAAGCAATTTAGTTGAACACAGAAAATTTGCAAGGAAGTCATGGTCTGTATGGAAGCCTTGTAGCTTTTTCCTTGCAAAGTTCACTAAAGAGAAACAAGTATTGCCTTTAAACCTGCACAATATGTCTGCATCGAACCAGCCACTTGAGATTAAAGCCAGCACCTCTGTCGTGTATCAATAGCAATCATCATCACGGTCCAAACTACACAGCAGTCACGTGTGCATCGCAGCACAGGTGGGTAGCAGCGCTTCCTTTATTAGTTTGCTAAGAGTTCGAGAAATTGTTTGCGTCCTTTTGCCATGCAGCACCATCGCTGCCCTAAAAAGGAACATTACTCTCCATTCGAGATAACAAGACGCAAGGAACAGGCTTGTCGACGAGCTAGCTCCTGGCGGCAAACCTAGAGTCATCATCGCATTTCTGATCATCTAGCTTGACACGCACCCTACCCAGCCTCAAGCGCTGGAAGTCTGCCTGAAGCTGTGGCACGCTGATGGTGGCAATGACGTCTACCCCTATGCACTCGCCCCATTGTTGCTCTGACTTTTGTAACGGTGAGGTCAGGAAGGGCGATGTGGGGGAGAGGAGGGGAGAGGAGGGAGCCGTGAGGAAGTGCTGATTTGCACTGCTTGAAGTGTGCAGGATTGGCTGAGGGAGGGGAACCGAGGCTCTTGTGCTTAGGGAGCAGGTGTGGTGTGGGCAGGACTGGGGCTGGGGAAGATCAGGCAGGAAGGGGCAGGGGTGTGTGGATGGGTATGATCCGGCTGGAGTGGACTGGGTTCGTTTATTTTGGGGGTGGGCAGCAAGGGGG
>Ga0307942_1004324_pt1 | contig 11342 bp, 13 predicted proteins | sample OrgLakmetagen175_FD_201846 | JGI IMG/M metagenome (GOLD analysis project Ga0307942, IMG submission 201846) | Saline water microbial communities from Organic Lake, Antarctica - #175 | ecosystem: Environmental > Aquatic > Non-marine Saline and Alkaline > Saline | place: Antarctica: Organic Lake...
CTCTCTCTCTCTCTCTCTCTCTCTCTCTCTCTCTCTCTCTCTCTCTCTCTCTCTCTCTCTCTCTCTCTCTCTCTCTCTCATACACACACACAAAAACACACACACACACGCGCACATGCACTCTCTCTCTCTATTGCAGGTGAGGCTGGGGGCGCCTCTCTGCTGCGTTGTGCAGCCCTTGCTGCGCAGGCCACAAAATACCCTGAGCTCAACGTGTCATCCGTCATTGCTGCGGTTGACGAAATTGCAGAAGAGGTAGGTCCAACCTGGCAGAAAATCATATTGCCCTGAGCTCAATGTTCATCTGTCATTGCTGCGGTCGATGAAATTTCAGAAGAGGTAGGGCCAACCTGGCAGGAATTTATTTTACCCTGAGTTCAACGTGTCGTTTGTCATTTGTCATTGCTGCGATCGATGAAATCTCAGGAGAGGTAGGGTCTGCTAGCATAAAACCAGTTGCTAGTAGCTTCAGTGAGGTGCTCTCCTGGTTGGTGCCCTGCTGTGTGGTGTTCTGCTGTACCTTTCTATTTTGTGTCGTGTTACTGTAGGGACGACAACAGATTTCATGTCTGGATGTATCAATTGCTACATCATCCAAATGTTGCTGGAGGAGTTTTGGTGGAGGAGCTTTGGTGGAGGAGATGTCTTGTCTGGTTGTATCATTAATAGCGATGTTACTTCCATCGCTATACATGCCTCTGGTGGGCATCTGAGCGGAAGCTTGGAAAAGGCCTGCGACAAAACCAAAAAGGCGCTAGAAAAATCAAGGGAAAAGGGCTAGCAAGGGTTGTTGCATTAAGCCAAGCCATGCGTAGGGTCCTTGTAGTCATACTTGCATTCACAAACAGAATTCTGAAGCCATGTGCAGAGGCCCTGTAGTTTTACTTGTATTGACAAACAGATTTCAGAAGCCATGTGCAGAGGCCTTGTGGTCATACTTGTATTTACAAACAGATTTCAGAAGCCATGTGCAGAGGCCTTGTAGTCATACTTGTATTTACAAACAGATTTCAGAAGCCATGTGCAGAGGCCTTGTAGTCATACTGGTATCTACAAACAGATTTCAGAAGTTTTGCAGCACCGGCTGTGGAGGGCTTCTTGATCTTTTTTTTGGGGTTGCAGACTCTGGTGGAGAATTCAGACCTACTTCTTTTCCTGTAGCCGGCAAACGCATGCAACCTGCTGCTGCTCATCATCAGCCAGCTGTGAGCAGTGGATGGGGAATGCTGTGGGTGAGGTAGAGGTGATGGGGCAAGTGCAGCTGTGGGTGAGCTAGAGGTGGTGGGGCATGTGCGGCTGTGGGTGAGGTAGAGGTGGTGGGGCAAGTGCGGTTGTGGGTGAGCTAGAGGTGGTGGGGCATGTGCGGCTGTGTGTGAGCTTTAGGTGATGGGGCATGTGCGGCTGTATACCTGGAGGAAACTCGACGAAAGAGATCACTGTAGCGTTTCCGTACGTCAAGGTCTATTTCACCACGCAAAATGAAGAAAAATGTTATGTATGTAGGTACAGCAGGAACTAGGAGTGACTAGAGCAGCCCCATGTGTTACTTTTTTATTGCGGCGGGAGCCAGAATATGTCGAGCACAGCCCCATATTATTATTCATTATTATTATAGATGTCAAGCATGGTCCACTTGTACTTTTGTGGATCGTTTCTGGCGTGGCAAATTGTCACAAATATTTTGCCTTCCTTAAATATTTGCGTGCGCAGGCGCAAAAGGGACAGCAAGCGCTTCCCCGTGCGTCTTGAAATAACTTGAACCGCCTGTTGTGCGCCGATGGTCTTACGTCAATTATGTGTGTGTGTGTCTGTGTAGGTGCTGCAAGAGCTAGTGGACAGCGAGCGCTATCCCATACGTTTTCAATTATTTTGAAGCGCTATTCTTACGTCAAGTATGTGTGTTTATTGTTTATGAGTGTACACGTCAATTATGTGTGTATATATGTTTGTGTAGGTGCAGCAGGAGCTAAAGGACAGCGAGCGCTACCCCATGCGCGTGCTGAAAGCCATCATTCAGGTCATGTACGAGAAGAGAGGGTTTCGGGGCAACATGGTGGACTTTTACGATGAAGACAACTCGTTCATCAACCGAGTGCTGGAGCGCAAAACAGGTGAGGCATGGTTATGTGTATACCAGGTGAGGCATGGTTATATGCGCAAAACAGGTGAGGCATGGTTATATGCGCAAAACAGGTGAGGCATGGGTATATGCGCAAAACAGGTGAGGCATGGGTATATGCGCAAAACAGGTGCGGCATGGTTATATGGGCAAAACAGGTGAGGCATGGGTATATGCGCAAAACAGGTGAGGCATGGGTATATGCGCAAAACAGGTGCAGCATGGGTATATGTATACCAGGTGAGGCATGGTTATATGCGCAAAACAGGTGAGGCATGGTTATATGCGCAAAACAGGTGCGGCATGGGTATATGTGCAAAACAGGTGAGGCATGGTTATATGTATGTATATGTTGAATCTGTATCATGCTCTTCGGTGTTCATATAAGCCGTTCTTCCGTCGTTGTCACGAGTGTGTGTGTATGTATGGTTTTGGCCAACCCTAATGTTATGCAGGTCTCCCTTATCACGCAAACCATTGTTTGCATGGAGACCTAAGATGCTATCCCATGCATTTTGACACGGCTTCCTTCATGTTTATGCAATTTTTGCACTTTCGTGTTGCTGCTTACTCATGCTTTTCAATCGTACTGCCTGCCATACCACCAAATTACCATACAGCGTAGATAGCATCTAGACTACTGTACCGCTATTGCAGGTCTCCCCATAACGCTGGCCATCGTTTTCATGGAGGTTGCCCATCGTGTGGGATTGCCCATGGTTGGTGTTAATCTACCCGGCCATTTCATGGTAAGTACTCGACATCACTTTAATGCGGTAGCTGTTTGCTTTTGAAGCGGTGGCTGTTTGCATCTGTGTGTGTGTGTGTGTGGCTGTGTAGTGTGCTTGTTTGTGCGTGCCCTTGTTTGTGTTTGGGCGTGCTTGCGCGTGTGTTGTTGCATATGTGTGTGTGTGTGCATTTGTACATGTATTTAGTGATTGCTCATGTCTATGCGTGCGTGCTTGCGTATGTGTGTGCACATGTCTGTGCGTGCATGCAAGTGTGCGTTTGCTCAAGCTTACCTGTGTGGGCGTGTCTGAACGAACGTAGCCAGCTGTGAACATGTTGATCCTTTCACGCTTATGTTTATTATATTTCCTTTCACGCGTATATTTATCGAACGTAGCCAGCTGTGAACCTGTTGGTCTTTTCAAGCTTATATTTATCAAACCCTGTTTCCAACTCCTTCCGCAGATCCGTCCATATGTCGAGGACATGGAGGTGCGTAAATTGTAGCACACACACTTGCGCGCACACACACACATATACACACACAGTACCGTAGACTGTCTATCTCGTCTATAGGGTTTTACCAGGTCGTCTGGTGTAAGTCCATCGTTTAAATCGTCTCGTCTAAATCGCCTTGTCTGAATCTGGATCCTAATTCGACTAGGTTCAGGATCTAGCTAAATAGAACTTGTTGCCTCTTCTATCCATAGACACAGCTGTGGTGTGGTAGACTAGATACAGCTATGGTGTGGTAGACTAGATCCTATGTATAGACTAGATCCTATCTATAGACTAGATCCTATCTAGCCTCTTCTAGACCCTAGATACAGCTATGGGTGGTAGATTAGATCCTATCTATAGACTAAAGTTATCTTGCCTCTTCTAGACCCTAGATACAGCTATGGGTGGTAGATTAGATCCTATCTAGTTCCCTCCTCTAGATCCTATTTATAGACACAGCTATGGTATGGTAGCTCAGATCCTACCCTGCCAATTGGTGCTTTGTGCTAAGCAAGAATGACTGTGCACGCAGTGAAAGCATTGCCTGTGTGAAAGCATTGATCTGTGCTGAGCAAGATTGACTGTGCATGCAGTGAAAGCATTGCCTGTGTGAAAGCATTGATCTGTGCTAAGCAAGAATCACGCAGTGAAAGCATTGACTGTGTGCTATGCCGTGAGGTGCAAGTTGAGGAGGCTGGTTGAGTTTGTGTTTGTAATTAGACAAATGACGCCGTCTTTGTAATCAGACAACTAAGTAATTAAAAGAGTGCACACACACACTCGCACGCACACAGACATACACGCACACACACACTATGCACACTCGACCAGGTCTTAGTGGACGCGTTTTCAGGAGAGATCAATTTCCGAGATGACGCCGAAATCAAGCTGGCAGATGTGTTCGGAGGACCAGTGAAGCTAGACCCCGCAGTTGTCAAGGTAGGTTGTGTTTGGATATGTGTGTGTTGTGTGTGCATGTCTGCATGCGAGTGTGTGTGTGTTTGTGTGTGTGCGTATGTGTCTTTTGTGTGCATGTCTGCAAGCGAGTGTGTGTGCATAAATGTGTGTGTACATATGTGTCTGTGTGTGCGTATGTGTGTGTGCCAGGGCCGTCAAAGTGCTGTGCAATTTCGACCTGCAGCATTCAATGTGAACTTCAAAGTGTTCACGCTAGCATTTCATTCCGCCAGCATTCACGCTAACGTTGCACTCTATGTCCAGAGCTCCAAGGGTGTGTCTACCAGGCGCGTGCTGCAGAGGATGCTGAACAACATCAAGCAGCTGTGAGTGACGTGTGTGTGCGTGTGTGTGTGCGTGTGTGCATATGTGGGTGTGAGTGTGGGTGTGGGTGTGGGTGTGGGTGTGGGTGTGGGTGTGAGTGTGAGTGTGAGTGTGAGTGTGGGTGTGGGTTTGGGTGTGGGTGTGGGTGTGGGTTTCGTTCGAATTCAAAACATAAAACACACACGAGTGCAAGTGCAAGTGCACAACTCGTGTAATTTCCACCGTTCTCCCTATACCCTGGCTTGTTGTAAAAAGGGCGCTCCCTAACCATAGAGCTTGCACACAAGCTAGGGTTTGCACACAGTACTAAAGCTTGCACACAAACTAGGGTTTGCACACAATACAAAGCTTGCACTCTTTTTAGGGCATGCACACATTGCTAGGGATATGCACACTTTTTGGGGAACGCACACATTGCTAGGGCATGCACATAATGCACACAACGCTGGGGCATGCAGGCATTTCTGGGGCTTGCACTCAATACAAAATCCCATTGCAAAATTCTGCACACATTTCTGGGCCTTGCACACAATGGTGGGGCATGCACAGATTGCTGCCCAGTTACTGTGCCCTTTTCTGTTCTGAAGATCCTAGAAAGTCTGCACACATTGCTGGGCATTGCACACAATGGTGGGGCATGCACGGATTGCTAGGGCTCAACCTCAATGCTGGGGTTTGCGAGTAATCAGGGATGTGTCATACGGTCATTTGGGGCGTTCATCCGTAAAATACGCGTTAATTACAAATACGCCGTATGACACATCCCTGTGAAAAATGCTGGGGCAGGCACCAAATGCACGACTAGCCTTTCAATGCCCAATTACTTTGCCAATTTTCTGTTCTGAAGATCCTATAAATGAAGATTTATGCAGCAGTTTGCACACATAAAGGTGTAAAGGTGCATAAAGGCACACAAACATACACACGTGCGTGCACGCATATTCACGCACACACACACACACACAAACACACACATACACACACACATGCACACGCTTTGGCATCCACACACACTCACATTCAGGTACGTGATTGCTGGCGGTCCCCAGCAAGCAACGGCTGCACTAAGGTACGCAATTAATAGCGCACAGTGTGCTGAATTCTCTATAACTGTCTGCGCCAACACGTTTCCTAGCCGGTTGATGCCTCAGCTTCAGGTTCTTAGGATCATTGAGCACCGTGCGGAATCACGCCACCCTTGTAATGCATCTAACCTTGCAAGCCTTTGAATGTTCGCGATCTTTTGGCAGCCTTTGGATCTCTGCAACCTTGCAAGCCTTTAAACTCTGCAACCTTGTGCAACCCTTTGGATCTCTGTGATCTTTTGCAAGCCTATGGATGCTCGCAACCTTTTGGCAGCCTTTGGATCTCTGCAACCTTGCAAGCCTTTAAATCTCTGCAACCTTGTGCAAGCCTTTGGATCTCTGTAATTTTTTGCAAGCCTTTGGATGTTTGCAACCTTTTGGCAGCCTTTGGATCTCTGCAACCTTGCAAGCCTTTAAAACTCTGCAACCTTGTGCAAGCCTTTGGATCTCTGTAATCTTTTGCAAGCCTTTGGATGTTCGCAACCTTTTGGCAGCCTTTGGATCTCTGCACCCTTGCAAGCCTTTAAAACTCTGCAACCGTGTGCAAGCCTTGGATCTCTGTAATCTTTTGCAAGCATTTGGATGTTCGCAACCTTTTGGCAGCCTTTGGATCTCTGCAACCTTGCAAGCCTTTAAAACTCTGCAACCGTGTGCAAGCCTTGGATCTCTGTAATCTTTTGCAAGCCTTTGGATGTTCGCAACCTTTTGGCAGCCTTTGGATCTCTGCAACCTTGCAAGCCTTTAAAACTCTGCAACCGTGTGCAAGCCTTGGATCTCTGTAATCTTTTGCAAGCCTTTGGATGTTCGCAACCTTTTGGCAGCCTTTGGATCTCTGCAACCTTGCAAGCCTTTAAAACTCTGCAACCGTGTGCAAGCCTTGGATCTCTGTAATCTTTTGCAAGCATTTGGATGTTCGCAACCTTTTGGCAGCCTTTGGATCTCTGCAACCTTGCAAGCCTTTAAATCTCTGCAACCTTTTGCAAGCCTTGGATCTCTGTAATCTCTTGCAAGCATTTTGACTCTGCATGCCAACCACACAATCATCCAGCTCATGCGTGTGATCTATCCTGTTCATGGTTTCCTTGCAGTGTGGTAATTTACTCGAGACTCTGTTGCAATTAAGTTCTTCTCAAGATGATAACAAAACCTGACCCCTCGTCAGGGAACTTCAGGGGGTTTGAAAAACCTTCGGTTCGCCCGCAACTAAAATTTTCTTTTTTGCGGGTCGCCCGTAGCTGGTTTTCTATAAAGTGAAGAAATGTGCGGCTGCGCTAGGGCTGCGCTAGCAGCCCAGGCTTTCGGGCATTTAGGAAGCAGTCACAGCAACGTCATTCGCGCACGCATTGCCTGCCCCTCGTGCCTATGCATTATTTCTTCCCAAACAAATCCTGGTGCTGCATTTCTTACTACCATTATTTCCACTAGCACTCAATCACTTTTAGTCAGTGAGGGCTGACACAACAAAAATAAAACATCCAAACAAACGTCCACGTGCAAAAATATTACCCTTTATGCGATCCGTCTTTTAGATTCTCCCGGCTCATGCTTGCTCGACGAATCCTGGTTGCCCATACATAATGGGTTAAAACAACCAAAAATCTTTATTAAATCTGCACTCTGTCATTCAGAGTCACCCAGCTCTCTTGCGTGTAACTAATCCTGGGTACTCACACACATTATTACACAGTTCAATTCCCATGCGCAGGCATTCAAATAAAGTCTCATTCTTTACCTGCACTCTGCCATTCAGATTCGCCCAGCTCTTTTGCGTGTAACTAATCCTAGGTGCTCACGCACATAAATACACGGTTCAATTCCCATGAGCAGTCTCATTCTTTAATCTGCACTATGCCATTCAGATTCGCCCAGCTCTTGTGCGTGTAACTATTCCTGGGTGCTCACACACATTAATACACGGCTCAATTCCCATGAGCAGTCTTTTAAATAAAGCCTCATTCTACTATCTCCACTCTGCCATTCAGGGTCGCCCAGCTCTTTTGCGTGTAACTAATCCTGGGTGCTCACGCACATTATTACACGGTTCAATTCCCATGCGCTTTCATTCAAATAAAGTCTCATTCTTCTATCTCCACTCTGCCATTCAGAGTTACCCAGCTCACGCTTGTGGTTAAACCAGACTCCCTACGCAATCATATCTATTGCAGCCACACAAAGATCGCCCCACAGCTTCGGCATAAAATCATACAATTCGATAATGATGCTTAAATTGTTAGCTTATAAATCCTTTTGCTTGTTGCCCATTCCTCATTTGCTCATTGCCATTCAGGGTCATTCGCCTCATGCGGGTGACCAAACCAGACTACCCACCAGATTTACGAGACGAGGGGCTGGTGCTGTATGCATTGAAACGATACGAAGAGGCGGCTTTGGCGCTGACAAGCTATTTAGAGGTGAGGGTCGTTACCATATCTGTGTGTGTGTGGGTGGGGTGTTGTATGCATTGAAACAATATACGAAGAGGCGGCTCAGGCGCTGACAAACTATTTATAGGTGAGGGTCGTTGCCATATTTTTGTGTGTATGGGTGGGGTGTTGTATGCATGTAAACAATACGAAGAGGCGGCTCAGGCGCTGACGAGTTATTTAGAGGTGAGGGTCGTTGCCATATTTTTGTGTAAAGGTGGGGTGTTGTATGCGCTGATTCGATTTGATCCTACTAGCTGATCCTACTAGCTGATCCTACTTGGTGATCCCACTAGGTGATCCTACTAGGTAATCCTGCATCTGATTCATATCCTGGCACGTACGTTGTGTTTGCCCTTAGTGGCTTAATGTGATGAATTGCTGGTGGTCTAAGTGGTAGGACAGCTAATTCATATCCCGGCACATACGTTGTGCTTGCCCCTATCAGCTTTATGTGATGAAGTGCTGGTGGTCTAAGTGGTAGGGCAGCTAATTCATATCCCGGCTCATACGTTGTGCTTGCCCCTATCAGCTTTATGTGATGAAGTGCTGGTGGTCTAAGTGGTAGGGCAGCTAATTCATATCCCGGCACATACGTTGTGCTTGCCCCTATCAGCTTTATGTGATGAAGTGCTGGTGGTCTAAGTGGTAGGGCAGCTAATTCATATCCCGGCACATACGTTGTGCTTGCCCCTATCAGCTTTATGTGATGAAGTGCTGGTGGTCTAAGTGGTAGAGCAGCTACTATGTGTTGGGCATGTGTGCTGTATTTGCCCTTACCGACTTATTGTGGCTGATTGATGGTGGACTGAATGGCAATAAGAGGTACTTCAGTACCAGGCACGTATGTTGTGTTTGCCCCTACCAACTTATTATGATTAAGTGCTGGTGGTTTAAGTGGTAGAGCAGCTACTTATGTACTGGGAACGTACGTTGTATTTGCCCTTACGGCTTAATGTGATTAAGTGCTGGTGATTCAAGTGGTAGAGCAGCTACTTATGTACTGGGCACGTACGTTGTAATTGCCCTTACCGGCTTAATGTAACTGATTGGTGGTGGACTAGGAGCATACTGCACTCACAGATAAAGAATCTCTGTAAAAATCAAGCCCATGACATGGCTAAGCTTCTCACTCTTGCAGAGCTGTTGTGCTGTCACAGAAATATTTAACACACATCGGTTTTGCCCAAACCTAAACCCTTGCCATACGCGCACATTAAAGCACACAGCTCAAAATGTAACGTAGTTTCTGTACGCACGCATACGCACGAACACAAACACATACACACACATGCCGCCCATGCGCACAGATTGAGCCAAGTGGAGATGATGCCATGCGTTGCTTTACTTTACTAGAGGGTTGCCGTGCCATCATGAAAGAGCGAAAAACAAAGCCGTGATTCCGCTTGACTTTGTCAGCGTGAGGAAGGTGCTTCTGTTTTTTTTGTCAAGTAAAGACCATTGGAAGCCAGGAAATCCGAATACTGAAACCAGATAACAAAAGTGAGGAGGTGTGTGTGTGTGTGTGTGTGTGTGTGTGTGTGTGTGAGAAAGCTTAGGAATCGGGATGTGTTTGTCATTGTTATTACAAAGCAAGGGCTGCTTATTTATGTTTGAGAGTTGCAGTAGAAACACAAATGTGAATTTTTGATCTGTTCGAGCAGGAGCAAAATGTTGCCAGATTCTGAATTTTGCGTTCTTTGCGGAGTTTTGATGTGTGAGGCTCAGGGTGCCTACTTATGTATGTGTGTGCTATGTTTATCGGTACAGATGTACGTGTTAAAAAATCTCATCAAGTATGTTGTGTGTTTACGTCCAACTGGTACCTATGCATGAGGAGTTGATGTGTGAGGCTCAGGAAGTATGCTCGTGTATATGTGTGTCATTATGTGCCTATCTGTGTGTGTGTGTGAGAGAGACAGAGTGGGGGATGCATGTGTGTATGCAAATGGGAAGATTATGCATGAGGCCCAGAGGAATGGTGTGTGTCAACGGGGAGTTGATGTTTGAGGCCCAGAGGGATGGTGCGTGTGCGTTGCATGCAAAGGGGAGCCGTCTTGTCAGTGTGTATTTGTGATGCGCTGCTGAAAAGAATGCGCATGCAACTGCTCATGGTGGAACCCTCCTCCTACGGTCACAATAGGGTTGACCTTCGGCCAGAGGTTGTTTGGCTGATTGGCTGCTGACTGGGTGGAACTGTACTAGGTGCTCCTTCTGTTCTAAGATGACACACAAAGGCCATCTGCCTGCCAAAAACTCGACCCAGAGTTGCTTACGTGCTTGCGTCAATTTTTGTGTTGCATCCTGGGTTTTAAAAAAAAGATTGTGAGGGCATTCATGGGGTGCATGCATGCGCAGCTTTATTCCTTGAAGATGATGTACGTTTTTCATGCTATCAGGTGTTTATACATCTTTATAAGCTTAAGCTGGCTTTATTTAAAAAGAGTGTGAGTGACCCTGAGGGGCTCAAGTACATCTGGAAGGAGAGAAGGACCACACCTCGTCGGGTGGCCGTCCTGCCTGAGTGTGCTGCCGTGGTCTCCCCTAAGTTATTTGGCGTTTTTTAGTACAGCGTGTGCCATTGGCTTGAAATTGAGTAGTTCTACCACCCTTTACTTGGCCTTACCTGCTGTGCTCCCTGACTTCTTGCCAGCAAAGTTCCTTTTCAAGCATAGGCTTTATCGGGTGCTACCTTTTTTGAACAGCAGGAACTTGAGGGGTTTGCTTGACAGCAAGTACTCCAAATTTTACTAAAATATACCTGCACATCTTAATTAAAGTAATCCAATAGCGTTATCAGGCATATACTATGACTTGACGGATATTCACGTTAGTTCAAGGAAGTGTACACACTCAGTGTTTAGCTTTTCTACTATAGCTGCTATACATTTAATACGGTTCAAGGACTTTCATTTTTACTGTAGCAGAACGTTCAAGTCTGGGTATACTTCATGCTGACCAACTAATGATGCTTTGTGTCATATCTCGTGATCAACACTCGACTTTGGCATTGTGCTAATCGCCTCAGATAGTAGCAGAAAGTTCAAAATCAAATAAATGGTTACAATGGGGGGTGGCCTTCAGCCAGGTAGTTTGGCTGATCGGCTGCTGACTGGTCTCGGCCAGCCACAAATAAATCCATAAGCTCAGAAAGAAAAAGAAAAAGTCTGTTGTTCTGCTGAGAAAGGAAATCATGAACAAGTT